>ERZ794949.268-NODE-268-length-18455-cov-2.914946_pt1 | contig 18455 bp, 8 predicted proteins | sample MGYA00511363_ERZ794949 | MGnify/ENA primary metagenome ERZ794949 (study PRJEB30137, sample SAMN04331402) | food metagenome | isolation source: T1 must sample point D1 replicate B | place: Australia: South Australia ...
CCCGAGCCCGAGGCGTTCGTCTCGACCCCAGCGCACTCGGCGCTCCTCGCCCAGCTCGCGCACAACGTGACGCGCCGCGTGCCGACGCTCGTCACGGGCGCGCCCTCGTCGGGCAAGCAGAGCGCCGTCATGCACCTCTGGAACGAGGTCCACGCCGCGCCGACCTCGGCCTCGAGCTCGAGCCCGGCCGCGACGTACGAGGCCAAGCGCCGCGGCCTCGTCGTCATCAACCTCGCCGACCGCTCGCTCGACAGCAAGTCGCTCCTCGGCTCGCTCTCGTCGGCGCCGTCGGGCGCGTCGTCGTCGACCAACGCGGCGAGCGGCGCCGGCCAGTTCACGTTCGTCGAGGGCCCGCTCACGCGCGCCATCCGCCAGGGGCGGTGGACGCTCCTCCTCAACATCGACCAGGCGGCGCCCGAGCTCCTGAGCGTCATCAAGGTCGTCGCCGAGCGCATGCACACGGCGGCGGCGTCGCGCGCCGGCTCGAGTGCGGGCGCAGCAGGCCGCGCGTACGGCGGCATCGGCGCCGAGGAGCAGGACGGCGGCGTCGGCGTGCGCGTCGGCGGCGGCGAGGGCCGCTGGGTCAAGGCGGCCGAGGGCTTCATGCTCTTCGCGACGCGCTCGCTCCCGGCCTCGTCGCTCGCGCCGACGCCGGCTCAGCCGGCCTTCTTCGCCGCGCACTTCTTCGGCGAGGCCCTCCTCAGGCCGCTCGAGAGCGCCGAGGTGGGCCAGATCGTGCAGGGCCGGTATGGCGCGCAGCTCGACCGCGTGCAGGGGCTCGCGGCGCTCCTCGTCGAAGCGTGGGAGGCCGTGCGCGACGAGGCGGCCAAGGTCAAGGAGGGAGGGCAAGGCGGCACCAAGAGGGAGGCCGGCGTCCGGGACCTGCTCAGGTGTGCTCTCCTTCCTCTGAGCCCGTCCTGCACCCTCGAGGTCCGTGCGCTGACTCTCGCCCTCGCCCTTCTTCCCGCAGATGGTGCCGCCGCGTCGCACACCTCCTCCCCTCGGGTCTCGCACTGCCCTCGCTCGCCGCCAACCCGACCCTCCAGGAGGAGGTCTTCGTCGAGGCCCGGGACGTCTTCCTCGGCTCCCTCATCCTCCCAACCACCTCCTCGTTCGCCTCGCCGACCGCCGCCGCCGCCGCCGCCCTCGTGGACGCCAACACGACCCTCGCGCCGCCCCTGCCGCGCGACCGCTTCTCGGTCGTCGCGCGCTCGCTCGCCGCGACCCTCGGCCTCTCGACCGAGCGCGCCGAGTGGGCCCTGCGGCAGCGCATCCCCGACCTCGTCCTCCCGACGATCGACACGTCGTCCGGCCTCGCACCGTCGACGAGCAGCGGCGCGCACACGGTCAAGGTCGGGCGCGTCACGCTCCCCTTCTCGGCGCCGTCGCGCCGCACCAAGCACTCGCGCCCGTACGCGCTCACCAAGCCGTCGCTCCTCCTCCTCGAGAAGCTCGCCGTGTGCCTGTCGCTCTCTGAGCCGGTCCTCCTCGTTGGCGAGACGGGCACGGGCAAGACGGCCGGCGTCGGGTACCTCGCCGAGCTCATGGGCAAGCGCCTCACGGCGCTCAACCTGAGCAACCAGACCGAGGCGGGCGACTTGGTCGGCGGCTTTCGACCCATCGACGAGGCCGAGGAGGCGAGGCGTGCGTCCTTTCTCTCTGTCTCTGCGTCGTCGTCGTCGTCGTCGTCGTGCGCAGGGTCGAGGCTGACTCCTCTCTCTCCTCCTCTCGCAGGCGCAGCGTCCGAGTTGGTCAACCGCTTCGTCGAGCTCTTCGGCGCCACCTTCTCGCTCACGCGCAACGCCGACTTCGTCACGCACGTGCGCAAGGCCCTCGACAGGAAGCGCTACCCGCGGCTCGTCGGCTTGTGGCGCGAGGCGAACCGCATGGCGTCGTCGCGCGTCGGCTCGCCGGCCGAGGCCGTCGACGACGTCGGGCCCTCGGACGCGCAGGCGCAGCGCAAGCGGCGCCGCGTCGAGAGCGCCAAGGCGCAGCTCGGCGAGCGGTGGAAGGACTTCATGTCGGCTGTCGGCGACTTCGACCACCGCCACGTCTCGGCGGCGGGCGGTAAGGGCAAGGCCAAGTTCGTCTTCTCGTTCGTCGAGGGCCCGCTCGCGCAGGCCATCCGCAAGGGCGACTGGGTCCTCCTCGACGAGGTCAACCTCGCGTCGTCCGAGACGCTCGAGTCGCTGTCGACCCTCCTCCAGGCGCCCGACTCGTCGCTCGTCCTCACCGAGCAGGGCGACCTCGAGCCCATCCCGCGTCACCCCGAGTTCCGCCTCTTCGCCTGCATGAACCCGGCGACCGACGTCGGCAAGCGCGACCTCCCCGTCGGCCTGCGCGCCAAGTTCTCCGAGATCTGGGTTCCGCCGCCCGACGAGGACCGTGACGCTCTGCGCACCATCGTCGAGGGCTACATCGGCCATGTCGCCGTCGCCGACCGCCAAGTCGTCGCCGACGTCGCCGACCTGTACTCGGCCGTCAAGACGCTCGCCCTGCGCGCCCAGATCGCCGACGGCCAGAACATGCCGCCGCACTTCTCGATGCGCACCCTCGCTCGCGCCCTCACGTTCGCGGGCGAGTTTGCGCCGACGTTCGGCCTGCGGCGCGCGCTCTACGAGGGCTTCATCATGGCCTTCACGATGCTCCTCGACGAGCGCTCGCAGACGGTCGTGCGCACCCTCATCGACAAGCACGTCGTCCAGGGCGCCAAAAACCCGCGCTCCCTCATGGAGCGCGTCCCGACCAAGCCCGCCTCGATGGACGCCGCCATCCGCCTGCACCACTACTGGCTCGAGCAGGGCCCGTTCGAGCCCGAGGAGCCCGACGACTACATCCTCACGCCGAGCGTCCAGGCCAAGGTGTGCGACCTCGCGCGCGCCGTCCTCACGCGCAAGGTGCCCGTCCTCATCCAGGGCCCGACGTCGGCGGGCAAGACGAGCGTCGTCGAGTACCTCGCCAAGCGCACCGGGCACCGGTTCGTGCGCATCAACAACCACGAGCACACCGACATCCAGGAGTACGTCGGCACCTACGTCTCGGACCCGCACTCGGGCAAGCTCGTCTTCCAGGAGGGCGTCCTCGTGCGCGCGCTCCGCAACGGCGACTGGATCGTCCTCGACGAGCTCAACCTCGCGCCGACGGACGTCCTCGAGGCCCTGAACCGCCTCCTCGACGACAACCGCGAGCTCGTCATCCCCGAGACGGGCGAGGTCGTGCGGCCGCACCAGCACTTTATGCTCTTCGCGACCCAGAACCCGCCCGGCCTGTACGGCGGCCGCAAGGTCCTGTCGCGCGCGTTCCGCAACCGGTTCCTCGAGATGCACTTCGGCGACGTGCCCAAGGACGAGCTCAAGACGATCCTCGAGCGCCGGTGCCGCATCGCGCCCTCGCACGCCGAGAAGACGGTCAACGTCTTCCTCGAGCTCCAGCGCCGCCGGCAGGCCGGCCGCGTCTTCGAGCAGAAGCAGGCGTTCGCGACGTTGCGCGACCTGTTCCGGTGGGGCGGGCGAGGCCCCGTCGAGACGGTGCAGCAGCTCGCCGAGGACGGCTACATGCTCCTCGCCGAGCGCGCTCGTCGCGCCGACGACAAGCAGGTCGTCAAGGAGGTCCTCGAGGACGTCCTGCGCGTCAGAATTGACGAGGCGGGCCTGTACGACTTTGCGCGCTTGCCTCAACTCGGCCTCCCCGTACCGGTGCGTGCCTCTCCTCCCTTCCCCCCCCCCCTTCATCTCTCTCTCTCTCCCTGTCTCTCTCTCGGGCTCTCGGAAGCTGACGACGTTCTCTTTCCTCTCGTGCCTGCAGCCGCAAGACGCCGAGCTCGTCTGGACGTCGGCCATGCGCCGGCTCTACTTCCTCATCGCCGCCTCGCTCCTCCGCCACGAGCCCGTCCTGCTTGTCGGCGAGACCGGCTCGGGCAAGACGTCGGTCTGCCAGGCCCTCGCGCACGCCCTCTCGCGCCAGCTCCACATCGTCGGCTGCCACCAGAACACCGAGACGGCCGACCTCCTCGGCGGGCAGCGCCCGCTGCGCAACCGTGCCGCCATCCAGGCCGGCATGCGCTCCGAGGCGTCGGCGCTCCTCGCAGCAGCGGGCAAGCCGGTGCCGACCGAGGACGAGGCCGACTTCGAGGACGTCCTCGCGCTCGTCGACGAGCTCGTCGCCGAGACCAAGGACGCCGTCGCCAAGGCCCTCGGCGACCGCATGCGCTCGACGACGGCCTTGTTCGAGTGGCACGACGGCCCGCTCGTGCAGGCGATGCGCGGCGGCGACCTGATCCTCCTCGACGAGATCTCGCTCGCCGATGACTCGGTCCTCGAGCGCCTCAACTCGGTCCTCGAGCCGGCGCGCACGCTCGTCCTCGCCGAGAAGGGCGGCCTCGACCTCGACGACATCCGGGTCGTCGGCGGCGACGGCTTCGAGATCCTCGCGACCATGAACCCCGGCGGCGACTTCGGCAAGAAGGAGCTCTCGCCGGCGTTGCGCAACCGCTTCACCGAGATCTGGGTCCCGGCCGTCGACGACGCGACCGACCTCCTCCACATCATCGGCAGCCGGTGGGCGCCCGAGCACCGCGACCGCCTCGAGCCGCTCGCGCCCAAGATCCTCGACTTCGCCCAGTGGTTCGCCGGCCAAGTCGGGCAGAGCGAGGGCCTCGGCATCGGCCTGCGCGACATCCTCGGCTGGGTCGACTTCCTCAACGTCGCAGCGCGGCGCGGCAGCAGCAGGTGCGTCCCACCTCTTCTCCTCCCTCTCGAGATGTCGCCCTCCTCGAGGAACCTCTCGCTGACGCTCTCTCGCTCTCGCCCTCGCGCTCGCAGCTCTCTCGACATGGCCGACGCCTTCTGCCAGGGCGCCCTCATGACGGTCGTCGACGGCCTCGGCGCGCTGCCGACCACGTCGGGCCTGTCCAAGGACGGCCTCGACAAGCTGCGCCGCTCGTGCTGGCGGTACCTCGAGTCGCTCGTCCCGGCGACGATGCGACCCGAGGCGCTCCCGCTCGACGTGTCGGACGCCAAGGGCCTCTTCTCGATCGGGCCGTTCGGCGTCGCCAAGGGTGCGCTCCCGCCGGCCCAGGTCGACTACACGCTCCTCGCGCCGACGACCCGCCTCAACGCCATGCGCCTCCTGCGCGCGCTCCAGCTCGCCAAGCCCGTCCTCCTCGAGGGCAGCCCGGGCGTCGGCAAGACGAGCCTCGTCACGGCCGTCAGCGCCGCGACCGGTCACGCCCTCGTCCGCATCAACCTGTCGGACCAGACCGACCTCATGGACCTCCTCGGCAGCGACCTGCCCGTCGAGGGCGGCAAGAGCGGCGAGTTTGCGTGGAAGGACGCGCCGTTCCTCGCCGCCATGCAGAACGGCGACTGGGTCCTCCTCGACGAGATGAACCTCGCGTCGCAGTCGGTCCTCGAGGGCCTCAACTCGTGTCTCGACCACCGCGGCGCCGTCTACATCCCCGAGCTCGACCGCACCTTCAACCGCCACCCCGAGTTCCGCATCTTCGCGGCGCAGAACCCGCTCGGCCAAGGCGGCGGGCGCAAGGGCCTCCCCAAGTCGTTCCTCGACCGGTTCAGCCTCGTCCACATGGAGGAGCTCGACTCGACCGACCTCAACGCCATCGCCGCCGCCCTGTACCCGGACATGGACCCGGCCGTCGTGCGCAAGATGATCTCGTTCAACTCGACCGTGCACCGCCAGACGATGGACGCTCGCACGTTCGGCGTCGAGGGCTCGCCGTGGGAGTTCAACTTGCGCGACGTCCTGCGCTGGTTGACGTTGGTCCGCTCGTCGGGCGGGCTCGACGCGCGGCAGCACGAGGCGGTCGAGTACTTCGGCCTCCTGTACCTGCAGCGGTTCCGCACCTCGCGCGACCGCGAGCACGTCGCGCGCCTGTTCGCCGACGCGTTCGGCGAGCACGTCGATCCGTCGTTGCGCCCGACGCCGTTCGTCTCGGCCGAGCACGTCCAGGTCGGCCACTCGCTCCTCGAGCGCGGCGACTCGTCGATCGCGGTCGAGCGCGCGAGCACGGCGCTGCCCATCCGGCGCGAGGCGCTGCAGCCGCTCGAGGCGCTCGTCAAGTGCCTCGACATGGGCTGGCTCGCCATCCTCACCGGGCCTCGCGCGACGGGCAAGACGGCGCTCGTGCGCCAAGTCGCCGCGCTCGCCGGCAAGCGCCTGCGCGAGTTCACGATGAACGCCGAGGTCGACACGCTCGAGCTCCTCGGCAGCTTCGAGCAGGCCGACCGCCTGCGCGACCTCGACTCGGTCGCCCGGGACGCCATCGCCCTCCTCAAGGACGCCGCGACGGCGCAGCTCAAGACGGACGGCGTCTCGAACGTCTACTCGGCGCTCGCCCAGCTCCGCCAAGTCCGCCTCCAGCTCGCCACCGAGGCGGCCGACCTCGACGTCGTCGCCCTCGGTCAGACGATCCGCCTCGTCCTCGACGCCCTCGTCCCCTTCTCGCCCTCGCCCGCCGCCGACCTCGTCTCTCGCCTCGACCGCGCCGTCACCGTCGCCGACTCGGCGGCCGCCGCCGCCCGGTTCGAGTGGATCGACGGCCCGCTCGTCCAAGCCATGAAGAACGGCGACTGGCTCCTCGTTGAAGATGCTAACCTGTGCAGCCCCTCGGTCCTCGACCGCCTCAACTCGTTGTTCGAGACCGGCGGCCGCCTCCAGCTCGCCGAGCGCGGGCCCGTCAACGGCGAGATCCAGATCATCGCGCCGCACTCCGACTTTCGCCTCGTCATGACGCTCGACCCGCGCAACGGCGAGCTCTCGCGCGCGATGCGCAACCGCGGCATCGAGATTGCCATCCTCGCCTCGTCAAGCCCCGCCGCCGACGCCGACACGGACATCGCCTCGGCGCACGGCCCTCTCGCCCTCGTCGCCGACAACTTTGCCGAGCCGTCCCTCGCTGCAGTCGTCCGTCTCGCCAACCTCGCCCACCACGATGTCGCACCGATCGCCCTCGTCCAGCACCTCGTCTCGACCTTGTCGGCCGCCCACTTCTCGCTCGCAGCCCGAGTCCTTCGGACCGTCGAGCTCGTCAACAACGACCTGCCCGCCGAGTTCGCCCTTCGCCAACTCGCACAGCACGCCCTCGTCCAGCACTCGACCGACGCCAAGGCGACTCTGGCCCAGTCGCGGGAAGTGCCGCTCAGTCTCTTCGTCGCACAGGTTCGTGCTGATCCCTCTCCTCTCCTCTCCCTCCCTCCCTCCCTCCCTCCCTTCAGGACACGAGCGCTGAGTCTTCTTCTGTTCTCCTTGCCTCCCGCTCTTTGCAATTGCAGCCCGTCGATACGTCCCTCGTCCCGCTCGCGGTCGCGCTCGGAAGCGGTTCGGCAGCACCCCTTCCCTCCCTCGTCTCGACCCTCCTCGAGGCCTTGTCGTCCCTCCTCCTCTCGGCTGCATCAAGCCCTCAAGGTCTTCGTCGCGCGGCGTCCACGACGGCACGGTCGCTCGCCGTGTTCGACAAGTCGCTCCTGGCGCGCCTCGGCAAGTTCAAGCTCGACGACGCCGACTCGACGATCGCCGGCCTCTTCCCGCTCTTCGTCGCCCTCCAGGGGCTCGTGTCGCGCCTCGCGAGCCTCGACATCTCGAGCCTCGTCGACGAGGACCGCGTCGCGCTCGGCAAGTCGGCCAAGGCGGTGCAGGCCCTCGCGAGCGAGCTCGAGGCCGTCTCGGGCTCGGCCGAGCTCGACTTCTCGACCGTCCAGCACGTCGTCGCATGGCTCGACACGGCGCTGTCGCAGCTTTCGCCCGCCCTCGCCGCCGTCGCAGGTGACGCCGTCGCGCAGCTCGCGCCGCTGCGGCAAGCCCTCACGCTCACGAGCGGCAAGGCGATGGAGCCCATCTGGCGCTCGTCGTTGCCGTTCAAGCCGAGCAACGCCGCGCTCGCCGACGCGTACGAGCGCCTCCTCGAGCGCGGCAGGCACAGCGCCGGCGAGGTGTGGGAGTACGCCGTCTCGTCCCTCTTCCTCGAGATCAGCGTCGTCCTCGGCGTCCCGCAGACGGCCAAACAGGCTCGCTACGAGGGCCAGGTCATCGACGTCGTCGAGCAGCTCCTCAAGCGCATCCCGGCGGCGCCCGTCGGGCGCGACGAGGACGAGCGTGACCCAGTCCTCGCCCTCACGGACGCGTCGAACGCCGCGGCGCTCGTCGTCGCCGAACTCGCCGCCGTCTCGTCGGTTCTGCAGGGTGCTCCCTCGGTGCGTCCTGTTCCTGTCCTGCTCCTCAAGGTTGCGCGCGTCGATGCTGACCTTCCTCGCCGCGCGCGCAGGCTCTCGCATCGGCAACGCTCGTCAAGGTCGTCCAGCAGAGCGGCGCGGCGTCACTCTCGGACGTCGTCGCAGTCCACCAGCTCGCACTCTGGCCGACGGGCAACAACGACAGTGCGTGCCGGCCTCTCCTCTCAGTGACGCTCGCGCTTCGTGACCTTCCCAAGTTGACGTTCTTTCCTTTTCTCCCCGCAGCCAAGTCGGCCGCCTTGTTCGCTACGCTCCTCAACTGGTCCGAGCACCTCGCACGTGGCTCGATCAAGGTGCGCCCCTCTCGCTGCAGCCTCCCTGGGTCGACCGGTGTCACTCACGTCCTCCCCCTCGTGCTCGCAGACTGTCGCCGACGCTTCGCCCGCCGATGTCGCTCGCCCGCTCCTCCTGCGCAAGGTCATCAACCTTCGGTACGTTTCCCACAGCCCCTCGAGCCGCATCTGGATCAATGGCAGTCACGCTGACGACGAACGTCTGCGCGCAGCCGGGGCGACACGCCCACGCTCGGCAACCTCGTCACGCAGTCGGCGGCGCTCGCTCGCACGGCCAGTCTTCAGCTCGTCGCCGCCGCACCCGACGCCTCGTCTCGTATCGAGGGACTGCGTGCAGCTCTCTTGGCGCTCATCTCGCTCGTGCGTGCACGGTCCTCTCTGTTTCAGGGGCCGCTCATCCTCTCGCGCCTGTACTGATTCTTTGTCTCTTACGTGCGCAGGTCGTCTCGAGCGTCGACGAGGACGAGGGCGAGCACGTGCCCCTCTCGACCGCCAACGTCGACGTCCAGGTCGCTCGCCGAGCCGAGTCGTCGGCGCCGCTCGCCGAGTCCGCCTCTCGGTACCTCTCGGTCGTGCTCCCGCCCCTCAAGGCGCCCAAGGTCGACCTCTCGTCGGTCGGCTCGGGCTTCGTCGCCTTCGCCCGGTTCCTGTGGCACCTCTACGTCCCCAACCTCCCGCTCGACCCGGCCGTCGGCCTCCGAGCGCACTCGAGCTTCATCGGGCGCCAACTCGCCGCCATGAACGGCATCCTTTCCGCCGTGCGCATCGACGAGGTCGCCATCACGGGCAACAGCCGCAACGCCAAGCTCGACCGCGTCCAGCACGTGGTCGACAACCTGCGCCGCCAGCTCGAGCAAGCTGGCGCCGCGCCCGTCAACCGCGAGGGCAACACGGCCCTCCTCTCGGCGCTCTTCGCCGAGCTGCGGTCCTTCCAGGAGCAGATCGTCAGCGACTCGCAGCTCGACGGCCTTCTCGCCGAGCTCGCCAAGCCGTCGTCGTCGGCCGCGGGCAACCGCGAGTCGAACCTCCAAAGGTCCGTCGACACCCTCCTTCGTCGCCTCGACCACGCCTACGCCGAGTCGGCCGACATCGTCGCGCCGATCCGCCTCGCGCTCGCGGCGTTCAAGATCGGCTTTGCGCTCCTCGCCCACGCGGCCCAGGCGGCGTCGCAGCCGGCCTCGCACGGCCCGTTCCGCACCCTCGTGCGCCGCCTCACGACGTTCCCGAGCATCGCCGAGCTCCCCGCCGTGCACGGCGACGAGCTCCCGTTGAGCATCAAGGCGGGCGAGGCGCCGCTGCACCCGGCGCAGGCGACCCTCCTCCAGGTCGCAGCCCTCACGGCGAGCATCGGCGACGAGACGACGACCAGGAGCGACGCCATCGTCCGCCTCACGCAGCTGTACGAGCGCATGCACTTCCTCTGGGCGACCGACCGGCACCACGACGAGGAGGCCGCCGAGGCCGAGGCGTCGCTCTACAAGGCCAAGCTCGACGTCCAGCAGGCGCAGACCGACGAGGAGCTCGAGGCGGCCGAGTTCGCCAAGCTCTTCCCGACCTTCGCCGACGTCATGGCCGACGAGGACGACGACCTTCTCAAGTCGTCGGCAGCAGGCGCCGCCGCCGCGGCGCCGTCCAAGCCGTCTCGCCTCGTCCAGCCCGGCGACCAGACCCTCCTCGCGCAGCTGCACCTGAGCCTCTTCGCCGAGAAGGCGGCGAGCGCGGCGACGGCGGCGTCGTCGGCGTACGACCGCCTGCGCCAGTCCGGCGTCGACGTCCTCGTCCCCAAGCTGTACGAGTCGCTCGACGAGTCGCTCGACCGCGACAGCGCGCCGTACCGCATCAGGGCCCTCGTCGCCCTCAGCCAGGCGTCGAGCCCGCCCGAGTCGGTCGACGCGCCGCAGCACGACTTCTACAACGAGCCCAACGTGCGCGAGACGGCCAAGGTCGTCCCCGTCCTCCTCGACTTTATCGAGCGCCTCGAGGTCATCATCGCCAAGTGGCCCGAGCAGATGGTGCTCCACGCGCTGCGCGACCGGTGCCGCGGCATGCTCAACCTCACGTCGTCGGCCTCGATCGCGCTCGTCCTCACCAACCTCGAGCAGCTCCTCCAACACACCGAGGACTGGGAAAAGTACGCCGACCGCGAGCACTCGATCAGCGCCAACCGCAACGCCGTCATCGCCCTCATCGTCGAGTGGCGGCGGCTCGAGCTCACGTGCTGGTCGCGCCTGCTCTCGACCGTCCAGGACACGTTCGGCGAGACGGTCGCCAACTGGTGGTTCCGATTCTACGAGACGGCGATCCGCAGCGCGCCCGGCGTCGACCGCGAGGCGCCCGTCGACCCCGAGGCCGACCCGGACGACTACTTCCGCGACCTCGTCAAGCTCCTCGACTCGTTCTTCCAGTCGTGCTCGATCGGCCAGTTCGGTGCGCGCCTCGACCTCGTCCTCGCGTTCGCCAACTACGCCGAGCAGCTCGGCTCGAGGCCCGACGCCGTCAAGGTGCGTCTCGCGCCGTCTCGCTCTCTCTCTCTCTCTTTCCCCCTCGTGCCTCCTCTGTACCCTCGCTGACCCTCTTTCTCGTGCGCGCAGGAGCTCGGCGACGGGGCCGCCTCGCTCAAGCGAGTCGGCAACCTTTTCCTCAACGTGCACGCGTTCTACTCGCAGTACGAGCCGCGCATCGCCGCGCACCTCGTCGCCGAGCGCGCTCGCATCGACAAGGACGTGCAGAACGTCATCAAGCTCGCGAGCTGGAAGGACATCAACGTCGCCGCTCTGCGCGCAAGCGCCGTCCGCAGCCACCACCAGCTGCACAAGTGCGTCCGCAAGCTGCGCACGGTCCTCCAGAAGCCGGCGACCGACCTCTTCACGGCCGGCGAGCTCGACAAGACGGTCATCACTGCAGCGTGCGTCCCTCTCTCCCTCACCTGATCCTTGACGGCGACGCCGGTAACGCCTCGAGCTGACGCTGCACGTGCTTGCAGATCTGCCTCGGCACCGTTCCCCGGCATCGCTGCCGACAGCATCCCGGCGTTGCCGGCGGGCGTCGTCAACGACAACGACGCCGTCCACCTCGTCAAGCTCGAGCAGACGGCGACCCGGCTCGGCTCGCTCGCCGCCTCGTCCCTCGCGCCCATCGTCGGCGCCGAGCACGCCCTCCACCTCGACAACTTCGCCGTCGAGATCATCGCGACGGCCAAGGAGCTGCGCGACGAGCCGCTAGGTGCTGAAGAAGGCCGCGAGCAGCGCGTCAAGAACCTCATCGAGCGCAAGCGGCGCGCGTGGCGGGACCTGCTCAACGAGCTCAAGCGCGTCGGCATCTCGCCGTCGCCCGCGCCCAAGGTCGTCGCCCGCCTCGAAGATGCCGGCGCGGTGTACAGCTTGACGCCGTCGCACGCGCTCCTTGCGCTCGACCAGGCGACCGTCGGCGGCGACGTCCACCCGCGCGTCGTCAAGGCCGACGCCTACCACTACCGCCAGCTCGCCGAGCTCCCGACGCTCAAGACGTTCCCGGCGGCGCACCACGCCGACGTCCGCACGCCCGACGTGCAGCGCGCGCTCGGCCACATCCAGAGCGGCATCCACCTCACGTTCGACCAGCGCTCGCTCCTCCTCGCGGCGTCGGCGACGCAGGTCCAGCTCGAGCTCGTCGTCAAGCGCCTCGAGGGCGTCACGGGCGTCCAGCCGGCCTTGCCGGCCCGGCAGCTCCTCGACTCGCTCCTCACGGCCACCTCGACGACGCTCCACGCCCTCGGCGAGGCTCGCGATGAGCTCGCCAATTACCGCTCGGCCAACGCCGGCGCTTCAAGCGCCGACGCGGCGAGGCCGAGCGAGGTCGTCGACGAGGCGCTCGCGACCGTCGGGCGGGACCAGTCTCGCCTGCGCGACGCGCTCTCGGCCATGGCCGGCTACGAGCCCGTCCTCGTCACGGCCGACGAGCTCAAGCTCGCCGAGGAGGCGCGCGAGCACCTCGTCACGGTCGCCGAGACGTTCGGCAACCTCGCGCAGCCGGCCTCGCTGCGGTACCTCCTCGCGCCGCTCACAGTCTTCCTCGGGTCGGTCGGCGTCCCGAGCGTCGAGCCGCAGCATCTTGTCGGCGAGACGAGCGACCTCACGACGCTCAAGGCGGCCCACGACGACGTCGTCAGCGCCGTCCTCGTCATCGCCCAGAACCTCAAGAAGGTCGCCGTCGAGGGCGTCCAGGTCGCAGACAACGACGAGCTCGTCGACGGCGCGGTCGGCGTCGCAGGGCGCTCGTACCGCTCGCTCTTTGCGACGTTCCGCCTCGACGAGATGGTCATCAAGGCCGAGCAGTTTGCTCTCGACGCTCACGTCGTCCTCTCGCAGCCGCAGCAGGTGCGTCCCTCCCCCTGGTCCTTTCTCTCATAACCTACTCGAGCAAGCTGCTGACTGCTCGCCCTTCCCTCGGCAACAGACGTCTGCCGCTGCGGCGCTCGTCGCTCGGGCCTCCCCCTTCCTCCGCATCTACGCCGACCTCCTCTCGCGCCAGCTCGCCTCCTTCTTCGACTGGCACAAGGCGTCGCTCAAGCTCAACCACGTCCTCGCTTCGATCCTCAAGGAGCTCGCGTCGGACGGCTTCTGCCGCCCGCCCGAGGACGACGGCAAGGGCGAGTCGGACCAGGCCGACGGCAAGACGAGCGAGGGCACCGGCATGGCCGACGGCACCGGCGCCAAGAACGTCTCGGACGAGATCGAGGACGAGTCGCAGCTCGAGGGCTTGCAGAGCGACGTGCCGCAGGACAAGCGCGACGACGAGCAGCAGCCCGACGAGGACGACGACAACGCCGTCGAGATGAAGGGCGACTTCGAGGGCGACCTCGAGGACCGCGGCGACGGCGCCAAACAAGACGGCGACGAGTCCGAGTCCGACGACGACGAGGACGAGGCCGAGCCCGAGGAGCAAGTCGCCGACGTCGACCCGCTCGACCCCTCGTCCGTCGACGAGAAGTTCTGGGGCGACGACGAGCCGCCGCAGGACAACAAGGACGGCAAGACCGACGAGGTCAACCAGGAGACGACCAAGTCGGCCGGCGAGGCCGAGATGAACGCCAAGGAGGACGAGGCGCCCGCCCCTCAGCCCAAGGGCCAGGAGGGCGAGGACGCGTCCAACGGCGACGACGAGCCGGCGTCCAAGGACGAGGCGCAGGGCAAGGAGGGCGAGGAGCAGGACGGCGAGGCGCCCGAGGGCGAAGAGGCTCAAGGCGCCGAGGCCGAGGAGGAGATGGGCGATGCAGAGGGAGAAGACGGCGAGCAGGCCGATCAGGAGGGCGGCGAGCGCCTCGACAACGCCCTGCCCGAGGCCGACAACCTCGACCTGCCCGACGACATGAACCTCGACGGCGACGACAAGGACAAGGACGCCGGCGAGGACGACGACGAGCTCGACCTCGACGAGATGGCCGACATGCCCGAGGGTGCGCTCTCCTTTCTCCTTTCTACCTCCCCTTCCTGCCCTTCTCTCCTCGCACACCGCGCTGATGCCTCGCCTTCCTGTATCGCAGAAGGCCCCGACGGCGAGAACGACGAGCGACCCGACCAGCTCGACGAGATGGGCGACGCCAAAGAAGAAGGCGCCGAGGACGAGGGCGAGAATCCGCTCACGGCCGACCAAGATCCCGCCCAGCCCGACGGCGACGACGAGCAGCCCGAGCAAGATCAAGCGCTCGACCAGTCGCTCGGCGGCGCCGACCAGGGCGAGACGGGCGGCGAGGGCGAGCAAGATGCGGCAGCGTCCAAGCCCGACCCGGCCACCGCTCCCGACACCTCTCGTCAAGCCGGCGCCCAGTCGGCACCGCAAGAGTCGGACGAGGCCAACGCGCAGCGCGAGGCCGCCGCCGACGACAACGATGGCGACAACGAAATGCAGGACGAGACGGACGCGCCGGCGCCGACGGCGCCTTCCTCCGCCGGCACCGGCCCCTCGAAGCAGCGCGCCGCCGCCGACCCGTCCGCCGACCCGTCGGCGCAGCCCCAGGACCAGAAGGACCGGTCCGCCGCCGAGCCGCAGCGCAGCCTCGGCGACTCGCTCCAGAACTGGCGGCGTCGCCTCGAGGCGATCGGCGACCTCGCTCAGCCCGACGAGCAGGAGTCGTCCGAGTCGGCGCCCGAGCCCAAGCAGGACGGCGCCGTCGAGTACGTCCAGGACGGCGACGAGCAGGAAACCGATGAGCAGGCGCTCGGACCTGCGAGCGAGGAGCAGGTCCAGAAGCTCGAGCAGCTGCACCTCGGCGAGGAGACCGCTCCCGCCGACGAGTTCCCGGCCGACGACGACATGGCCGTCGACGGCGCCGACGAGACGGCGCAGCAGCAGCAGCCGGCGACGATGCAGCTCAAGGGCTCGTCGCTCACCGAGGCCGACGCCAAGGCCATCCCCGCCGCCGAGCTCCGCCAGGACCGCTCGTACGCCGACGAGGACCGCGACATGGACGACGAGGTGCGCGCCGACGACGACGACGCGCTCGGGCACCCGTCGTCGACGTTCGCCCCGGCGCTCGACCTCGAGCAGGACCAGGTCGTCGAGCAGGCGCTCCTCCAGTGGCGCTCCGGCGACGACCCCAACATGTCGGCCGAGGGCGTGTGGCGCCTGTACGAGTCGCTCACGCGCGACCTGTCGTACGCCCTCACCGAGCAGCTGCGCCTCATCCTCGAGCCGACACTCGCGACCCGGCTCAAGGGCGACTACCGCTCGGGCAAGCGCCTCAACATGAAGAAGATCATCCCCTACATCGCGTCCGAGTTCACCAAGGACAAGATCTGGCTTCGCCGCACCCGACCGTCGCAGCGCGAGTACCAGGTCCTGATCGCGATCGACGACTCCAAGTCGATGGCCGACTCGCACTCGGTCCACCTCGCGTTCCAGTCGCTCGCCCTCATCTCGCGCGCCCTCACCCGCCTCGAGGTCGGCGGCGTCTCGATTAGCCGGTTCGGCGAGTCGACCGAGGTCCTGCACCCGTTCGAGGCCGGCGTCGTCTCGGACGAGGCCGGCGCGTCCCTCATCAGCAAGTTCACGTTCCAGCAGCAGTCGACCGACGTGCGACTCCTCGTCGAGCGCACGCTCGCCCAGCTCGCCGAGGCCAAGGACTCGGCGCGGTCGGGCAAGTCGTCGCTCGCCGCGGGCGACCTGTGGCAGCTCGTCGTCATCATCAGCGACGGCATCTGCCAGGATCACGACAAGCTGCGTGCTCTCCTCCGCCGTGCGAGCGAGCAGAAGGTCATGTTTGTCTTCGGTGCGTCCTCCTCCTCTTCTCGCTCCTGCGCACGCACCTCTTCCTCGTCGACTCGCTCTCCCCCCTCTGCGACGACCCGAGCTGACCCAGTATCTCCCCTCCCCCTCTCACAGTCGTCATTGACAGCCTGCATCGTCGAGCTTCGGACGCGCCGAACGCGGCCGCCGCCGCCAACCCGGCTGCGGACCAGCAGTCGATCCTCGAGATGAAGTCGGCGTCGTACGGGTACAACGCGGCGGGCCGGCTCGAGCTCAAGCTCGACCGGTACCTCGACAGCTTCGGCGCCACGTTCGAGCACTTTGTCGTGCTGCGCGACGCCAACGCGCTGCCCGACGTCCTCAGCTCGACGCTTCGCCAATTCTTCGAGAGCGTGAGCTCGTTTCTCTCCCTCGCGCCTCTCTCTTGCACACAGTCGCTGACGTGCTTGCCTTGTCGTGTGCATCAGGTGTCGTCGGATCGGTAGGTTGAAGAGGGAGGTTGGCGCGCGAGGTCGGGTTGAGGTCGAGGAGGACGAGCGGGGCGAGCCTTATTTTGCTAGAGCATCTCTCTCTCTCTCTGTGTACGTCTCATTGTTGTACTCTCCCGCACTGCACTGTCTGGTTTCTGCTCTCCCCGAGGACGACGAGAGAGCGGCCTCTCCAAGTCGCCGTCCTGCTCGCCTCGCTGTCGCCCGCTCGCCTCTCTCTCCTCGTTCTCACCTCGAGCAGCAGCACGACCGGCTCGTCCAGCCTCTACATCACCCACCGCACCCTCAGCAAGCGCGCACACGCCCACCGAGCTCGTCCTCGTCGCCCTCGCCTCCTCATCGCCCCGGTGACCCGTCGCGCTCGACATGGCGACCTCGACGCAGGTCGCGCAGCTGCAGGACACGCAGAAGAGCGTCTTGTCACTCCTCCTGTCACTCTCGCCCCTCTACTTCCTCGTCACGGCACGGTGTGAGCTCCTCCTCTCGCTCCGCTCTCCTCCCCACCTCTGGTCGCTCCTCGTCTGACCCCGCCCCTCCTCCCCCCTTGCCTGTGCGCAGCCAAACTCGGGCTCGATGGCCTGCATGTCGGGCTCCTGCAAGTCCTCCTCCTCCTCGTCCTGCGAGCAGGGCTCGACCTCATCCCGTCGGGCCTCAAGCGCAAGTCGGCTCCCGCTCCACCGCCAGCACCCGCACCCGTCGTCGTCGTCGAGGCCCCGCCATCCTCTCCTGTCGAGGTTGCCGAGCGTGCGCCCAAGAACGGGCACGCCGAGCGCAAGGTCAAGCAGCGCCCCAAGCGGCGGCGCATCAAGGCGGCGCCCGCACCACCGCCCCCTCCGCCCTTCCCCGCCGACAAGCTCGACGAGACGGTCGCCAACTTCCTCCACATCACGGCGCCGGCCTTCCTGTCGCACATCTCGGCTTCCCCGACCACCTCGATCCCGCCTGCGCCGCTCGCCGAGTGGAAGTCGACCTTCCAGGGCGACAACGTCGAGGTCCTGCAGCACCCCAAGTTGCCGTCGCTCTTCGGCATCTGTGCCACCTTCCCCGACGTCCCGATCCGGCAGCTGTTCCAGGTCCTGCAGGACATCGGCAGCTGGTCGGCGTGGGACAGCATGTCCGAGGGCGCCGACGAGATCGAGCGGTTCGAGGTCGAGGGGAGGAAGGGCAACTGCCTGTGCGTCCTGTCCCTCTCTTCTTCGCGACCCTTGCACTGTGAGAGGCTCGAGCTCGTCGGGCGACGAAGCAGCTGTTGCTCCACGACGGCCCAGGCTGACGCCCCTCTCGTGTCCCCCACCCGCAGGCACATGCGCATGAAGGGCATGGCCATGGTCAAGGCCAAGGACCTCGTCCTCCTCTCGGTCGCGTCCAAGCTTCCGACCGCCGCCGACGAGCCCGCACCGGGCAAGCCCGTCGCCGACAAGCTCCAGATCTTCGCCGCGACGACCTCGGTCGACCACGAGCGCGTCCCGGCGACGCCGGCGTACAACCGCATGCAGCTGAGCGTGTCTGGGTTCCTCATCGAGGAGGTCGGCGCAGGCGGCAGCAAGATCGTCCAGATCACCGACTTGTCCGGGCTCGGCTGTGCGTCCCCTCTCGCTTTCGCTCCTTGCGCGACTAGAGGCGCTGACGCCGTCTCCCTGCTCGCAGCCTGGATCCCGGGCGCCGTCCTGCGCACTATCACCCAGACGATGCTGCCCAAGTCGCTCGTCAAGCTCGGCGTCACGGCGGCCGCCACAACCGACCTCACGGCCGACTTTCCCCCTCCGACGCTCGGCGTCTACGCCGCTTCCTCCTCTACTGCTGCTGCAGCAGACGACGACTCGGATGACGACGACGACGACGAGGTCTCGTCGGGCTACGACTCGGACAGCGACGCCTCGTCGTCGTCGTCGAACCCGCGCACGGGCCCCTCCCCCTCGTCCGACTTGGTCCCCGCCTCCTCGTCCGCCCTCTCGTCACCCGCCGCAGCTCGCGACGTGAGCTTCCTCCTGGCGCAGCTGCGCAGCATCACGTCGCGCCTGGCCGCCCTCGAGACGCTCGTCGCCGGGCCCAACGCCGCCTCGAGCGGCCGCTCGGGCAGGCCCTGGTACGCGCTCGGCCTGGGCTCGGGCGCGCGCGGCGCAGGGTCGCCGCAGCGCAAGATCACGGGCGGTGCGGCGGGAGGCGAGACGGGCACGGCGCTGCTCGGGCCCGGCACGCTCGGC
>ERZ794949.269-NODE-269-length-18387-cov-3.300513_pt1 | contig 18387 bp, 11 predicted proteins | sample MGYA00511363_ERZ794949 | MGnify/ENA primary metagenome ERZ794949 (study PRJEB30137, sample SAMN04331402) | food metagenome | isolation source: T1 must sample point D1 replicate B | place: Australia: South Australia ...
AAGATGACAAGGTTTCTTTGGATGACTTAGCCGAAGCTATTGAAGCCGCTGAAGACCACGTCCAATCCACTGATGTCGCTGCCATGCAAAAATTATAAGTTTTATTTTATATTTTATTATCTTTTATATTTACTAAATTACTAGAATAGATCATTTATATATACAAATAAACTACATGAAAAATTTAACTTTAAAAAAAAAAACAAATCATTTTGTAATTGAAATTTTAGCTTTTTAAAAAAAAATATATTATTAAAGAAATTACACACTACTTAAGGAAATCATCAAAGTTGTCAAAATCAAAGTTCAAATTCAATGAGTTCAAAGCTGTATCTGTTTCGTTGTTTGGTTTACTATTGGTATTAGGGTTATTGACATTGATATTGTTTGCTGATGAATATGACATTCCAGGTGCAGCGCTTATGTTTGCACTGTAGGTTTGAGTGTTTGTGTAAGGTGTTTGTTTCAAAAGCTCCTCAGGCGATAAGCTTTTCAAATTACTACCATGACCTTCCGTGTTGTTGCTATGCATGTTGTTGGAGTAATATTGATTGATGTATGGCGAGGCACTTTGAGGAGTTGACTTTCTTTTCGCTGAGTTTGTGTTCAATGAGTTCTGTGCAATGGCACTCATAGGTGTTTTTATATTGCTCGGTTTGTTTCCTGGTATGCTTTTACCTGTAGTCCCATTGACTGCCAACGGCTTTGCTGTAATTTCATAGTTGGGTGTTTTCAGTTGTTGTGTCTTTGGCATCACCAATGTTAATGGCTGCAACGGCATGGCACTCAGGGGCTGCACAAACTTCGATGTATAAATAGTCTCATCTTCCATGATTTTCAGCATTAATGGTTGAAGTGGGGCCATCTTCTTGTTCAGTTCGTTAATATCCTTCAATACTTGAACTATTTCGTTTCTTAAATTCAAAAAGATTAAATTCTTCTTCTCCATTGGCAAGTTGTCATCAAATTCAAAGCTGTTCAGTGTAGACAGCAAACTGGTATACTTACACTTCAACGGTTGAATTCTATCCTGGATGCTTGTTATGTAAGTGAATAACTGAGATTTATCTATGGACATGTAATCAAGACTGTTATCTTGTGTATTTGGATCTGTGTTCTGTATCTTTTCTTGCTCGTTGAAGCTCAGAATGTATGACTTGAGTTCATTAATGTTCTGTGGCAGTGCTTCCATTATTCTTTAGTAGGATTATTACAAATGTATGTTTTTGGTTGGGTAACTTAATTGTATATAAGCTAAAACAGTGAAATATATAAAAAATTCATTTGAAAAAGGTCAAGGGAAAAAAACAATGATCAATGATCCATTTTTTTGGGTTTCCAATTTTTTATAGTTTTTTCTTTCGTGGTAGCGTTTGGAAATGGAATTATGGTTTATCACTGAATTCGACAGTAATATTCAAAAATGATCAAAGAAGATATGGTAATCAAGATTGTATCTGGTATTTCAATGAAGGAAAGGATTAGTATAGTTGCTCTTATATCTTAATATTTGTTCTTTACATTTAAATAAACTCAATCAAAGTAATATTATAACATAATTGTAGTTACAAAAAATAAATATGTTTGTTGCATATTATTTGTAAACAGTATTTAAGAGTAAGTGCAAGATTGTTTGTGTATATCACGTGCACTGGGTTGTTTCTTATATCCGCTTATAACAACGAATGGACGTCCCCCCCCCACACCAATTTAAAGATGTCGTTTTCATTTGGAAAGCGTTCCATAGCAACTTTTCTAAGGGGTTGGATATACAATTGAAAATAATATTTACGTTTAAAAATATGAAAAATAAGGTTAGCAATATAATTACTGTAGATCTATTCATTACTCAACTATATATAAGGCTTGATGTGTTACTGAAACGAAGGGATATCACTATTTTTTCTTCTTTGGAGTTATACATTCGAAATACAGTTAATTTTTATCATGTATACTAATAATTAAATGTTAGTTGCCAAGACCATCCACCATTACAATGTCTTTACAAAAAAAATTACTATTTGAAGCTAAACTAAAATTACACAATTCCAAAACCGATGTTTTTATTCCTCAATACGGGTTTGGTACTGCATCTGCTCCTGATCAACTCGAGGAAACTAAAGCTGCTTTGAAGGCTGCTGTCAAGGCTGGTGTAAGAAACATCGACACTGCCAGATACTACGGTAATGGTCACATTGAGTATGCCATTGGTGAAGCCATTCAGGAATTGATCAAGGAGGGAGTTGTCACCAGAGAGGATCTGTTCATCACCACCAAGGTCTGGCCAAACTACTGGAACAGAGCTGCTGACTCCTTGGAAACCTCATTGAAGGCTCTACAAGTCGATTACGTTGATTTGCTATTGCAGCACTGGCCTTTATGTTTCCCACAAGTTGTCAATGAAAAGACAGGTGAGCTAATTGGTAAGCCACACGATGAAAATGGCGAGCCTATCTACGAAAAGGATGGTGACTACATAGTCACCTTCCAGCAAATAGACAAGATATTGGATGATCCAGTCAACGGTAAGAAGGTTAAGGCCATTGGTGTTTCCAACTATGATGTCTTGAAGTTGGAGAGAGTCTTTGCAGATGAATCCATCAAGAACAAACCATCTGCTCTTCAAGTTGAATTGAACCCACAATTAAACCAAGCCAAATTGATTGATTTCTGCACTGAAAAGGGTATAACTGTTATTGGTTACTCTCCATTGGGTTCCAGCGGTGCTCCTATTTTGAAGTTGCCTGAACTAAAGGAAATTGCTGACAAGCATGGAATTAAGCCTTACGATGTTGTTATTTCCTGGTTCTTGAGCAAGAACTTGGTTGTTATTCCAAGAACTATTAACCCTGACAGATTCAAGGATATCAAATGCTACTATGAACTGCCAGAGGAGGATATCAAAAAGATTGATCAAATCGGCGAGACTAAGCCATACAGACACATTGACGAGGACTTTGCTCACGTATTACCTGGTTTCACTGGTAGAACCAAGACTGACAATGAATAACTAATATAGTTTGTATATATTGATTTTTATGAAGAAGAAAGCAACAGGACATTATGAAGTTTATGGCATTTACAGTATGATATTATATTATTAGTTTACCCGAAATATAATTTTTGCTGTTAAAAAAATTTCCTCTTTCTCACTGAAGGCGATTCAAGCGTGGTGTTTAATTTAACAACTACGTGTTGTTTTTTTGTTTTTTTTTTGCTTCTGTTTAGTTAACTTATAATTCTTGCAAAGTGCAAACACTTTGAACAAATTATAAATCTGCAACGACACCAAATACAATTGACATTAACCAGAAAAAAATAACAATCTCAAGTATTTAAATACTAATCAACTGTAGAAGCTATTTTTTAATTAGTCCTTTTGTCTTTTTTTTCCATATAAAACAAATGAACATCTCAAATAACACAAAGAAGTCTATTCTTTCGAGTATTTCACTTGTTCTGAAACTAGCTATCTTCATATGTCTTATAGGTGCAGCCACTAGTTCAAGATTATTTTCAGTCATAAGATACGAATCCATCATTCATGAGTTTGATCCATGGTTCAACTATAGAGCTACACGTTACTTAGTCAAACACGGATTCCACAAGTTCTTGAACTGGTTTGATGACAAGACCTGGTATCCTTTGGGTAGAATCACTGGTGGTACTTTATACCCAGGTTTGATGACCACTTCAGGTGCTGTTTGGTATGTGATGAACAAGATAATGAAGATCCAAGTTAATATCAGAGATGTCTGTGTTTTGTTTGCTCCTGCATTCTCCGGGATCACTGCCATCTTCACCTACTTGTTCACCAAGAACTGCTACAATGACGATCAACTTGCAGGATTGTTATCAGCTGCCTTTATTGCCATTGCCCCTGGTTACATTTCCAGATCTGTTGCAGGTTCATATGATAACGAGGCCATTGCCATCACATTGCTTATGTCAACATTCTACTTGTGGATCAAGGCCATGAGAACCGGCTCCATCTCATGGGCCTGCTCAGCTGCTATTTCATACTTCTACATGGTCTCAGCCTGGGGTGGATATGTTTTCATCACCAACTTGATTCCATTGCACGTTTTCATTTTGTTGTTGATGGGCAGATACTCAACAAAGCTTTACTCAGCCTACTCCGTCTGGTACTGCATAGGTACATTGGCATCAATGCAAATTCCATTTGTTAACTTCCAACCTATCAGATCCAATGACCACATGTCATCATTGGGTGTGTTTGGATTGATTCAATTTTTCATGTTTGGTGATTCCATCAGATCCACTATCTCAACCAAGAACTTTAAGATTTTCTTGAAGTTCTCAGTCATAGGGTTGATTTCATTTGGTATTTTGGGTCTATTCGTGTTGACCTACTTTGGCTTGATTGCTCCATGGACAGGTAGATTCTACTCCTTGTGGGACACAGGCTATGCCAAGGACCACATTCCAATCATTGCATCTGTTTCTGAACATCAACCTACTGCATGGCCTTCATTCTTCTTCGACACTCAGTTTTTGATTTGGTTGTTCCCATGTGGTGTTTTCTTGTTGTTCATGGAATTACAAGATGAACACATTTTCATCATTGCTTACTCAGTGTTATGTTCCTACTTTGCCGGTGTCATGGTTAGATTGATGTTGACATTGACTCCTATTATTTGTGTTTGTGCTGCTGTTACATTAAGTAATGTGTTCAAGTACAACTTGAAGATCTGGTCCACAATCAAAAAGGTCAAAAACAAAAGCGAAAACAGATTCACTGAGCTTTGTGTTTTGATCAGTAAGTTGATAACAGTTCTGTCCTTCCTAGGTTATCTAGTGTTGTTTGTGCAACACTGTACATGGGTCACATCAAATGCCTACTCTGCACCATCTGTTGTTTTGTTGAGTGGTTCCACTGATGCTGATGGATCTCCAATTTTCATTGATGACTTCAGAGAGGCCTACTCCTGGTTGAGATACAACACAGATGAAGATGCCAAGGTTGCCGCCTGGTGGGATTACGGTTACCAAATTGGTGGCTTTGCTGATAGAACAACATTGGTGGACAACAACACCTGGAACAACACACACATTGCCATTGTTGGTAAGGCCATGTCATCCAGTGAGGAAATATCATATGAGATCCTAAAGGAACATGACGTTGACTATGTTTTGATCATCTTCGGTGGTTTGCTAGGATTCAACGGTGATGATTTGAACAAGTTCCTGTGGATGGTAAGAATTCCAGAGGGCATCTGGCCAGACGAGGTCAATGAACAGAGCTTCTTCACTGCAGACGGTCAGTTCAGAGTTGATGCTGCAGCCTCAGACACCATGAAGAACTGTTTGATGTACAAGATGAGTTACCACGACTTCCCAGGTGTCATGGGAAACCCAACCCAGTCCACTGATAGAGTTAGAGGTGCCACAATAGACGAAAGTCACGTCTTCCCATTGAAGTACTTCGATGAAGTCTTCACCACTGAAAACTGGTTAGTCAGAATTTATAAATTGAAGGATCTTGACTTGGAGGGTAGAGACTTAGGTGATGTTTACGACATGGATAATACACAGACCAAGAAGAAATCCTTGAAGAAGCCTAAATTAGAGCCAAGAGTAAATTAAATAGAAAAATATATATATATATCCTTATTATGTCATTTTAGTCCCTTTTTTGAAAAAAAAACTATCTGTTTAATTCTTTCTTTAGCTTGTTTATATGCTTTTTGTTTGATTGTTCTATAAAATTTCTTACCACCGTTTTATAAACGTCGTTATCTCTTAATAAGTTTTGAGTTATGATCTTTTCTTTAATCAACTGCAAGGTCATATCCAGAACGTTATGATCAGTTAGAACAGAAAGGTGATTGTTGTTCTTTATTATGAGGTTCATGTACGTGTTTTTCAAATCCAGGAAGTATGAATCTAACTCAGCTTCATCCGTAGAAACAACACCAAGTTGGTTTATGGTTGTCGTTATCTTTTCAACATAGTCATTGATAAACATGTTGATTGAAGTATCGTGTTCCTTTATTTTCTTATTTGTGATTGAATTATTCTGCACATCCACAACTTTGGATGTGAGATATGGGGTAAGTATGTGTATGAGATGCTTATATGTGTGGCTATTGAGGAGAAGGAGGTCTAGATCATCTGTTGAGTTTTGATGGTTATAAAGGGATGAATTGAACACTTGGTCATAGATTATTTGGCATCTTTGAGGATCCGAGCTAATGTTTTCAAAAAAGCCTTTTGTGTCATTGTCTATTTGCGTTTCTGTTATATCATCGTGCATAAGCTTTATATCGAGATCAAGTTCATCTATAACAAGATCTATATTCTTATCGATTTTTGTCTTCAACGACTTGTTGGATGAGTTAAAGTCAACAAACTCACCGAATATGTTATCTTCAGTTGAACTCATTGTGTTTTGAAAAAAAGATGTTCACAGATTGTTGTGTAAAATATTGCCCACTCTTCTGTAGTGATGGGTTGTTCAGTTTGTTGTTGTATATGTTCTAGATAGTGTTCAAAACCCCCATTATTACCGTTGTCGATAACATGTGATATTTTTCTAGCCTCTCTCCACAGAACATGTGAAAAAAAAAGTAAGAGTTTAGCATAAACGTGACCATATCCGTTTAGGGAAGCACAGGTGTAAACATTCTGCTACGCGTTGACAGACAAACTCCGAAAAAAGAAAAATAAGGTTGTTTACAGAGTTGTCACTGCGCCAAAAATAGAAAAAAAAACAAATCAAAACAAATCAAAACAAATCTCATCAGACAGAAGGTTAAACGCTGTTATGAAACACTGTTGTTTACTCTTTGGCATTATTTAAACTTACGGAGATCAAAAAACCCGCAAAATAAAACAAACCCATTTCATATTATGATGAACCCATCAGCAAATAACATGAAACGACAGAGTCAATTAAACAACAACTACCACCAAAGATGGAGCATGGTCAGCCAAAGCACCAACAACAGTCTTAATTTAAATCAAAAGTCAAATGGTTCCAACTTCAAAAGATACTCCATGAACTCCTTGAACCACACATCTGTGTCTTCACTGAGCCTGGACACTTGCACATTGGCCAGCACTGACGACAACAACTCAGCCCAGGGATCTTCGTACTCACATCGGAAAAATGCATCAGTTGAAGAGTCCCTGGTGAATATAAACATAGAAAGATTCAGCACCAGCACAAACACCACACCAAATAATGTTTCTAATCCTAACTTATCCTCATCCGCATCATCCCTGTCCACCAATGGTCTCACAAGCTCGGATGGTATGCTGACAAACATAACACACGACACCACAAATGAGAAGCGGTCTTCAAATCTGGACAGAACGCAAAAGAGATACTCAGGTTATTTGAATGATTATATTGTGGATGCGAACTTTCAATTTGGGAGTGGTGCCAACAATGCCAACAAAACGCAAACTTACTACAAAAACACCAGAATGACACAATCAAAATCAATATCATCGTTGAACAGTATAATGGCATCAGCTAACCTAATGTCACCGCCTAATGAACCTAAAAAGTTACAAAGTAAATTCTCGGATGTGTACAACAACAATAGAAGCAACAATGGAAGACGGATCCCTGTAAGTGTTTCTACCATGTCGTTAGCCAACAAGGACACAACAATGACACACAGCCACAGTAATGCATCATTGAACTCGCAGATGACCAACAACTCCCACAGCTCTACTAAGTCAGCTTCCAAATGGATGTTCTGGAGAAGAAAGTCAATGATGAACTTGTCAGAGTATGCACCTGATAATGACAGAAGTGACACATTCCACAAAAGGGGGTCGGTCACGCCTATCATGCTGAACAATGATGTTGATATAAGTCAACATTCCATGAAGACAAAGTCCAGTATGGACAGTTTGAAGTCGAAAATTAAAATGAAAATATTCCAGGATAAGGAGATTGGCAGCAAAACATCAATGCAAAGTATTAGTCAAGCATCACTGATTGGAGCACCTAACATGCAACCAATACCTGATGAGCAAACTGAGGATTACCAACAGCCACACATGCAAACTACCATGAACAACTCACCTACATCCATAAGATCAAGCCACTCCTCTCCATTCAGCAAGATACCCAAGAGAGCATCCATAGTTTCTCTGAAAAGACCATCAAAGGCCACACTAAGAACCAAAGGCTCACAACAATCATTGATGAGACACCAACCCTCTAAGGAATCATTGAACACAGTAACTTCAACGAACAACGTATTGGAAAATGAGTCATCCTTGGAAGGTGATGATGATGGCGAGGAATTCAAGGAAAGAATAGAACCGTTTGTCAATCTTTGCTACAAAGTGGATGACATCTCCAGAGTGTTTGAGAGAATCAACGGAAAGGACATCTACTATCAAAGGGACACGACTGTTGTCACCAAGGCCAAGGGGAAGAGAATTTTCAAGTACCTGGCGTTTGATACCCTGGATGTGAACAAAATAGAGCTTATACTGAAGGACATAAACATCACAAAGCAGATGACATCTGTTTTGAGAGAGAGCATGGTTGAAAAGAGCCCAGAAATCACGGACATTGATTTGAGAAGCATAAGCAATGAGTTTGGTATTTGTCCCATCTTGAACATGACACTTATTTCCAATATTTTTCCTGAGGATTACAGCAAAAAGAACTTTCAATTGATGATCAATAATCTGTACAACTTGAGAACCAAGGAAAACTACTCGTGTATATTGAAGATAGAGTACTTTGACTTGGGAATTCCAATGTCGATATTTTTGAGCAGATCTCCAAAGCCCTCGTCAAGAGTGATTTCCAAGATCTTCATCAAGCTTATTAACAACCTGGCAAAGCTTGAAAAAATTGGCTTTCAGCACCAAGACTTGAACCTGGACAACATCATAATCAACAATGCGTACGACGTTTTCATCATTGACTACAAAATGTGTAAATTTAGGAACTACGACACAAGACTGGATCACCCCATATTCTACAAAAGGGATAGTCCTCACTATGAGGTTTATTTGGAGATGAGAAAGGTCATTGTGTACATACACAAGAGTCAGAGCTCGTTCGGGTGGTGTCATATCATATGGATAAAATACATATTGAGTAAAATGTTGGAGAGCATCAATAACAACAAGGACAAGCATTATGATACCCTGATGAACTGGTTGAAGTTTATCCTGAAGCATCAAGCTGACTTGGCAAACTGTAGGGACTTAATAAGCTATCAAAAGAAGAAGAAGAAAGAAGTTTGAAAAAAAGAGAAAATTAATGATTAATTAATCAGAAATATGAGCATGTTACTATATACCCTTAATATATAACACTTAATCTAATGATTCATGAACTTTGTTACTATGCGCACCTTGCTTTAAAGATTCAGGCACTTCAACTGTGCTGAAGACGTTATTGCTGAACAGGCCCAGGAACTCGGAAATCACAGATTCCAAACAGTAGAACAGGATACCAATGGAAACACCGTTGCCCTTCTTGTATCCAAACTCGGAGATGCTGGAGTCGTTTCTGATGAAGCCCAACAGCATCTTTATGAATGTCTTCGGAATGCCAACAAATCCGACTGTGCATATTTGTTCCAAAAAGTCAGGCAAGACTCTGGAAATGGCGGATCTGTGTTCAAACTCGAATATCAGGGTCTTTCCGTAGTACATCTTCAAAGCCAAGAACGGGTACTTGATGATGAAGTTCTCGATTTTCTTGACCTTGGCTGAGTTGTCCTTGGTGACCTGGTCCAGCTTGGTGTTCAAGGTTGCCTTCTTGGCGTTGATAGCATCCAGCTTTCTATTCAACTTAGTCCATTTTCCGTATTGATCTTGAGCAGAAATTGTGTCTTGTTCCTTTTTGATTTCAATGTACTCCTTGTTCAGGGCAAGGATCTCCTTTAATGTTGCGTTGTTGGAGAAAACAACCCTGTTGATCAAGAATGCAATGATATGGAATTTGTTGTTTATCTTTTGGATGATAAATAAGGAGAACAATAACAAAAGAATGGTATTTGGTTCCATTGTTTGATAGATTTATTTGAAAGGGGTTAGTATTCTATGTTTTGCTTGTATGGTTTCACTGTTGTTTTATAAATAATCGTTTTAAGTATTTTAAATTTTTCATAGATTGTTAGAGCTTACCATTTTCCAGTGTAATATTTGTGTTTCTGGAAACCAAAAAACCTGACTGAGGCTTCCGGGGGAAACTGAAAATTTTTCTTTCGCTTCGGTTTTAAACACTAAATCCGACACTCGTATAATCCAAAAGTCAGTCAGGAACTCTACTTGAAAGAGTGTAGATCAAGTAAAAATATAGCCAATAGGGGTGATTACTCATAAGTATTCATTGAAATACATAAATGTGGATTGCTACCTATAACCATACTCAAAGTGTACAATGTAGTGCATACAATTTACATAATCCACTGTGAGAAACGGTAGCGCTTGTGCAAAAGGGTAAAAAAATTTTTTTTTCTTTCTTTTTTTGACTGTTTGGGCTGAAGAGCAAAATACACACATCAAAATGCATCCTTAGCTAACAAGGCAACTTGGATCCTAATAACATAAACACTTACTACAAATCTTCAAACATCTCCACCTAACACCTCTAATACCTAATAAATAATGGATTCAAGCGAACTGGAATATCAAAACAACAGCTCTGATTTCCTTGCTCCAAACGAATACAGAAACTTCAACGCATCCACTCCTGGAAGCATCCAAGAATCCGAAGATAACAAGAACTTCTATGCCAATCTAACATACCTGTTGCAAGAGGACCAAATCAACCTGATCAACAACGAGGATTTGCCTAACTTTCTGGTTTCCAAAATTGAAGCCTTGCCTAAGAAGAATGCAACCAGCATCAAGAGTTTGGTGCAAGACATTGGAATCAACAAAATACAATCAGCAATCTATCACAAGAGACACTGGAGATTGATGAACACCAATTTGATGAAACTTATAGAGGAAAAGAGGGAGTTCAAGTACCTGTGTAAAATACCAAAGTCATACATAGCAGATGAGTTCAACCTTACTGGGCTGAATCAGCAGATCCAAAACTTCAGTACTTTGCATAAGCTTTTGCTGGGCAACTATCATCTATCCAATTTTTCCAACAAGTCCTTGAAAAAGCTGAGCGGATTGAACTCCAGCACATTGAAAAGAAAGCGCATGAACCAACAGGCCATGGAGAATGAGGATGACAGTGATTCGGACTCTGACCATGAGTATGACGAGGCTGAGCCAGAAATCAAGTTGTACCACTTGGAGATGATTTTACACCGCGCATTCACAGCTTATGGGGCCATCCATGCCAGATATGTAATTACCAAGGACGGGCTGGACCAAATAGCTGAGAAGTACGACTCCAAGACCTATGGACCTTGTCCAAGATACTACTGTTCAGAGGTCCAGCTGTTGCCGTGCGGTGTGGATGATTTCCCAAACCATCACATATGTAAGTTGTACTGTCCATCCTGTCTGGATCTTTATGAAATATCGCCCAACCTAATGCCGATTCTGGATGGCTCATTCTTTGGCAGAAGCTTCATAGGGATCTTCCTGAATGCATTCACCGAACTGGATAAATATGTCGCCAAGAAGAAGATGGGCATCATCAGTGAGTCCCTAAGACAAAAGGAAAATATTCTGAAGGCAAACGAAAATCATTTCATAGCATACGATGATGTCATGTTTGGCAAGCCTGGCTTGAAACACACATTACAGAACTTCCAGTACGAACCTAAAGTGTTTGGGTTTAGAATCAATCAAAACTCAGAGGTTGGACCTAAGATGAAGTGGCTGAGACACTGGCCAGTGAGCGATGTGCAGAAGAGAGAGTTTGAGCTTTGTGAAAAGGGGATACCTGAACTTAACCAAGCAGAAGAAGAAATAAGAAATAAAAACAATGATGATGACAACATCGATATTGTTGAAGAACACGATAACCTATAGATTTATTTATTCTTCATAAAACATAGAACTCTTCTGTTGTATGATATTTGACTTATAATGCACTTGTTATATATAATTGAGATAATATATTGGATTAATTGGAACTTCACTTATTTGTCTTCCAATTCTTCAACCACTTCAATTCTTCTATCTATGTGAGTTTTGATATTGTTTAGATACTTCAATTTCATGAACTTTTGCAAGGAGTCCTCAAAGTTTTTGTTTTCAAAGTCTTTTTCAATCCCTGCTTTTAAATCATTACAGCTTTCCTCAACATTGCCCTTCATCGTTTCAAGCTCCTCAATGTTACTTATGGTGTCCGTTTGTTCCATAGTGTCCATGACTTCTTCAAGGAACTCAAAATCGTCAATTTTATTGAATCGAGGATCACTGTCTATCGCACCCAACTCTGTGTTGCTGTTGAATATGGTGTTTGTGTATAGAATGTATCTTGATACGTCATCAGAGAGGTTCTTATAAGCTGCATTGATTTCCTCTGTTTTGATGGCATCGTCTCTATTTTGCAGTAATAATTGTCGATTTTCCTTTCTCAGTTGATCAAGATTGATAACATAGTTGGTAGGTGATTTAATGGTAAGTGGGAAGAGTTTGTCATATGACATAAATCTTTTGAACACAATATGTCTGTTCAGTCTATTAAGCATTTGGTATTGAATAAGGTAAGTTATCTGTATTGGTGATCCACTTTGAGTCTACACTAAGTTGTAATGATTTAACCAAAGAAAAAAAAATTGAAAAAAAAACTCGATAAATAAATACGGGGAGAAAATTACACGGATGTATATTAAGTCTAAAAATAAATATCTGAAAAAAAAAAATCTAAAAACTCGACCAATACCAATCCTCAGGAACACGCACATTCACGTTTTGATCCAGATTATTGTTTTGGTCCACAACGTTGTTCTCTTCATCTTCATTGACCTTCCCAGCACTCAGCAAGGACTCATACTTTTCCAAGCATCCATCACAAACCTTCACGAGCTTACCCAAGCCTGTGGCACCAATGATGAAATGGGCCTGAGAGTTCAAGTACAAGAAATGCCTTAGGTGCTTGTAGCAGAAGATTTCTCCACAATGTCTGCAGTGGTGTCTTCTTTCAAACAAGTTGAATTTAGTGTTACAATCAAAGCATGCATCTCTGTAGTCATCTGGGATCCAGTGCTCCTTGGTTATGGGTTGGATGGCCTCGGTCTTGAAGGACTTCGTGGTGATGTTGTTTTTGTCGTAATGCTGGTCGTTTTTAAAATAGTTCCTGAACTTTGACCAAGTCGACAGTCTTGAGTTGTTTGTCTGTATGCTGTTAGAGTCCAGGTTCTCAACGATCTCACTCGTATCATTCAGGCTCTCCTCAAAAGTGGGTGTGAGTGCTCGCTTCAGTAGTATGTCATTGCTTATCTTTGTTTCGTTTATATCCCTAAGCACTGCAGGAGTATATAAAGGCTTCTTGGGGATGTCGATTTGTTGTGACTTCTTCTTTTTAGCAACATTGTTTTCCTTTTGTTGATTGTTCACGTTAACGTTCATTGTTGGAATAATTGAATGTTTTCTTGGTTGTATTGTTGAATCCATAATAATGTTTTTTCCAAAAAATGACAAAGATGATATGTCCTTTCCAATGTTATCCTCATACTCGTCCTCTTCTTCTATTAATTCATCAACAGACTTCCTTTGGTTGTCATTCAAATTTGAAAAGGATTGCTTGAGTCTTGTTGGAGATTCTATTGATGAGTTTGTTGATGCCTGTGAAATCATGGAGGTCTTCCTGTTTAAAGACTTTTTTTTATGCTGTTGAAGTAACTTCAAGTTCTTCAAGGCATCTGTAGTAAGCTTCTTGTCGTTGATTGAATCAGAGTCATTTGAATCAGCGTTGTTGATATCGTCTTCAACAATTCTGTTAGGCTTGAAGGTAGTCAAAGTTCCTGATACCATAGAAGTTACAGATCCGTTCTTCCATTCAATAAGATCATTATTTATTATATCGTCTTGATCATGAATGTTACTCTTACTGGTGTTGTTGTTTTTGACTATGTTGACCTTCTTCCCAAAGGGCTTTGCTTCTCCTATTAAGACCTTATCATTTTCAAAGGAGCCTTGACTTATTAATGAGTTGTGTCTGTTGTGTGTGTGGTTTGATGACATTGTTGTTAAGTTGTTCAGTTGAATGTTGCTTCGAACCTTCTTTAAAGTAGTCATCATGGCGGGACTTTGAACTTGTTGGTTTGGATTATGCATTAGGTCGTAGATAGGGCCATTCATTGATGTGTTCTGACCATTTTTATCATACTGTTCATTAGCCTTAACTAGAGCGTGTCTACTGCTAACATTACTTAAAACAGATTGTATGGATTGAGTTCTTGGTTTATTGTTTAATGCCTTTTTCTCAAAGATCAACTTTTGATGATTGTCGTAGTTGATCTGTTTGCTATTTTGTTGAAGATTCAAAGATGAAGAGAGTGACTTTTGGTTTTGGTGGTATTCTTTGAAGGACTTTGGCACATGGTTGTTGGATGAAATGGTATCGTTGTTATTGATTTCAAATAATTTGTTGTTGTTGTCAATGGTGTCTTGATGGTTGTTAACAGTAGTAACAGACATCTTTAAGTTGCTAGTTTTAGTGAGCTTGTATATGCAAAGAAAGATGTATAAATATAACTGTTATATTATATATATTGGTGTGCTATACTGTCTTAAGTTTAATGATTACGATAATCTATTTTGTATTAGAAAGGATTTTGTTATCTCTAAATCACATATATTTTTTTTTCCGTAAAGGAAAGATTTATTTTGATAATTTTTTTTTTTTCTAGATACTTCTCTTTTAGGAAGTAGTACAGTATCAGTGGGGTAACTATAGTTTAAATTATCCGTTCAAATTTACAAATCCTTTTTTTTTTTGAAGATCTTTCTTTACAGTATACATGTTCTTACAATAATGTACAGACATATCATTTAGAAGTGTCTATGAAATATGTATTCAATACAATAAGAAGATCATTCCACAGATATCTTGCTTCTCTTTTGTTTTTTATGTTCTTTAATATAGAATAAAGTATACTTTGCTTGATGACTAAAGTATAGGCTATTTTTAATACTTACTCCGTTCAAGAATGTTTTTTTCTCTCTCTTTTTTTTTTTTTCCTTCGCAAATTTGCTGATATTAATAAACTTGGGTGGTAAACCAATCAAATAAAGAAGTTGTATAAAGACCTCCCTATTGTTCATTAGCATATAATATACCATTTATACCCCTGTTGTTTTGTAATGAACTAATAATGGAGCCATCATATCTAAATGCAAACAACTCGGATCTTTTAATCATTTCTAGACCTTTGTATATCACCGAAAACGTTAGTGAGTGTGGGTACTGCAAAGGTAAAAAAGAAAATGTCACAAACTACTTTTCTTTGGATTCATCGTACAAAAAACATTTCAAGAACAACAAACTAGATATAGAAGTTAACAACTGCACACTAGGTCTTTATGTGGAACTGACCAGCATTGAAATCTACGACAAATTCTGTAATCAAGGCTTCAGAAGATCAGGCAGATATCTATACAAGCCAGACTTGTTGAGAAACTGCTGTAAGTTATACACCATCAGAACATCCTTGAATCAGTGCAAGTTCACAAAGGATTTAAAAACAACCATGAAAAGATTCAAGAAATTCACAGGAACCACTAAATATTTAAATGACAATGGCCTGAATAGCAACAATGAACAATTTGACCTGGTCAAGGAAACGTACTTGATTGATAAGTACTCCCCTGATTTCTATACAAGATACGAACCTTGTAATTATACAAATGAGAAGTTTGAGTTGTTCAAGAAATATCAAAAGGCCATCCATAATGACACTGATGTTACCTCGTCGATGTTTGAGAGGTTCTTGTGTTTAACTCCTTTCTCTAAAGATGTCGTCAATGGTGACAAGGATGAGTGGGACACCCTCAACAACATCAGCGACCTTTATGAAATGAAGTACCTTGGCAAAGAGAAGAAACTCGATTACAATGTGAAGATTAGATCAGGGCCTGTTCATGAATGTTACTATCACAATAACAAGCTAATAGCCATATCTGTTTTGGACTTCCTTCCTAGCGGTGTTTCCTCTGTTTACTTCATATGGGATCCGGACTACCCAAAGTGGGCTCTGGGGAAAGTTTCAGCCCTAAGAGAGCTAGCTTTGGTGAGTTTGTTGGGATTGAAATATTACTACATGGGGTATTACATAGAGGACTGTCCAAAAATGAATTATAAAGAAAAATATGGTGGTGAGCTTTTGGATGTTTGTAACAATCAATACATACCCATTGATCTTTTGAAAAGCTTCATTAAAAATGGAAAGTTTTTCACTTTAGGGAATGTTGAGGATAACCAAGACATCGACGAGAACGATGAATACTACAGCAAGGTGGAGTTGCCCCTGAATGATAAAATAAATTTGGACTTGGAAAAGCCATTAGTCAACATAGCTGAACAGCTGTTTGGTGACAACTCCAACTCGATAAACTATGTCAACATGATTGTTGATAAGCTCAGAAAGTACGGCATCAACTATCCGAGCAACTTGATGAATGATTACTTCCAAAAGAGCCTGCCTTCAAACAATAACATATACAGAATGCCAGACATTGTGCCGGGGCTTATGCCACTGTGGCAGGTATTGCAGCTGATTGAAAGTAACGACATAAATAGACTGAATAGCAAGCTGATGATCTACTACTCTGATGAAAAGAGAATGAGGGTCGTCAAGAATATCATGGATGAGGACACTGAGACCAAAAAGACTATCTTCAATGTCATCAGGCTCATAGGTCTGGAGTTGACTGTTAATGCATTAATAGTCATTTAGAATTATTATACAGTAAATACTTATCTTTTCTTTTTTTCTTTTTAAAAAAATCATAAAATATTGGATGTAATGCTGGAGTGAGATTTTCAGATCATTTATGATTGATATCTGTTTCCCCCATTATTTTTTTTTAAACTTTTTTTTTTTTGAAGATGTGATGAGTTTATATAAACTTTGTTAACACATTAACACACATTTGATCACAGCCCCAGATGAACAACGACATTCTAAGAATATCTGCGTTAATACAGGATTATTATATATCAAACTGTAGTGATTCGTACATATACAATGAAATTGAGACATATGCCGCAAACAACGATGTTATGCCTCTTTGCAACTACTTGCTAAATTTGGACAATGATATACCTCTGAATTGTAGATATCATGGAGTTATTCTTTTCATCAAGCACTCAAACATGAATGATCTCAAATGCTTTTTCTTTTTACTTATAAAATTAAAGGAGTATTGTTTGTGTTATTGTTCCGGAAATCAAACAATTTTCTCAGTGTTGAATAAATTAATGGAATGTGTTATCAAAGTTTACCTTAACGATAAGGTACGTTACAATCTTTTGAATCTGGTTGTGAACATAATAATTAATAATATCCAGATTGAAGATCTATCGATTTTGCTCTCGAATACACTAGAAGATAAGATTCCAGAGTTTATTAACTCGTCGATTATAAATGACAAACTAGTTTTATTAATGACTAAGATTCTTCTAGAAGAACTCGAAAGTACAAAAGATGGACAGACCCTAACTGTACTTACAAAGAATAATGTTTACTCTATCATTGAGAATAACATAGACGTACTGACCTTAGATTATAATAATGATTATTCAAAAATAACTGATATTTTGTTCGATATAATAACGAATCTCTTAAATTACAACAGTTCTTTGTTTCCCCTTTTGATAAAATTAATGATTGTCGATCAAGTCAACTTCAAATACACCGATGCCATAATTAACATATTCTACAGCATCATTGACGACAATGGCAAATTGGATTACAACTCTAGATACATACTGGAACGATACTTCAACCCAACTACTATTCTGCCCAACCATGATAATATCGATGTATCATTCATTGATGACACATTCATTGTCAAGTATATCCAGCACTTGATTGATGGTAAGGAAGTTGATGAACTGAGCAAACTGTCTTTGTTTTACTCAGTGTTGCTAGAAAAGAGCAATACAATAATGCTGAACAAGATTCTTCTCAATGAGGATGTCAGTATGAACCTGACCTTCTTGTTGTCCATCATCGATATCCCATTGGTGCCGGTGGAGGAAGAGCAGTTTTCCTTGAACTTATTGCCCTTTTGGAATGATCTTGTTGATAACTTAATAACAAATAACAACAAACAGTACAACGAAACACTATACAAATTGATAATGATTTATATCAAAAAAGTATCATTGGAAAATTATAACAACAATGTTGAATTTTTGAGCTTTAGAGATGATGCTATTGAATTGATTGAAAACATGTGGACGCTTTTGGGTAATGATATTTTGTATGATTTATTGAATCAATTGTTATCATTGAA
>ERZ794949.270-NODE-270-length-18271-cov-20.719532_pt1 | contig 18271 bp, 1 predicted proteins | sample MGYA00511363_ERZ794949 | MGnify/ENA primary metagenome ERZ794949 (study PRJEB30137, sample SAMN04331402) | food metagenome | isolation source: T1 must sample point D1 replicate B | place: Australia: South Australia ...
TTTGAGCATCTGCATATGATGCGGTATCAGCAACTGAATTTTGTGAATTCTTGTTACCGGCTTCTGCTTCTGATAAACCAGTTTGAGCTGATTTGGCAGCATCATTACCAGTTACGTAAGATGGATTATCACTATTAGTTTGACCCTTTAGTCCATCGCTAAATCCATCTTGCGCTTTGTTGTAACCAATTTGTTGTGCTTCAGCACTCAATGCATCATCTGAATTCATTGGTCTGTTACGAGTGTAAGATCTAGCACCCAGACTTGATTGCAATCTACCTTGTTTGTATGCATCTCTATATGCATCTGCGTAGACTTTGGCTTGAGTTGAATCTGTTGGTTGACTATTATCATTTACCGCATTTGCACCATCTTTGTAACCACTAACAGTGGCAGCATATGCAGCTTTTTGAGCAGCATCTCTACCATTATAAGAACTACCTTGATTTGGTGAATTAGTAGCGTCATTTACACCTTGAGATTTATCGGTAGATAACTTAATTCCTGCAATGTATGAAGGATCGTTGTTAGAAGTTGTTGATCCACTATCTTCATCACTGTAACCTTGAGATGCTGTTTGGTATCCATGACTTTCAGCATTACCTAAAGCATCAGTTGAGCCTTGTTGCTTGTTTCCACTATCAGAAGCAAAGTCAGCAACACCTTGTTGTGCGGCTAAAATTGCAGCTGCTCTAGCCTTATTGTATGAAGCTTGATATTCAGCTGGTTGATTAGCAATATTACGAATGGCACCAATAGTCCCATCTGCAAAACCAGCTTTTGCACCATTAAAGGTGTTAAGCATATTAGTCCCATTATTGCTTGGACTAGTTGCGTTGATATTATCTTGGGCTTCTTTATAACCATTTTGAGCGTTTTGCACACCAGTGTCATATGCCATTTGTTGTTCAGGATTCCAAGTTGCATATGCTGACGGCTTGTTATTATTAAATGCATTTTGTGCACCTAAGTTTGCTTTAGCAACCGCATCATTGTAAGCATCTTGTTGAGCCGTTGTGTAAGAATTAGATTGGGCATCTGCTCCCTTATTATCAGAAGGCTTATTAGTTATTGTATTACCAGCATTAGCACCCTGTAGGTATCCATCTTTGGTACCGTAATAAGCGTTTTTAGCATCGCCAGTTAGTCCTGAGTCATCCTTGTTACCAGGTTGAACTGCCGCATTTGAACCACTAGCAGTTGCAACCCCTTGATTAAATCCAGTTACATAAGGCTTATCAGTATTAGTTGGCTTAACCGTACTAGAAGTTTGACCAGCTTGTTTACCATCAGAGAAACCACTAGCAGCTGTGTTTACACCCGTTGCATAGTTGTTATCATCTTTTTTGACTTGTTGATCAACAGTTCCCTTGGTGTAGTCATTAGCACCTGCTTGTTGACGACCTGAAGCATTTCCTTGGTTATATGCATTTTGGTAAACTGCATTGTTTCCTTCTGTAGATTGGTTAGCATTCTTGTTAGTTGAATCACCTTTAGTGCTTGCAGCACCATCCTTATAACCATCAACGGCACCTTTATAACCAGATTGGTAAGCATTGGAATTAACACTATTTTGACGTGAAGCAGGAACAGATGTATCACTAGAAGTATTTGGATCTTGCTTAACAGCGTTAATCCCATCATTAGCACCTACTTCTTGTGAATAAGTAACAGCATAAAGTGGTGACGTATTAGTTACGTTTCTTGTATTAGTCTGAGCATCGACTAATGCGCCCATTGTATCCTGATATCCAGCTTCGGTATTGGCATTTATATCTCTCTTGCCGGCTAAGAAGTCATTCATCGCATCTTGGTAACCTTTTTGCACCGCTTTAGCCATGTCATATCCGGCCTTAGCGTTTTGATTAGTAGGTTCTGATGAAGGATTAGCACTTAGTCCTTGCTTAAATCCAGCAGTGGCATCGTTATATGCTTGGTCATATACTGCTTGATTAGCGACTGTTGATTGACTATTTGGATTAGCGACTAATCCAGCTTTAAAGTCTGATAAACCAGCTTCACTAGCAGCATTAGCATCTTCTACCGCCTTGTTATAAGCCATAACGTATGCGGCTGTATGAGTGGAATCGACTGCAATTAGTGTTGAGACACTACCATTTTGTTTTACTGAAGCGATTGCATCAGCAACACCTTTATAAGTGTCAGAATTAGAATCACTGGCGCTTGGGGATGCTTTGGCTTCTGCTGCTTGATAATCAGCTTTAGCTTGTTGACCCACTTCATAACCACGATTGTATTCTTTCGAAATATTAGCGTTTGTTAATCCACTAATTCCATCAGCATATCCAGTTTGAGCGTCACCATATCCATCTTCGTAATTATTATCGCTAGCGCCCATTGGCATTCCATTTAAGAAATCAGTAGCACCAATTTCTCTTCTACCAATTACGTTACCTTGTGCGTATCCAGATTTATATGCTGGATTACTGTTTTCTGAAGATGCGTTAAAGTTTGTGTTAGAACCTTGTGTACTTGACTTACCATCAAGGTATCCATCTAATACAGCGTTGTATCCCGTCTTGTAGGAACTATCACTGATAGATTGTCCATTATTAACGGCATCAGTTGGTCCTAATTTTTTAGCATTAGATGCTGATTGACTCAATTGTGCCAAGGCATCATTAATCCCCAATTGTTGAGAAGCAACAATTGCATAAATTGGTGATGTGCTTTGCTTGTTTACTTGATTCTTATTAGCATCAATAATCGCCTGAATTGTGTCCTTATATCCTACTAATTCAGGGTGAGCAGATGGATTCAATGTGTTATTTTTAGCATCTGCTACTGCTTGTTGATAACCCGCTGCATAAGTTTGGGCAGCTTGAATCCCTACTGTTTGACTGGCATTAGCACCAACAGCATTTGGATTAGTCAATCCTGCTTGGAAACCAATTTGAGCGTCCTTGTATGCTTGATCATATATCTTTTGTGTCTCTTTAAATGCAAGGGTTGCATGGCCTTGTGAACTAACAAAATCATTAGCACCTTGTGTGGCGCTGCTTCGAGCTTGACCTAATGCAGTGTTGTATGCATTAGCGTACTCAGCGTTAATTCCACTACCAATTTGTTTATCAGCGATGGCATTTTTAGCAGCATCACTTGTTGCCGCATTGTAATCATCTAATGCTTGTTTAGCACCAGCATATGTTTGACTTCCATCGGAGTTTTCATCATTTACTGCTTTGACATAACTATCATGGTTATTAGCTCCTGCTGTGTATCCAGTCTTATATGCATTAGACTTTCCACTTTCCATTTGCGCTTGTTGACTAGTTCCATTAATCAAACCATCCTTGTAACCAGCCTTAGCAATGTTATAACCGTCCACATATTCGCTGTTATCACTTTGTTGAGCCTTACCATTAACAAAGTCATTTGCACCAATATTACTTTGATTACTTTCTCTTGAAAGTTTATAAGCATTTTCACTTAAATCATTATCTAGATTAGTTGGAATAGGTTGTTGTTTGTATTGATAGTAAGCACCTTGATATACAGCTTTATATGCTTCTGTTTGACCATTATCATAACCAGCAGGAATTGTTAGGTTATTAATATCTACCTGCGTTGAGTCATCAAAATCCTTTTTAGCTTGAACCAACGCCGCTTGTGCAGCAACATATCCTTTATAAATATTAGTTGATTTATCAGAAGGTTCACTTGAGGACATTACTCCCGCGTATATGCTTTGACCATATATATATCCTGTACTTTGTGCATTTTCGCTTGGCTTAGCGTTACTAGATTTAAATGCAGTTAATAGACCTAATCTTGCTTTGTCCCAACCATTAGCAAAGGCAAATCCATCAAGGTTATTAGGATTGTTAGTGTCTGTTCTAGCCGTTCCATTAACGTATCCAACTGCTCCGTTGGTATAAGAAGTTACTGCGTCTTGCGCCGCAATGTAGTATGTCTTCTTGTACAAGCTAGATTTGTCACCAGCTGGTTCCTTAGTTACACCACTACTCTTAACATCGTTAAAGGCATCGAAAACGGCCTGTGTAACATCGTCACTTGCTGTGGTTGCAGGAGATGATTGATTATTAGCATTTTGGAAAGTTTTCGCTTGAGCACTACCAACTGCTAGACCAGCTTGGAATGCAGGACCATTAGTAATAAAACCTTGGTTCTTGTAATTGGTCATGTCTGTATCTGAAGTAGCTCCTGTAATCCCAGCTTGGAATCCCATTGCGCGGTTCAAATAACCTTCACTATATGCTGGAGTATGATCATATTTAAAACTACCAGTATAAGTGGTCTGATTATTGAAATCATTTTGACCATTGTTATATTCAGTTTGTAGTTGGCTAAACAATATATTGTAGAAGGTGTTATAGACAAGACTATCTTTATCCAAATCACTTTGGTTTTGGCCTGTTCCACGTAACATATCGTTATATGCATCAATAACAGCATTATTTGCATCGTTAGAGGCATAAGTGTTAGTTGGTAAATTTTTATCATTGTTAACACGGGAAGCTGTTGAAAGACTAGCAGCTGTGTTAATCGCTGATTGGTAAGTGATCTGACCTAATTGATAACCATTTTCATATTGAGGAGAATAATTCTTATCTGTTCCTCCAAGACCATCGTTGAAACCTTGAATAATGGCGTTAATAACAGCATAGTATACTAAGGTTTTCCCACCTTTATCTTGTGGCGTGGTTGACGCAGTAACTTTGCCATAAACTAAGTCATTATAGGCTTGGTTACCAAGTTGTTGACCAATGGTTAATGCTTGGTTGTAGGCCAGTTTATAAATCTTGCTCTTATTAGTAAGAGTAGTAGTTTGTTGTTGTGACTTAGGGTTGTATGCACCGTCACTGTATCCTTGAATAGTCGCATTAAATGCATCATCAGCATCTTGGCTATTTTTAACGTTTGATGGTTCTGTACTTGCATCATTATTAGCAGCGCTTACCCCTGCTTGATAATTTTGATATTGTTTCAAACCTGCTTTGTACCCATCAGAATTAACATTGGCACCATTTTGTGCAGATTTTTGATTAAAACCATCACTCGCATCATTATATCCAGCAATACCGAATCCATTAGTTGGTGTAGCATTACCTTTAAGATAAGCATTGTACCCATCTGAATATTCTTTACTACCGCGATTATCAATAAATTGACGTAATGCTGTATAAAGTGGCGCGGTTGTATCATTTGTAGCATTATATGTGGCATGTTGAAGGTTTGCCAAAGAACCGTAGAATGCATCTACGGCAGCTCCATATGCAACTGTTGGATTATTTTGTGAAGAAATATTTTGACCTTGTGCATCTAGGACTAAAAAGGCTTGTTTTGCACCTGTATTAGGAGCATTGAATGCATAGTAACCAATAGACTTAGCTCCTGATACATCAGCAGTATAATTACCATAGTCCTCAATACCCAGATTTTGATTATTGCTACCTAAATTATTTAATGCAAGCGCTAATCCCACCTGAGCAGATTGAAATCCTGTTGAGTAATTATTTTGATAAGCAGCTGTTTGTCCAGAAGGAAGCGTTAATTGTTTATTATTAATGAATGCATTAGCACCATCAATGTATCCTTGAGCATCCTTTTGAGCTTGAACGTCTGCTGCATACTTTTGAAGACCAGCATTAAAACCAATTACGTACGAGTGATCAGTACTTGTCGTAGTTGGATTTTGTATAACTTGTGCTTGGTTGTATGCATCATTGAAACCTTGTGTAGCTGCTGCAATACCATCAGCGTACTTAGCATCACTAGTTTGCATACTAGAATTAATTGACTTAGCTACATAGTCATTGGCACCAGCTGTACGACGTCCTTCATTCATACCATATTGATAGCCAGAATTGTAACTGGCTGGTTGGCTGTTGTCCTTATTAGTTGTTGATGGATTGGTTCCTGCAGAACCATCTTTATATCCATCCACTGCTGCTTGATAACCAATCTTATATGAACTAGCTTCTCCACTTTGATTAGCGGCACTATCACTGGCAGTATGACTAGCATTAGCGTTCGCTAAAACAGCAGCAAGACCATCTTGTTGCCCTTTAGTAAATGCAGATTGCGCTTGGTTATATGCACTGCGGTATGCAGTTGCACGAATAGAATTATCATTCTGTGCATATGCTTGTGGTAAGCCATTCTTAAAATCACTAATTCCGTTGGCACTTGCAATTGGTCCTATCGTATTAACATAACCGGCCAACTGAAGTTGGTTCAGACCCGTTTCTGGTTTACCTAAAAGTGCTTGATATGCACCATACTTAGCTTGTTTATAAACCATTTGGTCAATATTAGACCCATCCGGGTTCTTTTGAGTAGTTCCACTCAATTGACTTGGATCACTATATTGAGATTCCTTAATCTTGGTAACATCTTTACCAGATACAGCATCCACCGCAGCATGAACGGCAGCAAAACCTGCTTGTGCTGAGTAATATCCTGCAATTCCTGCTGGAGGAATTGGAATATCAGATGATGGTTGCAATGGTGGTAAAGTCTTAGACTTAGCACCATTAACTAATGATTTACCGATTAGGAAACCATTAGTCTCTGGACGATTAGAATTAGCATCCGGATTATCAGCAGTAGAATCCGGCATAGTGATTGCATTATTGAAACCAATTACAGCTGATAAATATGCTGCAGCTGCATTCGGATCATTTTTAATACTGTTCCATCCGTCACCGTTAAAACTACCGATAGTAAAGGAAGTACCAGCTTTTTCATCTTTCTTAAATGCCTCAATAGCATTTTTATCAGCAAGACCAATTTGAATACCGATGGCAGGAAATCCATCTAAATTCAAATCTTTTTTAGGATCAAAAGATGTTTTTTTATTTTGACCCGAAAGTGTATAAATGTAATCAGTAGCTCCTTGTTGATAGCTAGCATTAGTATATTTAGAAAAATCTTTTTGATTTCTTGAATCGTTAAGACCAGCACGATATGAAGCTTCTTGATATCCTCTAATGAACGCTGCTGGATTAGATGAGTTATTATAACTACTTAATTGAGTATAGTCTGCATCTGGATTAGATGGATTAAAAGCCTTGTAACCGGCTACAGCACTATCATATCCACCTAAGTAGTCAGGACTGGTCTGTACGTTAAAGCTTTGTGCTGCCTTAGCGTTTCCATTTCCATTGATAGAATCATTTATTCCATCAACAATACCTTGATTCATTTGAGCCACACTACCTTGGTCGGTTTGCATAGTTCCATTACTATCATATTGAACTTTACCGTTAGATCCCTTGTTATACCCTTCGGTAACATTTGTATAGGTCTTACCATCGGTGGTTTGTGTAACAGTACTAATTCCATAAGTAAGTCTAATTCCAGTAAATGGATTATTTACCAATGATTTAGGAATAGTAAATGTAATAGGAACAACTTGTCCATCTTGATAATTAGAAGGTAGTGCCTTAGTATCTGAATAACTATTTGGATCAGCAGGAGCATTACCATTAGTAATGGTAGATCCACTACTTGGATTATTAAGCATTCTATTTGGTACTGTTACAACCGAAGAACTAAAGCCAGTGTAGACACCAACATAGATTGGACCATTTGATGGGTCATATTTTGCAACTTTAGCGTAAGCGGTCACCGTGCCAGTTCCATCACTATTAATGGTTTTACTAATAGGACCAACAAACGAAACTGAGGGAACATCCCCAATTTCAAGTCTATTAGGGTCTGTAATTTTTCCAGAGACACTTTTACCAGTGCTATCAATACCTGTATAGTTAGTAGAACCAGAAGGTAAGTTGAAATAATAGAATAATTTATTATCTACAGAAACTGTATATGCACTAATTGCGTTATTACTAAATGAACCGGTATTAGGGTTCTTTGCTAAAACAACATGACTCGCACCAACGTTATTGATGTTTAGAGTACCAAAGAATGGTGTCATTTTTTGACCAGTACTATCGGTTTCAACGATTAAATTACCACGGTTTCCAACATTCATTCCTCCACCAGCAGCAAAGTTGATAATACCGTTGTACGAAGGTGCTTGACCAGGGTTATTAGTTAACTTAATTTGGATTAATCCACCATTTAAGACATTAACTACTGTACGAGACTTAAAATCAAGTACTTGGTTATAGATGTTTGGTTGCATGGAATCAACAATATAATTAATGGCACCACCATTAACATTAATTGTTGTAGGTGCAGCTGTTGAGATACCCCCACCGGCGAAATTACTACCACCATATTGTGAATAACTTGGAATAATATTCAAAGTGGCATCTTTATTAACATTTAATTGACCTCCACCGGAGAAATAGATACCCCAGTCTCCACCATCAAAAGTACTATTACCATTATTTTGGCCTCGTGGAATTAAAGTCATCTTAGAACCTTGTCCTAAGGTAACGTTCCCGTTTGCATTAATTATAGTAGCACCAATTGATCTTGCAACAGTACCGAAATAGTTAGCATTTGGTTCGAGGATAAAGTTGTTAATTTCAAGGTTTTCTTGATTTCCGCCACCTTCTACTGCTACACCATTAGATCCTGTAAAAGGCGAATAATAAGTTGGAGTCACTAAATCTTGTGGTACTAGCACATTAACATTACCAGCAAAATATGTGTCATTGCTAGTAGCACTTAATAATTGAGACCCAATATAATTTAAGTTCTTATAGTGAAGCGTTTGAGAACTATTTACAGGGGCAAAAGGCCCATAGAAATTATATCCATACAATGCTTGGAAGTTTTGTAAATTAATTTGGCTTGCGTTAGTGATTTTATAACTAACACCATGCATATCCAACATATGGAATTGACCGTCAACAGTGAATGGACCGTTATTACCTGTGTAAATGTTATTAGATTCACCTACGAATGGAGCACCCGTAAAATCAACATCGGCAGCTAATTTAACGGTAGTAACGTTTCCAGGAGTACTACCACCAGATGAATAACTAGCTTTTCCATTTGTCATTACCGCAATAAATTGGTTTGAATTAGTAACATAAGCTACTCCTTGGTTAATGTTTGAAACAACATCATTGTAACCAGTTACATATGCTGAACCATATTGAGATGAAGTGATTGCCTTTGGCAAGTTATTCTTTAGGTAGTTATTACTGCCATCATATTGTGCATTAATAGCATCCTTAGCACCAATATATGCCAAGTCATATGGATTTTTAGATGTGTGTAAATCCGTACTACCATTATCATAGAAGTCATATGACGTAGTAGTCCCATCTCCTCTGACACCAGTCCACTTACCGGCCTCAGCATCAGCATAACCTTGTTGGGTTAAAGCGTAGTTCACCCCTTGATCAAAAGCAGTAGCTAATCCTGCTTTTTGGGCGTACTTGTTCCTGTCATTGGTAATTAAAACATCGTTAGCGGCTGGAACATTAATAGTAAATCCATTAGTAAATTGCACACTATGGTTGTTAACACTATTTAATCTACCCAAAAGAGTGTCTTGATACTTTTGAGAAGAAGCATATCCTGACTTGGTATCATCTGCACCACCCTGGTTAGGATTACTTGGGGTTCCATAGTTAATGGGAGTTCCATCAGTTGGTAAATTGGTAGATGATGTATTATTGCCAGATCCAGTATCCTGATTAGTAGTATTGTTAACACCACCACTGTCACCTTTAGCACCATCTGAGGTGTTACCAGTGTAACCCTGTGGTTTATTTGGTGTATTACCATAGTATGTTGTATCTTGCGTACCTGTACCTTGACCCTTAGTATCGGTGTTGTATGCATTCATTGCGCTAATAGCCCCAGCATATCCAGCTTGGTAATAATCTTTTGCTTGGCCACTATAATTAATTGAATTATCGCCCTTTTTATTGTATGCATCATTAGCACCTTGATTAATTTGTTGGCTAAATTGTGCTGAGTTATCAGTATTATCAACATTACTTGATGATGAATTATCTCCATCACGGTAACTTAATTGATTATCATCAGATTGTTGATCATTATTAGAATTATCCTTATTTTGGGTAGACTTATCCCCTGAATCATTAGAAATGTTATTAGGTGATTGCACCACTTGTTGTGTATTGTCATCAGCTTTAGCAGAAATACTATTCATGCCATATGCTGATGCACCCAAAACAGACAAAGTCGCAATAGATACTACTACCCATTGTTTCTTTACCTTTTTCATGATCTTTTTATCGTTAGATTTTATGAATTGATTTTTGTTATATTGCATACATATCGCCCCTTTTGTCACGATTTTATATAACTATACAAAGTGTCTAATTACTCTAATCTTAATTTAACACTATTCTACTCTATTATTCATCAAAAAAGCTTAATAAACTTATTTTTAAAAAAATCTTAAACTTTATTCTCCTTTTTAATATGAGTATATAAAAAAGAGCCACTGAAATTATCCAGTAGCTCTTTTTATTAGCAATTATTTGATAATCGCTTTGACAAATGTCTTGTTAGAAGTAATGTAAGCACTCTTACCAACGTATAGACGAGTAATACCATGGAATTTAACCACTTTACGTACATGGAATACTTCTCCTCTGTACAATCTTCTTACTGAATTACGTTTAGTGAAAGTCTTACCAGTATGGATCAATACACCCGTAGGCTTGATTACACGATACTTCTTAAAGTGTTTCTTGTAGTAAGCGTTTTGTACTGCTGGACTTGCAGTTACTACAGCGCCATTGCTTAAACGGTATCTTGGGATACGGTTCTTGTAGTACTTCACACCGACTACTCTGAATACAGTTGAATTGTATCTTGCTGAGTAAGCATATTTTCTGATTCGAGTATGACGAGTGAATTTAACATGGTTATGCGTAAAGATAGTACCTACATTGTAGATGTATCTTGGCATGTGTCTCTTCATTTCCTTCTTGTATGTTGCAACGTATGTGCGAGCATAGCTTTCAGAATGATGAGTGTAGATGTTCTTAGGAATTGCGAAGCGTTCTAGCGCTCTTCTAGTTCCGAACTTCTTACCATGAGCTCTTTGAATCTTGATTTCATGTTTCAAACCTTCCTTGAAGGTGTAGCTGTATAGCTTATCCTTGTTTAGAAGATCCTTAGCAGAAAGCTTCTTGTTCTTCTTAAGAGTTCTCTTAGCAGCAGCGACACCCTTTAGGTAACCGTTGTAACCATTGACGAATGAAGCGTCCTTGGTCTTTAGAAGATTACGGTTGGCCTTGGTATCACCCTTAGCAGCTAGTTTCATACCAGCTAAACCATCTTGAGCAAGCTTGTAACTTGCCTTGTAGTAATCGTTGGTTGACTTAGCGCCTCTCTTGTAAAGAGCATCATAGAAACCAGACTTAGCTTCGTCATATTGTTGCTTGTATGCCTTAGCAACAGCTGGATCTGTGATTGTTGGCATCTTTCTGTTGTTCAAGAAGTCGCTAGGAGCTGAAGTATCAGTTGGGATACTTGCTTTACCCTTAGCATATCCGATACCAAATGCGATGTTGTAGTAAGCATCAGTTGAACCAGAATCAGTTGACTTACTGTTGTAACCGTTGTAGAAACCACTTAGAATTCCAGCGTAAGCATCACGGTAAGCAACGGGGTCTGAACCATCTGGAACTGGGATTTGACTTAGGTCAGCTGGTAATTGCTTGTTAGCCTTTGCATCAGCAACAGCTTGAGCAACAGCAGCTTGAGCAGTAGCTAGTCCCTTTTGGTAATCAGGATCAGTGCTACCAGTATTTGGATGACCTTCAGCAACATCTTGTAGGGCTAGTAGATATTGGCTAGCTCTTTGACGTCCAGCAACAGAAGATGGAGTATTTGAAGTTGCGTCCTTGTCGTCGACACCATGTAGCTTGTCTAGGAATGCGTTAGTTGCATCCTTGTAACCTTGTGATTGAGCCTTTTGAGCTGCACCATTTTGACCGTTAGTTGCGTCTGGTTCGTTTGCGTTTGCAGCGTCAGCACCAGCCTTAGCAACTTTTAGACCATCTAGGTATGCGTTCTTGAAGGCGTCACGGTAAGCAATTGACTTGTTACCTAGGTTAGCAGCGATATATGCATCGATATCTTGAGGCTTGATACTTCCATCAGTTGCAGCCTTGTTGTATCCATCGACAGTACCGTTGAATCCGTCCTTTTCAGCTTGAGGAGCAGCTACATCAGGTTGTTTAGTTGCGTCAGCCTTAGCTTCTGCAACACCTTTAGCAGCATCTTGGGCACCCTTCAAACCAGTTAGGTAAGATGGGTCTGTTGCGATTGGTTGGTTAGCATCGCTGACACGACCATCGTTGTTAACAGCATCTTCATGACCCTTTTCAGCACGTTCTGCAGCTTCCTTAGCAACTTGACCTAAACCAGTATTGTCACCTTCAACAGATGGAACGTCGTCAATAGCTTTACCACCAAGGTAAGCATTAACACCATCAGTTGCAGCTTGAGCAACTGCAGCCTTAGCTTTTTCATAGTAAGCTTTGTAAGCTTGAGCATTAGCTGGATCCATGCCTGCAGCGGTTGGATCTTCCTTAGCATTACCGTTGTTCTTCAAGTAGTCATTGATAGCGTTTTGAGTGGCTTGGTAAGCAACTGAACCCTTATCAATACCATTGTGATCCTTTAGTTCTGGATCCTTGTTTGCAAGAGCATCGTTATATGCCTTGTTTGCGTCAGTTCTTGCCTTTTCGTAAACAGCTTTAGCAAAAGCATTTGGATCATATGATGAACCGTTATCGTTAGTGTCAGTAGCACCATTAGTTGAAGCAGTTTGAGCATGTGATAATGCGTTCTTGTATGCGGCAGCATATACAGGATCCTTAGAAGCTAGTTGACTTGCTGTTAATGGTTGTTGACCATTCAATACAGCGTTGTATGCATCTTGAGTTGCGTGGTATACGTTACCAGCATCTGTATCAGCATTGTTACCAGCGTATTGAGCATCCTTAGAAGGATCGTTTGCTTGAGCATCAGCTAGAGCGTTCTTAGCATTTTCTAGACCCTTGTTAAATGCCTTATCTGCAGCAGTAGTTGCGTTTGGCTTAGCTAATGTTGAAGCGTTTGCAGTTGAGTTATTAGGGTTATTGTTGAACAATGCTTCAGCACCATCAGAAGCATTTTCCTTACCTTCAGCTAATGCCTTTTGGTAAGCAGCTTTGTATACTGGGTTGTTATCAGAAGTTGCATGATCTCCTGGCTTAGCATTGTCCTTACCGGCAACATCGTTAAATGCGGCGGCAGCACCCTTGGCAGCTTCATCTTCATTTACAGAACCTGAATTTGAACTTGCAGCTTCATCTGGGTTAGATTGTGCAGCTTGGTAACCTTTATTAGCGTCATCGTAACCTTTTTGGTTAGCAACAGCATCAACTGACTTATCGTTATTATCAGTGTTATGACTACCTTCTTTACCATCTGAAGCAAAGTTTAAAGCACCATTTTGAGCAGCCTTTGTAGCAGCATCTTGAACGGTTGCGTAGGCATCCGCATAAATTTTAGCATATGGTTTGAATTCATCAGGAACTTGATCAGTATTTGTAACCTTATCTAAACCATTCTTACCATCTGCTAATGCAGCCTTAGCGGCAGCAGCAGCAGCTTTAGCGGCTCCTTGTACATCTGGATCAGTTGATGTTTCACCTTGAGTAGGTTGAGCGTTGTCACCATTGTTTAGAACGTTGTCACGAGCAGCGGCAGCAGCCTTAGCCATATCAACACCCTTTTGGTAACTTGCATCTGGGTTACTTGAGAAGTCACCTGATGGGTTATTAATAGCAGCTTGGTAACCAGCAGCAGCTTGGTTGAAACCATTGCTGTGAGCATCACTAGCAGCTTGAGAATCTTCAGTTGGTTTAGCTGCAGGTAAACCTTGTGCAAAGTCTTCAACACCAGCATGTGCAGCAGCCTTAGCATCTGCATTAGCCTTGTCGTAAGCAGCCTTGTAAGCAGGACTTACGTTGGTTGGTTCGTTAGTAGCACCAGTCTTACCGTCAGCATAACCTGCCTTAGCACCAGCGTATGCTTGAGCAGCAGTGTCATCGTTAGGAACGAACTTACCATCCTTGGTAGTACCGTATTGGGCATCCTTGGTTGGGTCGTCTAACTTAGCATCTGCAATACCTTTAGCAGCCTTAGTAGCAGCATCGTTGTAAGCAGCTTGTTCCTTAGGTGTAGCGTTCTTGTAAACATTTGAGTCATCAGCCTTAGTAGCAGTACCACCGTTTGCAGCAGTATCTTGAGCAGCGTTATCTACAGCTGCCTTGTACTTGTCGTATGCGGCATCAAATGTCTTGTCGTATTGATCAGAAGGAGTAACACCTTGTGGAGTTGGGTAGTGACCGTTTACCTTTTCAGGTTTACCAGTACCATTAGTTGCAGCATTGTATGCTTGTTGAGCAGATTGGTAACCAGCAGCGGCAATACCAGTTGGTTGTTATTCACCGTTACCGAATGCGTCAGCACCCTTACCGAATGCATCACCAGCAGATTCAATTGCTTGAGCAAATGCAGCTTGCTTCAATGGATCGTTTGGATACTTATCTTGTGCTGCTTGGTTAGCGGCGGTCTTCAAGGCGTCACCAGTCTTACCAGCGTACTTATCTGGGTTATTTGTGTATTCAGATTGACCAGCGTCAGCAGCAGGTTTGATGGCATCGTAAGCAGCCTTTTGAGCATCTGAAGCTAAGCTTGACTTACCAGCATCTGGAGTACCATTTACGGCATCTTCAGCGGCTTTCTTGATTGCGGCAGCATCGTCAACACCTTGCTTGTATGCAGGGTTGTTACCTTGTTTATTAGTATCGACATTGTTTGCTAATCCATCATTCAAACCATCAAGAGCATCACTTTGAGCCTTGTTGTAAGCAGCCTTATCAGCTGGGTTATTTGGTTGTTGATCCTTGTTACCATTACCAAAGTCAGTTAATCCCTTAGCAGCAGCATCCTTAGCAGCCTTGTAAGCTTGAGCATAAGCCATTTGATCAGCAGGACTGTACTTGCTTTGATCTGTAGGATTGTCACCATTTGTATGGTTGATTGCATCGCTGTATGCGTTAGCTGCAGCAGTGTATGCATCATTCATGTCAGGCTTATTGTCATCGTTGTCGTAACCAGTTGCTTTTGCTAGGTCAGCATCCTGGTTAGGATGACCGTCAGCAACATTTTGACTACCTTGAGCAGCAGCGACAGCGTTTTGAACGTTTTGTGCTTGTTGTTTAGCAATAGCATAAATTGGTGAATTGCTCTTAGGATCATTTTGGTCTGAAGCAGGTGTTTGTGAACCATCCTTCATACCAGCTAATGCATCCTTGTAAGCTTGAACTTGATCAGGATCACTGAATTTTTGAGTTGCATTAGTTGGGTCAGTAATTCCAGCAGCAAAGTCCTTAGCGGCAGCTTGGTATGCAGCTTGTAGTTGGGTACCAGCTTGAATACCGGCTTGTTCGTTTTGATTTGAAGAATCTGAATTACCTTGCTTACCACTTAATACTTCAGCCATACCCTTGTTAGTATCGTGCTTAGCAGCATCATATACAGCAGCTAATGCTGGGTCACTTGGACGAGCAGCAGCTGAACTTGGGTTAGCAATTGAATCTTGACCAGCCTTGTTAGCATCTACAGCATCTTGGATTGCCTTTTGGTAAGCAGCCTTGAAGTCTGGGGTTTGTGAGTCAAAGTCACTTGGACGGTAAGCCTTAGTAGCGTCACCCTTTGCAGCTTTAACGGCAGCAACGGCAGCAGCATAACCCTTGTAAGCATCAGCAGCTTGTTGGTTATTCTTGATGTTATCTGGCACGTTGTTAGCATCTGGAGTTGATTGTGACTTAGCAGCATCAACACCGGCCTTGTCAGCTTGTCCTTGAGCGTAGGCCTTTTGGAAAGCAGGAGTCTTCTTAGCTAATTGGTCACTACTCATTGGAGTTGCGTCGTTTAGGCCTTGTGCGTAACCATTGTTAGCATCAGTAACACCTTGAGCGTAAGCCTTCTTAGCTGGATCAGTGCTGTTTAAATCAGAAGCAACATCTGCATTTTCCTTCTTACCGTTCAATGCATCATTTGCACCACGAGCAGCTTCACCGGCGGCCTTAGCATCGTTAAATGCTTGTTGGTCAGCTGGATCAGAGTTAGTTGGTGTAGCACTTGAATCATTGTTCTTACCAGCGTTGTAACCCTTGATAGCATCGTTAAATGCATTCTTGTATGATTCCTTATCAGTTGCAGGAGTATTTGCAAGTCTTGGATCGTTGTCACTAGTAATTGGTTGTGGATCAGTACCATTAGCAGAAGCGTTGGCTGTCTTAATTGCATCCATTGCATCCTTCTTAGCTAATGCTTGTGAGTTCGCAACCGCATATACAGGTGATTTATCGTTAGCATCAGTTCTACCTTGAGCTCCGTCGGCAATTGCCTTCAATGCTTCTTTGTACACTGGGTCATTTGCGTTAGCAGGGTTTGAAGCTTTTGCTGGGTCAGTGATGCCATTTGCATAATCATTAACAGCAGCTTCGTACTTAGCCTTGTCGTTTTGACCAGCTTGTTGACCAGCTTTTTCGTTGCCATTATTAGTATCTGAAACTGGTTTACCAGTTAATCCTTCTGCGTAACCCTTGCTTGCATCATTTCTAGCAGCATCGTATACAGCGGCTTGAGCTGGGTCACTTGGACGAGCAGCAGCTGAACTTGGGTTAGCAACGGAATCTTGACCAGCCTTGTTAGCATCTACAGCATCTTGCATTGCCTTTTGGTAAGCAGCCTTAAAGTCTGGAGTTTGTGAATCAAAGTCACTTGGACGGTCAGCCTTAGTAGCGTCACCCTTTGCAGCTTTAACTGCAGCAACGGCAGCAGCATAACCCTTGTAAGCATCAGCAGCTTGTTGGTTATTCTTGATGTTATCTGGCACGTTGTTAGCATCTGGAGTTGATTGTGACTTAGCAGCATCAACACCGGCCTTGTCAGCTTGTCCTTGAGCGTAGGCCTTTTGGAAAGCAGGAGTCTTCTTAGCTAATTGGTCACTACTCATTGGAGTTGCGTCGTTTAGGCCTTGTGCGTAACCATTGTTAGCATCAGTAACACCTTGAGCGTAAGCCTTCTTAGCTGGATCAGTGCTGTTTAAATCAGAAGCAACATCATCGTTTGACTTCTTACCATTTAATGCATCATTTGCACCGCGAGCAGCATCACCAAGTATTTTACCAGCATTAAATGCGTTTTGATCAGCTTGGTCATTGTTATTAGGTGTGTCAGATGTGTTGTTCTTACCAGCATTGTAACCCTTGATAGCGTCGTTATATGCGTTCATGTATGATTGCTTATCCTTAGCTGGGGTTTGAGCTAGTCTTTGATCACTTGGGTCAGTGATTGGTTGTGGATCAGTACCCTTAGCAGCATCCTTAGCGATTTCTGCTTGAGCATCCTTGGCACCTAATGCTTGTGAGTTTGCAACTGTGTATACAGGTGAGTTATCACTACCAGTTGTTCCCTTAGAAGCATCAACTAAAGCGAAAATAGCTGATCTGTAAACAGGATCTGACTTCAATGATGGGTCAGTTGAAGCATTTGCTGGGTCAGTAATGCCCTTAGCAAAGTCAGCTAAAGCATCTTCATATTTTTGTTTATCAGAAGCACCCTTTTGGTTACCTTGAGTCTCGCTAGCATTATTGCTGTCCGATACTGGTTTACCAGTTAATCCTTCAGCGTAACCCTTTTGAGCGTCACTTGCAGCAGCCTTGTAAACATCGGCTAATGCACCAGGAACTGGGGTTTGAGTGTTTGTGCTATCTGGAGTTAATTGTGAAGCAATACCTTGTTTAGCAGCTTGCTTAGCATCTTCTAACGCAGCGTTGTAAGCGTTGTTGTATGATGCAGGCTTGGTTGAATCATTGCTTTCAGGTAATGAATCTAAGTCTTTACCCTTGGCAGCCTTAACTGCAGCAATAGCAGCAGCAGCACCCTTAGCGGCATCTGAGTCATCAGGTTTACCGTTTTCAGCGCTTAGGAATCCAGCCTTATCGTTAGCAGCGGCAGCAGCACCTGTGTTGTACTCATCTGTGGCATTAGATGGCGCACTCTTGTCATGTAATGCGTCGGCGTATCCTTGTTTAGCATCGTTGTAACCCTTGGTAAAGTTAGAATCACTTTGGTTGTTTGCCTTACCATCTGTGAATGCCTTAGCACCTTGAACCTTTAGACCGTCAGCTTTGGCAGCTTCGAATGCAGCGGCACCGACAACATCATCCTTGATACCAGCAGAAGCGGCAGTAGCAGTTGGATCAGTGTTTTGGTAAGCCTTAACAGCAGCGGCGTAAGCCTTATCGTATAC
>ERZ794949.275-NODE-275-length-18102-cov-2.700948_pt1 | contig 18102 bp, 16 predicted proteins | sample MGYA00511363_ERZ794949 | MGnify/ENA primary metagenome ERZ794949 (study PRJEB30137, sample SAMN04331402) | food metagenome | isolation source: T1 must sample point D1 replicate B | place: Australia: South Australia ...
CTGACTGCACCGCCCGCTCAGAGCCCTGCCGACCTCGTCCAGCTCGCTCGCCGCCGAGCTCCTCGCCCGGCCGTCCTCGCTCACCTCTCCCGGAGGGCGGGGATGCAACGCACGGCCTTGGCCTCGAAGGCAGCGATAGCCTTGAGCTGGGCCTGGACGTCGTAGTCGACGGCCTTGAAGCCCTTGAAGAGCTTCTCGCCCTCGGCGACGACCTCCTTGTTCTTGAGGACGGAGCGGTAGTGCTCAAAGTCGACGGTGGCCTTCTGCTCCTTGACGGCGGCGTTGGCGGCACGGGCGGCGGCGGCACGCGAGCGGAACGCGTTCAGCTCGGCGAGCGTCTCTGCGGGAGGTGCCGGAGGAGGAGGAGGAGGAGGAGATGGGAGGGGTCAGCGACAGCTCGCCCGGGGCTCGACGAGGGGGCGGACGCACCGCGGCCAAGGCCAAGCTTGGAGGTGATGCGGGTCCAGTCGACAGCAGCGGCGGCCATGGTCGGTACGAGCAGCGGTGAGGGAGACAGGGGAGGAGAGCGCGGGCGGGCGACGAGGCATTGGCTCTGCGACTCGCCAACTCGGCTCGCTCGTCGTCGCTCCCGGCGTGCGCTTGCTCGGACAGTACTACTCGTGAGAACTTGACAAGATTTGGCCGGCTGCTAGCGAGGAAGCTCTCGAGGTCCGGAAACTCGAGCCTCGCACGGCTCGCTCCGCTCGTCGCGGTCAACAAGCTCTTGCGGGTACGATCAGCTACGACGGCTCCAAGCACGGACAACGACATCGAGAGGCAACAAGGAAGGGTGGGAACGAAGGAGAAGGCGGAGAGGCGCGAGGCGAGAGAGAGGGAGAGTCGGGGCGACCAAGGGGAGCGGGTTCACCCTCGCCAGCCGTTCGGGTCCTCCTGCACGACATGATGGTCAGCGAGAGCGTCTCGAGAGGCACGAGTAGAAGGGAGACGCACCTCGCCACTGTCGTACCCGCTCCCGCCGTTCATGCCCGGCGACAAGGACCGGCCGTACACGGGCGCGCCCCAGTCTCCCGCCATCGGGTCCGCCGGCGCGTCGTTGGCCTCGCTCACGCGCGAGAGCCGGCGTCGACCTGCCTTGCGCGGCGACGTCTGCGGCGGCTTGCCGCCCCTGACGCTGACGCCGGCGGCGGACGAGGTGGAAGAGGAGGCGTGGGCGGTCGACGAGGACGAGGTGAGGAAGGGCGCCGACTCGTCGGTGAGGAGGGAGGGAGCGTCGAACGGGTTGACGGTCGCCATCGACGAGGAAGTGGGAAGGGCAGAAGAGTCGGCGGCGTCGAGCGCAGGAGAGGATGAGGCGGACGAGGTCGCAGGCTCGGCGGCTTGTGCCCGGTCGTGCGACGCTCGCCGCGAGTGCCGAATGCTGCTGGGCGACGAGCGCGAGCCTGCATCGTCCTGCGTCGGCGCAGCTTGCGCATGCGGCGAGCGCCGCGAGGGTGGCTCGTCGTCGTTGTCGCCGTCGGGCTGGTTGAGGCCGAGCACGTCCGAGACCGACACGGGCGCGTTGGCGAGCTGCCTCGGCGTCGCAGAGCTCGTTGCGGCGTGCCCATCGTCGCGCTGCCGAGCGTCCTTGACGACGAGCGCCTCGGCGGCGCTGTTGTTCTTGCTCATCGCCGCGCTCGACGGGCCGGTGCCGAGGTTCATCGGCGGGAGGATCGTGAGGACGGCCTTCTCCTCGGCGCGGTCGAGGCGGTACGAGTCGAACGGGTCCGGGTGCTCGTTGAGCATCGACTCGATGACGGGGTCGGTCGTCGCCTTTGAGGCGAGGCGGTCGGCGAGGTCGAGCGTCGAGCGGACGAGCAGCGAGACCTGCGCGCACGTGGGGATCGTCAGAAGGTGTCCTGCCGATGAAGCAGTCGAAAGGTGAGAGCGTGCGCACCTTGCCACCGATCATGCTCCACATCTCCGTCTCGCCCGTCAACACCTCCGAGTAGTAGCTCTTCTTGCAGACCTCGACCTCGGCGACCTGCTCGGTCAGCTTGGCGAGCGCCGCCCGGAACTGGTCGAGGTTGCGAGTCTGTCGAGGAGGAGAGAGCGGGTGAGCCCTGGTAGGCGCGACCGCAGGAAGGAGAGGTCGAGAGCGAACGCACCTTCTTCTTGCCCTGGCGCATGTTCTCGGCCTCGGTCTCGCGGATCTTGGTCGTCTTCTCCTTGAGGAGCGTCTCGTACTCGGCGTGTCGTGCGGCAATGTCGGCCACGTACGAGTCGTAGGCTGTCATGAGCGGGACCTCGAACGAGCGGTACAGCGTGTCGCTCTGCGTGCGCAGGAATCGGGGTCAGCTCGTGCTGCCCGACGTCTACGACCCTCTCAGAGACGAAGGAGAGCTGGACGCACCAGGACTTGGCCCGAGTTGGCGACCATGTAGTGGAGCCCGCTCGCGGCGAGCAAGCCCTCGCCGGCTTCTCCTGCGCCCTTGACCCGCGCGCACTCGCCCATGGCACCCGCCAACGCCGTAGACGCGGTCGAGAGCGCGATGAGCGCGTTGCGGTACGACTTGGAGGTCGAGAGGAGCGACTCGTAGGCGGAGACCGACTCGCGCAGCTGCAAGCGGGAGGAAAGCTCGTCAGCGCCGCTGCGCGTGAGCCCGGGATGGTGCAGAGAGTGATCTCAAGCGGAACAGGGACGCACATCTGCCCTGGTAACGATCACTCTCGGCCCGCCGTCGTCGCCAAAGTCGGCCCGCAGCTGGCTCGCGCTCGTCCCAACCGAGGTTGCGCTGAGGGTGGGCGACAGCTGAGGGTCCTTGTAGCTGCTGGGAGGGTGGGGGCCGCGGAAGGACCGGATCGAGGGGGCCATGCTCGAAGGACTCGAGCCGGCGGGTGGTGGGGAGGAGTGGGCGGTCGGCGACGGCGAGTGAGCGAGGCGGGCGCGAGGCGTGGCGGGTGCTCCTGGACGAGTGAGGCGCCTTGTGCGGGGACGCAGCTGCGCTGCTGCAGGCGAAGGAGCGAGCGAGGCGAGATGGTGAGGGAGAAGAGGTGGAGCTCCTGCGGCGAAGACGAGTTGAGCGACAGCGACAACAGCTCTCTGCAGGCGAGACGGACAAGACTGCCTGGGAACTGCTCGGCTTTTCGTTGCACGGCGTATGCTATACAGACTCGTCCCGCTCGTCCACGACCGCCTTGACCTCCTCCTCCTCGACCAACTCGCTCGCGAACGACGACGACCACGGCGGCAGCGCACGCCGTCTACCAGTCGGTCGAGGTCGGCGCCGACTTCTGCGTGCCGAGCTTCTTGGCGCGGTACTGCTTGCCGTCGAGCCAGGGCCACACCTGCGAGCGCTTGGTCTCGTATTGCTTGATCTCGGCCTCGTGCTCGAGCGTGAGCGAGATCTCGTCGAGGCCGTTGACGAGGCAGTGCTTGCGGAAGCCGTCGACGTCGAAGCTGAACTCGTCGCCGTTGTCGCGGCGCACGACCTGCATGGGGAGGTCGACGGCGAGGTCCTTGCCCGCCTTGGCGTCCTCGATCAGGACGGCGATCTGCTCCTCGGGGAGGACGACGGGGAGCGAGCCGTTCTTGTACATGTTGTTGTTGAAGCTGCGAGAGGGAGAGAGAGAGAGTCAGCTCGAGTCTCGAGGGAGGAGCGCGGCGGAGGAGGAAAGGAGAGGGAGGACGCACATGTCGGCGAACGACGAGGCGATGACGGCGCGGATGCCAAAGTCGAGGAGGGCCCAGGGCGCATGCTCGCGCGACGAGCCGCAGCCAAAGTTGCCGCCGGCGACGACGAGGACCTTGGCGTCGCGGTACTGCGGCTGGTTCAGGACGAACTCGGGCTTCTCAGACCCGTCGGCGTTGTACCGGAGCGAGGCGAAGAGCGACACGCCGAGGCCGGTGCGCTTGATCGTCTTGAGGAAGCGCGCCGGGATGATGAGGTCCGTGTCGATGTTGGCGCGCTCGAGCGGCGCCGCCGTGCCCTTGACGATCTCGAACTTGGGCATGCCCATGGCGGCCTGCGTGACGGGCGCCGACACCTCGGGCGCACCGGCCGACTCGACGACGCCGTCGTCGGCTGCGTCGGGCGCCTGCTCGGTCGTCGGCACGTGCTCGGCCTCGGGCGCGATCTCGACGGCGGGGACCGGTGCGCCGGCGCGGTCGTCCTGCTGGTACTTGCGCGCGTCGGCGAGGTGGCCGGCGATGGCGGCGGCGGCAGCCATGGCGGGCGACATGAGGTGCGTGCGCCCGCCCGGACCCTGCCGACCCTCGAAGTTGCGGTTCGAGGTCGACGCGCAGCGCTGACCGGGCGTGAGCATGTCCGGGTTCATGCCGAGGCACATCGAGCAGCCCGCCTCGCGCCAGTCGAAGCCGGCCTCGGTAAAGATGCGGTCGAGCCCCTCCTGCTCGGCCTGGTGCTTGACGAGGCCCGAGCCGGGGACGACCATGGCGTAGACGCCCTCGGCGACCTTGCGGCCCTTGGCGATGGACGCCGCCGCGCGCAGGTCCTCGATGCGCGAGTTGGTGCACGAGCCGATGAAGACCTGCAGGAGGGCGAGAAGAGCGTCAGCTCGGGCGGCTCGAGCACACGAGGCGAGGAGGGGAAGGAGAGGAAGAGGGTGCTCACGTTGGTGACGGGGATGTCCTGGATCTTCTGGTTGGCCTCGAGGCCCATGTAGGCGAGCGCGCGCTCGATCTTGTGCTTCTGCTCGTCGTTGACGGCCTTGGCCGGGTCGGGCACGGTGCCCGTGATGCTGACCGTGTCCTCGGGCGAGGTGCCCCAGGTGACGGTCGGCGGGATGTCGGCGGCCTTGATCTCGACGACCGTGTCGAAGTGGGCGCCCTCGTCCGTCTTGAGGCTGCGCCAGAACTCGACGGCCTGGTCCCACTCGGCGCCCTCGGGCGCGAGCGGGCGGCCCTTGAGGTACTCGAACGTGATGTCGTCCGGCGCGAACATGCCTGCGCGCGCGCCGCCCTCGATCGACATGTTGGCCATCGACATGCGCGCCTCCATCGACATCTTCTCGACGGCCGTGCCGCAGAACTCGATGACCGAGCCCGTGCCGCCCGCCGTACCAATAACGCCGATAACGTGGAGCATGACGTCCTTGGACGTGACGCCCGGCGCGAGGTCGCCGTCGATCTGGACGCGCATGTTCTTCGACTTGGCCTGGAGGATCGTCTGAGTCGCGAGGACGTGCTCGACCTCGGACGTGCCGATGCCGAACGCGAGGGCGCCGAACGCGCCGTGCGTCGACGTGTGCGAGTCGCCGCAGACGATGGTGGTGCCCGGGAGCGTGAAGCCCTGCTCGGGGCCGATGACCTGCGCGAGGAGAGAGCGACGTCAGCTCTGCCGAGACGGGGTCGGGCCTGGAGAGGGTGGGGAGAGAGGGAGGACGGGCGACGCACGTGAACGATGCCCTGGCGGCGGTCGGTCATGCCGAAGAAGTTGACGCCGAACTTCTTGACGTTCTCCTCGAGCGTGACGACCTGGAGGCGCGAGTCGGCCCTGCGAGGGAGAAGAGGGAGGTCAGCTAGTCGGGTCGATGAGGTCGAGCAGCGAGAACACGGCACGCACTCCTTGATGAAGCTCGACGAGTCGGTGTACTGCTTGCGGCTCGAGGTCGGGCTGCGTGGGCGAGTGCACGGCGTCAGCTGTGAGCGAGGAGGCGGGAGAAGAGGCGAGCGGGACGGACACATTGTGGTCGACGGTCGCGAGGGTGCCGTCGAGGCGGCGGACCTTGCGGCCGGCCTTGCTCAGACCCTCGAAGGCTTGAGGCGAGGTGACCTCGTGCACAATGTGACCTGCAGGCGACGAGGGCGAGGTCAGCGTCTTCATCTCCGGCCGCCACCTCCGCTCATCTCCAGCTCGAGGAGGAGGACGCACGGTCGATGTACATGATGGTCGAGCCATTGTCGTCGGCGTGGACGACGTGGTTGTCGAAGACCTGCGAGCGCGGGGTCGTGGTGAGCCCTGGGCCGACGAGGAGCGACGAGGTGGAGGAGAGGGAGGGAGCCGCACCTTGTCGTAGAGGGTTCGCGGTCCAGTCTGTGGGCGTGCAGTGGGTCAGCACGAGCTCGAGATGGAGCCATGAGCGGCGGCGGCACCCACCATTCTGCTGCTGTAGTGCGAGAGCAAGGAGGAGACGAAGCGGATTCGGCGGCCGCCAACTTGTCGAAGAGCGGCGGCAGCGCGCGCCGCACCGGCAGCCTTCGCCGACTCAAAAAGCGGCGATCGAAAGGCGCTCTCCGCAGTACGTCGCAAACGCCGTCCGACATGCCCGAGAGTTGCATCTCGCCGCTACTGCAGCTCGTCGCAATGCTTCTCCTCTCGTCGACCTTGCCTCTCACTCGGCCGCCAGCACGGCCTCAACTGCCGCCGCAAAGTCCTGGCCGACCCAGTCCGGCCTTGCACACCGCCGCTCGCCCTCGCCCCGCTCGAGCCGGTCCTCGTCCCCCGCCCTGTACTTGCCGGTCTGGACGAGGAACCTGCGGAACCCGAGCGCCGCGACGGCTGGACCGACGTCCTGGAACGAGTCGTCGCCGACCTGTAGACAGAGCGAGTCAGTCAAGAGCCGTGAGGAGCGTGCGAGAGGGACGAGAGGGACGCACCATGCCGATTTGCGAGTTCTCCAGCCCGTGCGAGGCGAGCGAGTCGAGCGCGAGCTGGAAGAACGCGTGCGAGGGCTTGCCGACTGCAAGGATGCGTCGCGCCGTCAGTGGGACGCCCAGCTGCGCGAAAGAGAGCGTGAGACGCACCGATTTCTGCCTCGCAGCCGGCCGCTTCCTCGAGCGCCGAAATGAACGGTCCTGCGAGCGTCGGTCGAGAGCGTCAGCGGTTGTCGTCGCGCCGATGTAGATGAGAGGAAGAGACGCACCTGGACCCAGGCTCAGCTTGCCATCCTTGTCGCCGAAGAACCGCGCCTTGTGCGTGACGACGAGCGGCACCTCGCCGCGTTTCCTGTCGCCCTCCTCGCCGCTCAGCAGCCTGAACGCCGCATTGAGCTTGTCGTACTCGAAAGCGTTTGGCGCGAGGCCGACGACGACGCTATCGAAGGGCGGGGAGGAGGGCGGAAAGTCGGTTCGGGCGGAAGGGGTGAGGAGGTACAGCGGGCTGCGGAGGAGGAGGACCGAGGACTGCGTCAGCGATGCCCTCGTAGCCTCACGCGCTTTGTCAGGGGCTACTCACTTGAGAACGCGCTCGGCGACGAGTCCTCGAACGGCCGAGAGCGAGGTGAACAGCTGCAGGCGGCGAGGGGTGGTCAGACTCGTACGGGCTGCAGGTGCGAAAGAGGGGACGAACCTCTTCGCCTCGCACGTCGAGCTCCATCTTCTTCATCTTCTGCAGCAGCGACGACCCTGCGCGCGCAAGGAGAAGCGTCAACGGGCGCGAGAGAGAGGGGTCGGCGAGGAAGAGGACGCACGAGACTCCTTGGACGTGTTCGAGACGAAGCGCAGGACGACGCCCGCGCTCCTCAGACGCTGTATAGCTGCAGCTGCGCCGGCTGTCGGCACATCGCCGACGTGGAGCGTGCCGGAGAGGTCGACCAACAAGGCGGCGAGGTGTCTGGGAGGAGGAGGGGTCAGGACGGGAGATCGGTGGGTCGAGAGAGGAGCAGAGCGCACCTGGGCATGTTGCAGATGGCTTTGAGCGAGTCGGACGAGCAGCAAGGGGAGCAGAGAGCGGTCGAGGAAGCGACGAGGAGCTCATCACGACGACGAGCCGGGTCCGCCTCGTGCTCTTCACAAGCTCGCTGTGACACGATGGCAGGAGCAGGAGCAGGCTCGCGGCAGCTCGTGCAGCAGTTTGCGGACGAGAAGGACCAAGTCTGCGCGACGTCGTCCTTGCTCGCTCCTCGTCGTCCGCCCCGCCTCGCCTCGCCCTCTCGCCACCTCGCACACGGCGCGCATGGCCGCCCAGCCCCCTCCAGGCGGTGGCAGTAGCAGCAACAAGCACTGTCAGCCCGCCCACTCCGCCCTCTCGCCCCTCGTCGACCGCCCGCCGCGCGAGCCGACCACCACCCAGGCCCGCCCTCTCACCTCGCACGCCGCCCCTCCCCCGGTCGCCCCTCAAGTCGCCGCCGACAAGAAGAAGAAGAAGCGCCAGGCGCAGCGCGACGCCAAGGAGCTCGCCCCAGAGGGCGACGAGGGCACTCGCAGCCGCATCGTCGTCCCGGGCGGCGCCAGCTCGTCGTCGACCATCGCCGCAGCCACCCCGGCCTCGGTGCCCAAGTCGGCTCGCCCGAAGAAGAGCCGCAAGAAGAAAAAGGGCGCGCTCCCGAGCCAGGCGTCCCAGTTCAGCAAGAGCAAGGCCGGCCCCTCCTCGTCGTCCACCTCCTCGTCCCGCCCCAAGCCGTCGTCGTCGTCCGCTTCGGCCTCCTCCTCGTTCGCGCCCGTTCACGGGCAGGGCAGCACCGTCGCCTTCACTCTCCCTCGCGGCGACGCCCTCAACTCGAGCATCGCCTCGGTCCTCGGCGCGTCCACGCCCGACTCGGTCCTCGGCGCGAGGCCGGCCGACGTCCTCGAGGCGCACGACCGCGAGACGAGGACCAAGCGCCAGAAGGTCGCGGCCGACGAGATGAGGCGTCGCCTCCTGCTCGACATGGACGACGACAACGAGGACGAGGCCGGTTCGGCGAGCGCTCGTGCGGCGGGTACGGGCGATGCCGCCGCGAGCGACGACGCGGCGCCGACCGTCGCCGTTCCGCCCGCGCTCCTCGACGACGACGACGACAACGACCTAGTCATCGCACCGGCGGCGCCGCCAATGGCGACCTCGGCCGCCCCGGCGCCGTCCGTCGCTCCCGTCTCGACCGCCGGCCCAAGCCCGAGCGCGACGCCGGCGAGCGACCCTCTCGCGAGCTACCGGTCGCTTCCCTCTCTCGCCTCGCGCCCAAAGGCGTTCGTCTTCCCGCAGCCGCCGCCGCCGCCGTCCGAGGCGCCCGGCCCGACCTTCCGCTTCTCGTTCGACCTCCCGCCCGTCCCGGTCCCCGACTCGCCGCCGCCCGCGCCTACGCTCGAGCTCGCCGTCGAGGACGAGCAGGGCGTCGTCGAGCCGGAGCGTCACTCGGTCCAGGACGTCGCGCTCGAGCAGCCCGCCTCGCCCGCCGCCGCCGCGCCCGCCGAGGACGAGCCCATGCCCGACGTCGCCCTCGCCGACCCGCACCCGGACCCGCGCGACGACCAGCCCGCCAGCTCGGCCCCACTCCCCGCCGACGCCGTGCCCAAGCCCGACCTGCGCTCGGCGGCGGCCGTCCTCGCCCGCAAGAAGCGCAAGCCTAGGAAGGTCAAGCGCGCGCCGCAGCTCTTCGACTACCTCTCGGACGAGCAGAGCGACGACTGGGAGGACGTCCAGGCGCTCACGGTGCCCAAGCGCCCCAAGACGGGTCGTGCGGTCGACGGCAAGCTCGAGTCGGGCGGCGAGGCGGCGTCGGGCGAGGCCGAGGTCAAGGTCGACAGCGACGAGGAGCGCGAGAAGAAGGCGCTCGCCGAGAAGCTCGTGCCGACGAGCTACCAGACGGCGCTCCTCGAGTGCGCCAAGCAGGCCAACGTCGTCACCGTCCTGCAGACCGGGAGCGGCAAGACGCTCGTCGGCGTGCGTCCTCCTCTCTCTTCCCCTCACCCGCTCCTCCGTCGATCTTCACGTGCTGACGCTTATACCCAACTGCAACAGGTCCTCCTCATCGACTGGGTCCACTCGAACGAGGCGCAGCGCCGCGAGGCCGGCGAGCCACCTCGTCTGTCGTTCTTCCTCACCAACTCGGTTCCGCTCGTGCATCAGCAGGCCGACACCATCGCTCGCAAGTGCGTCCTATTTCGCTTCCTGCTCTTCGGGCGGTGCCGTCCCTGACGTCCTCTGTCATTCGTTCCTACAGCACCAAGCTCCGGGTCGGCAAGCTCTTCGGCGCTCTCGGCGTCAACCTGTGCAGCGAGAAAGAGTGGGAGTGGAACTTCAAGCACTACGAGTGCGTCCCTCTCTCCCTCACGAGGCTGTACACCCAGTCGCTGACCCCGACGTCTGCGCGCGCAGCTGCCTCGTCGTCACGGCTCAGCTCATCCTCGACTCGCTCGCACACGGCTTCCTCAAGATGGACCAGATCTCGCTCCTCGTCCTCGACGAGGCCCACCATGCCAGGTCGAACCACCCCTTCGCCAGCATCCTCCGCGACTTCTACCACCGCGCGCCCAAGCACAAGCGCCCGAAGATCCTCGGCCTCACGGCGTCGCCGCTCGACGGCAACGCCGGGCTCGAAGAGGCCAAGACGCTCGAGAAGCTCTTCGACGCCAAGCTCGTCACGGCGCCGCCCGAGACGCAGGCCGAGCTGCGCGCCGTCGTCTCGAAGCCGACCATCCTTCAGATGGAGTACGACTCGCCGCCGACTTACGCCCGCACCGAGCTCTTCGACGAGGTCGTGTCCAAGGTCATCGTGCGCGACGAGACGTTCGACCGCTACTACGCCGGCGCCGAGACTGCGTGCGTCCCGCCTCCTCTCGCTTCAGTCCCCCTGCCTCTTGGCGAGGACCCGCTCACTGTCTCTACCCCTGCGCCCCTCTCTTTCTCGCCCCCATACAGGCTCAACGACTACGGTCCTGACGCCGCCGACCTCGTCTGGCATCTCGCCCTCGAGCGCTGCCGCCACAAGCTCCTCCCCTCGCACGAGTCGGACGGGTCGGCGTCCGACATCGAGGACGCTCTCCTCGGCTTCGAGATGGACGTCGGCACGGACGAGGTTAGCGCGAGGCGCGCCAAGGAGAAGCAGCAGGAGAGGAGGAGGGACAAGGAGCGCATGAGGAGGGAGCTCAGGGAGAAGGCCGAGCGGGAGGTCAGCCTCGAGCTGCCGGACTGGCTCAAGTGCGTCTCGCTTTCTCCCTCCTCTCCTTCTCTAGATGGCCCCAGAGCTGATTCAGACGTTGCGCACGCAGGGTCATCGAGTCGCACAAGCCGTCGCTCGACATCGAGCGCTTCTCGCCCAAGCTGCGCGCGCTCATCGACGTCCTCAAGGCGTGCAAGGACGGCGCCGACTCTTTCCGCGGTATCGTGTTCGTCGTGCGTCCCTTCCCCCGCATCTACGACCGACTGAGACCACCAGCTGACGCCGTCCTCCTGCAGAACCGCCGCCTCGATGCGCTCCTCCTCGCCCAGATCATCCGCGAGCTCGCCAAGGCCGACTCGGACCTCAACTGGATCAACGTCGACTGCGTCACGGGCCATGGTACGGCCGCAAGCAACTCGCTGTGCGTCCCTGTCGCTCCGCCTCGACCGTCGCCGTCGACGAGCTGCTGCTGACTCACCTCTCGGCGCTCGCAGTGGACCGCGCATGCAGTGGCACGAGCAGGCCTCCGTCCTTACGAGCTTCGCCGAGGGGAGCGTCAACCTCCTGCTCGCGACGAGCGTCGTCGAGGAGGGCCTCGACGTCCAGCCGTGCAACACCGTCATCCGCTTCGACCTGTCCGACACGCACATCTCGCACGTCCAGAGCCGAGGTCGGGCTCGGGCGTCAGGCTCGCACTACCTCGTCTTTCTCGAGCGCGACAACATCGAGCACAAGCGCAAGCTCCTGCGCCTCGTCCGCTTCGACGACGAGGTCGCCGGGCTCCTCTCGCGCGCGATCGACCAGGCCGAGGACCAGGACGACGACGACTTCTTCGGGCGCGCCGACGAGACGAGCGTCTACATCGAGGAGCCGACGACGGGCGCCCTCCTCACGCCGCACTTTGCCCTGTCGCTCCTCGTCCGGTACTGCGGCTCGCTCCCCAAGTCTGACGAGTTCTCGCTCAGCAAGCCGCAGTACGTCGTCAACGACTACGGCCGCAACGAGTACGGCGCGCGCCAGTTCAGCTGCACGGTGCAGCTGCCGAGCGGGTCCAAGGTGCGCGTCGTCACGGGCGGGCTGCGCGAGACGCCCAAGCTCGCCAAGCGCCAGGCGGCCTACACGGCGTGCAATGTCCTCCGCAGGACGGGCTGCCTCGACGAGCACCTCCTCCCGCCTCGTTTCCTGCCGCCCGACGAGGTCGTCGACGTCGTCACCGGTGCCGCCGCCGTCGGGTCCAAGAAACGCCAGGTCGAGTACGAGCACAAGCTCGCCGACGTCTTCCTCCCCCGCTCGCCCTGCGCCGACGTCACGACGCTGCATGCGTCGCTCCTCCACTTCGGCGGCGACCAGGGCGAGGCCCTCCTCAACGGCCAGCGCTACCGCCCGCTCGTCCTCTTCACGCGCAACCGGCTCTCCTCGGTCCCGCCGATGACCATGTTCGTCAGCGGCGAGCCGCTCGCCGTCTACTCGACCGCCATCGGCGCCATCGAGGCGACGACCGACCAGCGCAAGACGCTCACGGCCTACAACATCCAGCTGTGGCAGACCGTCCTCAACAAGGTCCTGCGCGTCGCGCGCGAGGAGGTCGACGGCAAGGAGACGCGCAAGGAGCTCGACCTGGTCTACTGCATCGGCGTCATGCGCAGCGGCGTCGTCCTCAAGCCGAGCGGCATCGAGTCGGGCGACCTCGACTGGGCGACGATGGAGCGCGCGGTCCGGGTCCAGGAGGAGCCCGTCGACCTGTCCGACCTCGAGCGCCTCGACGACTCGGTCATCGTCGACCAGGGCAAGAAGGGCTGCAGGTACTTCTTCGAGCGCGTGCGCGACGACCTCGGGCCCCACAGCAAGCTGCCGCCGGGCCGCCAAAGCGCGGCAGGCTTCGACACGCTCATGGACTAGTACGTCTCATTCGCCGTATCTGCGACTCTCAGTAAGTGAGCGAGAGCTCCCTGCTGACGACCAGCTCGACCGCCCGCAGCTACCTCTCCTTCGACGAGGGCTTCGTGCGTCCCCGCTCTCCCTCTCTCCCTCTCTCCCTCTCTCTCGAGCGCGGCGGTCCGAGCCTGACGGCCCTGCTCCTCGCAGTTCCACACCGTCAACATCAAGGACGAGCAGCCACTGCTCGAGGTCAGCCGCGTACGTCGTCTCGCCGGGCCTTCTCCTTCGTCTTCCTCGCGCCGACGACAGCTCATCCTCGCTCGAGCCGCCCGCAGATGCCCAAGACCGTGACGCACCTCTCGCGCACGCCTCGCAACGACGTCAACCCGATGATGAAGAGACTGCTGCACGTGCGTCGACTCGTCCTCCTCATCTCCAGCTCCGCAAGAGGAGGGCGCACTCGCTGACGGCGCCGACTTCTCGCAGACGACGACTCGCTTCACCATCCCGCAGATCGCCCTCGTGCACTTCCTTCCGGCGTCCATCTTCCGCAGTGCGTCCCTCTCCTTCGTTACAGCGCTCGCGCAGCAGCTCACCCCGCCCGTGCCCGCCCGCAGCCGCCTACATGCTCCCCTCGATCATGCACGAGCTCGAGCAGCGCTGTCTCGTCGCCGAGCTCAATGAGCGCCTGTTCGGGTCCAAGTTGGACCCCGAGCTCATCCACACGGCGCTCACGACCCCGTCGGCGAGCGTGGGCCTCGACTACAACCGGCTCGAGCTCCTCGGCGACGCCTTCCTCAAGACCATGGCGTCGACGGCTTGCTTCGTCACGCACGAGCGCACGACGCACGAAGGCACGCTCCACCGCGCGCGCCTCGAGCAGATCAACAACGTCCGCCTGGCCGACTCGGTCCGTCCTCCTTCGCCGCCCCGCTCTTCCTCGCGCGCCTCACTGACTCGCTCTTCATGCATGCGCGCAGGGCAAGGCGACAAGTCTTCCCGCCTATCTCGCCTCGCGCCCGTTCACCTCGCGCCAGTTCCTCCCGCCCAACTTCCTCTCGCTCTCGCCCGGCCCTGCTCCGCCGACCTCGTCCATCATTGGCGACAAGACCATCGCCGACGGCGTCGAAGCACTTCTCGGAGCCGGCATGGAGACGGGCTACGAGGCGCAGGACGGCGGCCACATCCACCTCGCCTTCAACCTCACGCTCGAGGTCGCCAAGGCGCTCGGTGCGTCGGCCCCTCTCGTCTCTGCTCGGCCCGTCTTGCGCATCAAGCTGACCCTTTGCGGTGCGCGCAGGTCTCGAGCTCGGCAACGTCACGGTCTGGGACGACTTCGCGCGCCTGTACGGTCCGCCCGGCGAGGAGGCGCCCGTCGTCGGCGAGCTCGCGCGCCTCGAAAAGGCCTTCGGCTACACGTTCAAGCACGGCTCGCTCGTCACCGAGGCGCTCACGCACCCGTCCAAGCTCGACTCGGTCTCGTTCGAGCGCTGCGAGTGGTGCGTCCCGCTCTCTTGCTCCCGACGCCCTCGCACCCGACGCTCTCGTGCTGACTCTTCCTCCTCCTCTCGCAGGCTCGGTGACTCGGTGCGTCCTCTCCGCTCACCTCGACCTCTTTCTACAACTCATCCCCTCCTCGTGCGCGCAGGTCCTGGATCTCTCGGTCATCAGGTGGTGCTGGAAGAAGTGGGGCGGCGAGCTGAGCGAGGGCATGCTCACGGAGCTCAAAGGTGCGTGCGTGTCGAACGAGACGCTCGCCGCGCTCGCCGTCGAGCTCGACCTCGACAACTTCCTCGTCCACGCGAGCGACGGCCTCGCGCTCAACATGCGCCTGTACCGCGAGCGCATCGTCCTCGCGCACGAAAAGGAGCTCGCCGCCGCCGCCGCCGAGCAGCGCCCGTTGCGCCCCTACTGGCAGACGCTCGACCCGCCCAAGGCCATCGCCGACATCGTCGAGAGCCTCTTCGGCGCCGTGTATCTCGACTCGGGCTTCGACCCGGCCGCCGTCCAGCTCGTGTTCGACACCTGCGTCGCGCCCTGGCTCGCGCGCTGGATCACGCCGACCTCGATCAAGGTCGACAGCATCCGGCTCCTCCTCGAGCGCGCGCAGGCGGGCGGGTGCCACGACGTGTCGCACGTGTCGGCCGTCCTCGAGCCGCGCATCGACCACCGCACGGGCGAGCTCATCCAGCGCCTGACGCGCACCTCGGTCGTCGCGCACAACATGCGCCTCAGCACGGTCGAGTCGGGCAACCCCAAGACGGCCAAGCGCCTCTCGAGCTCCGACGCTCTCGCCTATCTCGATGCCAGTGCGTCCTCTCCCTCATCCTCTCCCTCACTCACTGTGCTCGTCGAGTGTAGCTGACGAGCTTTTTTGCCTTGCAGATCCCGGCTTCTTCCCGACCGTCTGCGACTGCGCAACCCGCCGCGACATTGCTCGCGAGCTCGCGCTCGAGGAGCTCGAGCGCCTGCGCGCCGAGGGTCTCCTCACCGAGCCCGAGTCGGACGACGGCGAGGACGAGGCGGTGGACTTGGCGAGGGACGTGCGCGCTGCCGGGACGACGGCTCGTGCGACGGCGGTCGAGGCGGAGGAGGGCGAGGCGATGGCGGTGGAGGCTTGAGTGGGCGAGGAGGCGAGCCGCTGGGCTTGGGCGGGGTGTCGATGGGCTTGTAGGACAAGTGGTTACGACGCTTGATCAGTGCCTGCGCTCGCCGTTGCGCGGCTGAGAGCTCTGAAGGATGAGCTCGAGTGAGCCGGTCCGTCCGTCGTCGTTTGGCTCGGGCTGTCCTGCTCGTCGCGAGGTTCTGGCGCGCTCAGCTCGTCGATGCCTCCAACGCGTCACTCGGACGCTGCACACGCACCTCGGTCACGGCTCAGCCGGGTTCGCCTCCCCCGCTCTCGTCGTCGAGCCATCGACCGCCTCGTTCGCTCTTCACCTCGTCCTCGTCGCTCGCCAACTCGCCTGGCACAGCTCAAGCACGTGTCGAGGATCGACTGAGGCCACTCGTCGACTCGCCGCCAAGCTCGCCGTCGACTGGGCCTCCCGCTCACGCCTCGAGCCCTTCATCGCACACACCGCCCTCGACCATCCCCCCCTTCGCCCTCCTCGCCTCGCGCTCCACCGCCTCGGGAGCACGTCAAGATGCAGCAACCAGCCGGCCAGCCAGGCGCACCATCATCGCCGTCCTCACCACCTCTCGTCGCCGCGCCGTCGTCCATCTCGTACACCGCCCCGCCCCGCGGCTCGACCTTCTTCGTCGGCAGGACAGCCGCACAGAGCCGTCTTCCTCGAGTGGGAGGCGCTTTGCGAGGACCGCGCCCGCTGCCGACCACGCCCGCACGCTCGACGGTCGCCGTCTCGAGCGATCCCCTCGCGCCAAGTCCTTCGCCCCGACCTTACGCTGATTCTGCGCCCGCCATACCCACCTCGATCATCCCTTTACCCTCTTCGTCCGGCATCCTCGTCCACGGCGGCTTCTGGGACCTCCTCGCCGCCACCGGGTCGCGCTTCTACAGCCCTTCGCGGCTCGAGATGGGCGTCGTCAACGGCGGCACCTCGCCCTCGGCGGCGGCGGGAGCAGCGCCGAGCCCGTTCGCGCGCGAGATGGCGGCTGAGGTCGCGGCGAGAAGGGCGGGCCCGGCGGGGCGAGCAGTGCGGCAGAAGAAGCGGGTGAGCGTCGACATGATCAGCCGGCCGAGGGACTTTGCGTGCGTCTGCTTCCACTCACCTTCCGTTCTCGCTCGGCGACAAACACTGACGTTTACCTCTTGCACAGGCACACGGTCCACGCCTCGGATGCCGATCAAGCGGCGGCGCTTCTCGGTCGGTGGCAGAGAGACGGCCAGGGCAAAGTCGGCGGTGCGTCCTTCCTTGCTCCTCGGCGGTCGCTCTCGAGCGACAGTACTCGCACATCGCTTTCAGGAGCTCATGATGTGACTTGCGCGCAGACTCGACATGGGCCAAGCCAATCAAGGACGCCGTTCGCGCCTCGCACCGGGCAGTCGGCGTCGCCGAGACCTACTACGCTCGCGACGCGCCGCCGCAGCCGCTCAAGGTCATGAACGGCCTCCCCGAGTCGGCGATGAGCAGCACGACATCGAGCAGGACCGGCGGCGCGCGCGATTTGAGCCTCGCGACCGACGTCGCCGTCGAAGACGACCACGACGGCGGCCGTCCTGTCGCGCCGCCGTTGCCTCCCTCCCCTCTCTTGCACCGCATCCCTTCCTCGAGCTCGATCGTCGCACGCTCGCCATCGAGCATCCCTTTCGCCGAGCCAGCGGCGGCGTCCTTCAAGGGCGGCACCACTCGCTTCAAGCCCGGCGCAACCGCCCGACCCGGCGCGCCCTTCTCCTTCGACCAGCTCCCCGCCTCCCCTCTCGCCTCACCGTCCGGCGACGGCGACGCCGAGGACCCTTTCTCGCGCCCCAACTTCGTCCCCTCGCTCGCGACGATCGAGCGCGCCGCCAACTGCAAGACGGCGCTCGAGGTCAAGTACCACGCCCTCCTCAAGCAGACGCCGTCGCGCGAGGCGCGCAAGGCGCTCATCGAGCGCGAGCTCGCCCGCCTGCACCTGTCGGACGCCGAGCGCGTGCGGGTGCGCGACGCGTGGGTCCTCAGCGAGTCCGAGTACTTGCGCGAGACCCGCAGGCGGATCGGCGTCGGTTCGTTTCTCAAGCTGAAGACGATCGGGCACGGCGCCTTTGGCGTCGTGAGCCTCGTCAAGGAGAAAGGGACCGGCGAGTGCGCTTTGACCCCTCCTCTTCGACCTTCCTAAGTTGAGCCGAGCCGTGACTGACTCGAGTCCCCTTGCTCGCAGGCTCTACGCCCTCAAGCAGATCCGCAAGGCCGATATGCTCAAGAAAGGTGCGCACGCAGTCCTCCTCGTCCTGTCTCGAGGTCAGCCGGCTGACTCGTGCTCGTCGACCCACCTGCTCCCTCCCTCTCCCTCCACACGCACTCGCTTCGTCGTCTTCGTTCTCTTCGCTCCCTCACTTACGCCGCCTACAGGGCAAGAGGGCCACATCCGCGCCGAGCGGGACCTGCTCGCCACGGCGTCTACGAGCACGAGGTGGACCGTCAGGCTGCACTGTGCGTCCTCTCCTCTCTCTTTCCTCGTCAGCCGCTCCTCTCCTCTCTCTTCCCTGTAGCATACTCTCACACGAAGGAGCGAGAGCGCTGACGCCTCGATGGCCCGCAGATTCGTTCCAGGACGCCGACCACCTGTACTTGGCGATGGACTTCATGGCCGGCGGCGGTGCGTCCTCTTCCCTTCAGTTCAGCGATACCTAGACCGTCACGTGAACGCATTCTGTTACTTTGTACCTCCTCGCTGCCCCCTCCACCTCGTACTCGGCGTCCTCTCGACCTTGTCCTTGCTCCCTCTCGACCTCGCCCTCCTCGCCCTCTCGTCCTCGTCCTCGCCGCCTTCTTGCAGACCTCCTCAGTCTCCTTATCGAGAAGGACA
>ERZ794949.276-NODE-276-length-17944-cov-19.295098_pt1 | contig 17944 bp, 17 predicted proteins | sample MGYA00511363_ERZ794949 | MGnify/ENA primary metagenome ERZ794949 (study PRJEB30137, sample SAMN04331402) | food metagenome | isolation source: T1 must sample point D1 replicate B | place: Australia: South Australia ...
TTGAATGGAGCTTTGCTTCGCATCAATAGCCTATTAGTGATTTTTTTATACATAATTTTAAACGGGGTGAATGAAGTGTCTAGTAAGATTATCAATGTATCAAACCTAAAATTTAAATATACTGATTCAACCAACTTTGCTGTAAATGATTTATCCTTTGATATTAATGAGGGTGAATGGGTATCCATTATCGGAAAAAACGGTAGTGGAAAATCGACACTAATTAGCTTACTAGATGGATTATTAAAGGCCCAAAGCGGCAGTATCGAAGTTGATGGGATTGCACTAAACGAAGATACTGTTAATGACATAAGAGATAGAATTGGGATTGTTTTCCAAGATCCTAACAACCAGTTCGTGGCATCAACGGTTCAAGACGATATCGCATTTGGTTTAGAAAACAGAAACATGCCACAGGATAAGATGAAGGCTTCCGTTGAAAAGGCATTAACTGACGTTGATATGCTGGAATATGCTGAAAAGGACCCCACTAGATTATCAGGTGGACAAAAGCAACGTGTTGCCATAGCAGGAATCCTAGCCATGAATCCAAAGATTATTATCTTGGATGAAGCCACTAGCATGTTAGATCCGAAAGCAAAATACCTAATAACAAATTTGATTAATGAGGTTAGGGCAAAGTATAATCTAACTGTATTATCGATTTCACATGATATTAACGAAATCGAAAAATCAGATCGTACTATTCTAATTCGTGATGGTAAGATGGTACTAGATACCACTCCACAAAAACTATTCACTGAATTAGACAATGTCGAGGAATATGGTTTAAAGCTACCTTTCTCAGAACAATTACGTTTGAGATTGAAGGAAGAGGGCTTTGATATTTCTGATGACTATTTGAACGACGAGGAGATTGTAGAATGGATAACGCAATATTATTCAAAAATGTAAGCCACGTATATCAAGAAAACACGCCATTAGAATTTCATGCTCTAGAAGATGTCTCATTGAAGATAAAGAGTGGTGCTTTTGTTTCAATTATCGGGAAGACTGGTAGCGGAAAATCGACATTGATTAAACACATTAATGCCTTATTAAAGCCAACTAGTGGTAGTGTCACAATCGGTGATAAGAAAATCACAAGTCATACCAATAACAAGCACCTAAAGCCACTCCGTCAAAAGATTGGCATGGTATTTCAGTTTCCAGAGCAACAATTGTTTGCGGAAACAGTGGAGGAAGACATTGCCTTTGGTCCAAGTAACTTCGGCGTAACAGGAGACGAACTAAACGATACTGTGATGCATGCAGCCAACCTGGTGCATTTAGACCACGACCTATTGAAGAAGTCACCGTTTGATTTATCGGGTGGTCAAAAGAGAAGGGTAGCGATTGCTGGAGTTTTAGCAATGAACCCAGAAATCCTGGTGTTGGATGAACCAACTGCTGGTTTAGATTTAGAGGGACAACAATATATCCTCGACTTGATTAGAAGACTTAATCGAGAAGAAAACATGACAATCGTTTTAGTCAGTCACCAAATGGATGACGTCGCCAAATATTCTGATCGAGTAGTCGTGATGAGTGGCGGTAAGGTTGTTAAAAAATGTTATCCTGACGAGCTATTCACTGACGTGAATTTCTTGAACAAGTATGATTTACAAGTGCCTGAGACTGTTAAGATTACCAAGGATTTGGCTGATAAAGGTGTAACACTAGATAAGTTATCTTTAGACGCGGACGAATTAATTAACGGCATCATTAATAAATTAAGGAATGAAGATAAGGATGAATAACTTTATATTTGGAAGATACCTTCCTGGTAACTCACTAATTCATAAAATGAATCCAGCCGCCAAGATGTTAATCGCATTTGCCTATATCATCATGGTTTTCTTTGCCAACAATTTAATTACATACATCGTGATGGCAGCCACTGTGTTGTTATTCGTTTTGTTATCAAAGTGTTCCTTTGGGTACTTCATCAAGGGATTAATGCCAATGCTGTGGGTGATTATTTTCACAGTCATGATTCAGGTATTCTTTGGATCAGGTGGTCACGTTTACTTTTCATGGGGAATTGTTAAACTAACGAGCTATGGAATTTTAAACGCGATTGTATTAACGATTCGTTTTATGCTAATTATTGCAATGTCGACGGTGTTAACACTAACGACATCACCACTTGAAATCTCACAAGGCATTAGTGCGCTATTAAAGCCGCTAAAGCGATTTAATTTCCCGGTTGAAACTTTCTCTTTGATGATCTCAATCTCATTAAGATTCGTGCCGACCTTAACAGATGAAACTAAATTAATCATGGATGCACAACGTTCTCGTGGTGTCGACTTCGGTGATGGTGGACTAATCAAACGTGTTAAGGCGTTTGTCCCATTATTGATACCTTTGTTTGTCAGTGCCTTTAAGCATGCCGATGATTTAAGTATCGCAATGGAAGCAAGGGGATACCAGACTAACAGGGAACGTTCTCATTTCCATACATTTAAATGGAAACCAAATGATTTTGTATGCATGCTATTAATTTTAGTCATGGCGATTGTTATATTTATATATAGGAGTTAGATAATAGAAATGTCATATCGTTATAAAATCACGATGGCTTATGATGGAACCGACTTTTACGGTTTTCAACGTCAGCCAAAGAAAAGAACCATCGAAGGAATCTTAACCAAGATTGTTAATAAGATGGCCAAAAATCCGGACCCAGCAATTACTGTGTATGGATCAGGTAGAACAGACGCAGGGGTTCATGCATTAGGACAGGTTGCTCATTTTGACTTTCCTTACGACCTTCCTGAAGAAAACATGCTAAAGGCATTGAATAGCATGTTACCTTTGGATGTTCAAATTAAAAAGGTAGAAAAGGTACCAAGTGACTTTCATGCTAGATACGACGTATCAGGGAAGAGATACATGTATCGAATGGATATGGGTGAATTCCGTAATCCGTTTAAACGCAGATATACAGCGCAATGGAGATTCCCGGTTGATATTGACAAGATTAACGTTGCGCTAAAGGACTTGATTGGTGAACACGACTTTACTAGTTTTGTGGCCTCAGGTTCATCAGCTAGAACCAATGTCAGAACCATCTACGAAGCAAAATGTCGAATCGATGAAAAAGAAAACGAATTGATATTCGAATTTTACGGTAATGGTTTCCTATATAACATGGTCAGAATCATGGTAGGGGTCTTAGTTGAAATTGGTTCAGGTTCAAGGGATGTACATGATATTTTAAGACTATACGAAGTTAAGGATCGCACCGAAGCAAGAAGAACGGTTCCAGCTAGCGGACTATACTTAAAACATGTATACTATGAGGGAGATGATCCTGCTCATCCTACAAAACTACCTCATCATCAAAGATGATTTTAGGTTGACTTTATAATTAAAAAATTGTAGTATAAAGCATGGTATTGTTTGCCCCACAATAAGCCCCGGAAACTTATATTGGTGTCGAACAAACACAGAAACATGGAGGAAGATTAAAGTGCGTACAACATATATGGCAAAACCAGGTGAAGTAGAACGCAAGTGGTACATCATTGACGCAACTGATATCAGTTTAGGTCGTCTATCAACTGTCGTTGCTTCTATTTTACGAGGAAAAAACAAGCCAACATTTACACCTCATGTAGATACTGGCGATAACGTTATTGTTATTAATGCTTCAAAAGTTGCATTAACAGGTCGTAAAGCTAGCGATAAGCTATACTCCCACCACACAGGTTATTTAGGTGGTCTAAAACAAAAAACTGCTGGTCAAATGTTAAATGATACTCCAGACAAGTTAGTTGAAACATCAGTTAAAGGTATGCTACCAAGTGGTACATTAGCTCACAAGCAATTACTACACTTACACGTATACGCTGATGCTAACCATGCTCACCAAGCACAAAACCCTGAAGTATTAGACATTAATAACCTAATTTAAGGAGGAAACTTAATTGGCTCAAGTACAATATCGCGGCACAGGCCGTCGTAAAGACTCAGTAGCCCGAGTAATTTTAGTACCCGGTACTGGTAAAGTTGTTATGAACAAAAAGGATATTGAAGATTACATTCCATTCCCTAACTTAAGAGCAGTGGTAATGCAACCATTCAATGTTACTGAAACATCAGGTAACTACGATGCTTTAATCAATGTTAACGGTGGTGGTTTCTCAGGACAAGCTGGTGCAGCTCGTCACGGAATCGCTCGTGCATTGCTAGAAGTTGATCCTGACTTCCGTGCTTCATTAAAGAGTGCCGGTTTATTAACTCGTGACGCTCGTATGAAAGAACGTAAGAAACCAGGTCTTAAGAAAGCTCGTAAAGCTGGTCAATTCTCAAAACGTTAAGATACACTTATCTTTCTGTTTTCAAAAGAACTTCCCGTGTGGAAGTTCTTTTTTTATACATAAGTGGACTTATTAATTAAAATAGTGTTTAATATTCAATGTTGTTTTATATGAAAGTAAAATCTCAAAGAGGAGATGATGATCATTAGAAATAAGACTTATAAGATGAACATCTTATCCGTGTTTATCGCCATAATTATCGTACAAACAAGTATCCCTGGATTGGGAAATATTCCAATTGGACCACTTAGCGTTACTATTATTCCAATCACCGTTGTATTAGCAGCAATTGTATTAGGAACTAAAGATGGGGCAATCGTTGGTGGTGTTTGGGGATTAATTACTTTTGTCCGTGCATTCTGGTGGCCAACTAGTCCATTGGCAATTTATGTATTTACAAATCCATTAGTATCTATTTTACCTAGAATTCTTGTTGGGTTAGTTGCTGGACTTATTTTTACACGTTTATACAAACCTAATAAACCATATCGGATGTACATGTCCATTACTGGTTTTGTCAGTTCAATTGTGAATACAGTTGTATTATTAGGATTAGTTTATATATTCTATCGCGGTGATGCATTTAATATTTATCACATTAATGTTGATCAATTATTACCTTACTTATTATTTGTAGCCTTAACTAATGGTTTAGTTGAAGCATTTCTATCAGCCGTATTAGTACCAGTGATAGGTTCACCATTATTAAAGATAAGAAAAAGCACCGATGACTAATGTCATCAGTGCTTTTTTTATTACTTTTCGTCGGCTTCACTATCTTTGTTTTTACCCTTTGAGTTGTGAGGTCCTTCTTTTACCATGGTGATGTTCTTGTTGTTAATAACAATCTTTCCGTGGTATTTGTCCTCTAATGCAGGATCGGTAGTTTGAAAACCAATCATGTATGAGTTGTTGTATCCTTTTTCAATAATTCCTTGGAATTTCTTTTTTTCTAGCATGAATGAAACTTGGTCACCAACATCAAATGGTGATTTGTCATTGCTTGTTAATTTATCTTTTACCAAAAGCATACATCTCCTAACTTATACCTTAAAATTACATAAAAATGAGTCATTTGTCAATTAAACAATATTTAAGTTAAAATTTGATTTTCTTTTTTTTAGTGAATAGTTTAGAATATTAAATAATATAAGGAGAGATTCTGTGAGTAAAAGAAGATATCGAAAAAGAAGAAAGAAGAAAACATCTAACTTTGGATGTCTTATTTTTATTTTAATCGTTGGTGTATTATTATTTGCAGGCGGAATGAAGATATTCGATCGGATTTACACATATGATTCATATACACAACAGAATGTGTTAAAAAAGCATCGTAAGTTTATCAACGCTTTATTACCAGCTGCAAATGATGTACAAAGACGTTATAACATCCTAGTTAGTATTAGTTTGGCTCAAGCAATCCTTGAGTCAAATTGGGGAACTAGTCAATTATCTAGTCAGTATAATAACCTATACGGAGTTAAAGCGTCAGGAAACCAACCATCTGTGAATCTTTCTACCCAAGAGTTTGTAAACGGCCAATTTATCACGATTACGGGTCGTTTCAGAGTATACAACAGTTGGTCTGAGTCAGTTGAGAGCCATGCTCTATTGCTTGTAAATGGGACTGATTGGAACCCAAATCAGTACAAGGATGTAATTGATTCAGACAATTACGTTGCTGCTGCCAAGGGACTACAAGTAGACGGATATGCGACAGATCCAACTTATCGCAACAAGATTATTGAAATTATCCGTAAATACAAATTATATCAATATGATAAACAAACTACCACTACAGGAGGAACCTCAAATGAAACTACTGGAAGATAAGATTAAAGAAGTCGGACGTGTATTACCAGGGGATGTATTAAAGGTTGATGCATTTCTAAACCATCAGGTTGATCCTAAATTGATGTCTGAAATGGGTAAAGAATTTGCTAGACTATTTAAGGACGATAACATTACCAGAATCGTAACTGTTGAGTCTTCTGGAATTGCTCCTGCAGTGATGGCTGGATTATACATGGATGTACCAGTTGTATTTGCTAGAAAACATAAGAGTTTAACACTAACAGATGACGTATATACTAGTGAGGTATATTCATACACTAAACAAACCAGCAACCAAATTAGTATCGATAAAAGATTTATTCAACCCAATGACCGTTTATTAATCATTGATGATTTCTTAGCCAATGGCCAGGCCGTTCAAGGATTATTGGACGTAGCTAAGCAAGCTAATGTATCAGTTAATGGAATTGGTATCGTAATTGAAAAGTCATACCAAAAGGGCCACGATTTGATTGAAAAGACAGGGATTCATCTAGAATCACTTGCGAAAATTAAATCATTAGATAACGACAAAGTCACTTTTGTAGAAGATTAAAAAGAGTCGGCATAATTTGCCGACTTTTTTATTTGGTGCTAAATGAAAATATGCCCAGCTATGATATAATTAAACTATATATAAATTTGAGAGGATTGTGTTTTTTGTGCCAGTAAACGATTTAATTTCAGGAATGAATGATAAACAAAAAGAAGCAGTATTATGTACCGAAGGTCCTCTATTGATAATGGCCGGTGCAGGTAGTGGTAAGACCCGTGTCTTAACCCATCGCATTGCTTACTTAATCGAAGAAAAAAATGTATTGCCATGGAACATCCTAGCAATTACTTTTACCAATAAAGCAGCTCGTGAAATGAAAGAACGTGTTTCTAACCTATTGGATTATGGTGGGAACGACGTTTGGATTTCTACTTTCCATGCTCTATGTGTCAGAATTTTAAGAAGACATATTGATAAGATTGGTTTTAACCGTGCATTTACTATTGCCGGTAGTAGTGAACAAAGAACTTTGGTAAAGAGAATTCTAAAGGATTTTGATATTGATCCTAAGAAGAATGATCCAAGAGCAATTCTTTCAGCTATTTCAAACGCTAAAAATGATTTATTAGACCCAATTCAATACAGTGAATCAATCGACCACAACAGTCCATTTGAAGAAACTGTATCAAAGGTTTATGACGAATACCAAAAACGTCTTCACGGAAACCAAGCATTGGACTTTGATGATTTAATCATGTTAACCATCCAATTGTTTGAATCTGACAAAGAAACATTAGAATACTACCAAAACAAATTCCAATACATTCACGTTGATGAATACCAAGATACCAATGAAGCGCAATACAAACTTGTTACTATGCTTGCTAAGAAGTACAGAAATATCTGTGTTGTTGGTGATTCTGATCAAAGTATTTATGGTTGGCGTGGTGCCAACATGAACAACATCTTGAACTTCCAAGATGACTACAACGATGCTCACACAACATTACTTGAACAAAACTACCGTTCAACTAAGAACATCTTAAGTGCTGCTAACGACGTTATTCAAAACAACGTTGCTAGAAAGGCCAAGAACCTTTGGACCGAAAACAAAGAAGGGGACAAGGTTTCATACTACCGTGGCCAAAGTGAAATTGATGAAGCGCGTTTCGCAGTTACCCAAATTCAAAAGATTATGGATGAAAAGCATTATTCATACAATGATTTTGCTATCCTATACCGTACCAACGCTCAATCACGTATCATTGAAGAAACACTTCTAAAATCAAACATTCCATACAACATTGTTGGTGGACACAAGTTCTACGACAGAAAGGAAATCCAAGACATCTTGGCTTACCTAACACTAGTCGCTAACCCAAGTGATTCAATGAGTTTAGAACGTATCATCAATGAACCTAAACGTGGAATTGGTGCATCAAGTGTTGATAAATTAAGAGTTTTCGCCGGTGAAAACGGTTGGTCAATGCTAGAAGCTGCCAAGAACGTTGATTTAAATAACACACTTTCAAGTCGTGCTAGAAACTCAATTGCCGACTTTGCCAACGTGATGACTAAGATTCAAAAGGTTGCCAAAGAAGGTAGCGTAACTGATGTTGCCCAACACGTATTGGATGACACTGGGTACCTAGCTGAACTAAAGAAGACTAACTCACTTGAAAACAAGGCACGAATTGAAAATATTGAAGAATTTATTTCAGTAACTCAACAATTCGATACCAACAGAAGCGAAGAAGACAACGAAGATGGTAACGAACCATTAACCGACTTCTTAGCAGATTTAGCCTTAGTTTCCGCACAAGACGACGTTGAAGAAAATTCTCCACAAGTAACCCTAATGACACTTCACGCTGCCAAGGGACTAGAATTCCCAGTCGTATTCTTAATGGGAATGGAAGAAGGAATCTTCCCACTAGGTCGTTCAATGGAAAATGAAAAGGAACTAGAAGAAGAACGTCGTTTAGCATACGTGGGAATTACCCGTGCGCAAGAAAAACTATTCTTAACCAACGCGTTCTCAAGAATGTTATATGGTCGTCGTCAAACTAATCCTGAATCTCGTTTTGTAAACGAAATTTCACCTGAATTAATTGAATCAGAAAACAACTTTGCACAAAGCAGTACTGTAAAGACACCATTTGATTCAAATAGAAACCAACGTAATGCGCGTTTTGCACAACAACGTGCTTACAAGCAACCAGCTAAGAAGGTTCAAAAGCCTGAAGGAACTGGTGCTGATAAGAAGGCATGGACCGTTGGTGACAAGGTCGAACACAAGGCCTGGGGAACTGGTACTGTTGTTAAGGTTAACGGTACTGGTGAAGATATGGAACTAGATATTGCCTTTCCAGACAAGGGATTAAAGAGACTATTAGCTGCATTCGCACCAATTCAAAAAGTTCAATAGAGGTGAGCTAATTGACTGATCAAAGTAACGATATTCAAATTGAATACAATAAATTAAAAGACCAACTAAAGACCTGGAGTCGTCAATACTATCAAGAAGATAGTCCCAGTGTAGAAGATCATGTTTATGATATGAGCTACCGTCGACTTCAAGAAATCGAAGCTAACCATCCTGATTTAATCGCTAGTGATTCACCAACCCAAAACGTTGGGGGACAAACCTTACCTGGTTTTAATAAGGTCAATCATGAAATTCCAATGCTTTCTTTAGGGGATGTCTTCTCTGAAGAAGAACTAAAGGACTTCATCGACCGCTTGGATAAGAACTATCCAGAAATCACCGAGTACAACTGTGAATTAAAGATTGATGGTTTAGCAATTTCACTTCGCTATGAAAACGGGATTTTAGTTCAAGGTTCAACTCGTGGAAACGGAACAATTGGTGAAGACATCACCAACAACCTAAAGACGATTGAATCAATTCCACAAAAGTTGACTCGTCCAATCGACATCGAGGTGCGTGGTGAATGCTACATGCCTAAGTCATCTTTTGTAAAACTAAATGAACAACGTGAAAAAGATGGTGAATCAGTTTTCGCCAATCCACGTAACGCGGCAGCTGGAAGTCTAAGACAATTAGACTCAAAGGTTACCGCGCATCGTAAACTAAGTACCTTTATGTACAACGTTGCAAATTACGATGATCTAGAAACTAATACCCAAGCTGGATTGTTGGAGGAACTTAAGGATTTAGGTTTCACAATTAATCCCACATACCGTGTGATTAAGGACATGGATGATGTTCATGACTACATCGAATATTACACACAACGTCGTGATGAACTAAGCTATGGTATCGATGGAATTGTTATTAAGGAAAATGATTTATCTTTACAAGAACAAATCGGAACCACTGTGAAGGTGCCAAAGTGGGCGATTGCCTACAAGTTCCCACCAGAAGAAGTTGAAACTAAATTACTAGATATCGAATGGACAGTTGGTAGAACTGGTGTTGTTACACCAACTGCCATCATGAATGAAGTTCAACTAGCCGGTACCAAGGTTTCCAAGGCATCATTGCACAACCCCGATTATTTAGAAGAAAAGGGTGTCCGCATTGGTGACACTGTTAAGTTGCACAAGGCCGGAGATATCATTCCAGAAATTTCTGAATATATCCCAAGCAAACGTCCAGATGACAGTGTGGAATATGTCATTCCAACCACTTGTCCATCATGTGGTGACAAACTAGTTCATTTGGATGATGAAGTTGCTTTGAGATGTATTAATCCAAAGTGTCCAGCTCAATTGAGTGAACAAATTAATCACTTTGCTTCTAGGAATGCGATGAACATTGATGGATTGGGACCTAGAATTGTTCAACAACTTTTTGATCGTCATATGCTAGACGATGCTGCAAGTTTGTACAAGCTAACTCAAGAAGAACTTGAAACTTTAGATAAATTTGGTAGCAAATCTGCAACTAACTTGTTATCTGCAATCGATAATAGCCGTAGTAATTCTGTTGAAAGATTATTATTTGGTCTTGGAATCAGACACGTCGGTGCTAAGGCCGCTAGAATTATCTCCGAACACTTCGGTGACATGGATAAGCTAATGGCAGCAAGTGCTAACGATATTGCTGAGATTAACGGAATGGGTCAAACAATCGCTGATAGCATTGTTACTTACTTCGAAAATCCGGAAGCACAAAAACTAATTGATGAGTTCAAATCATTGGGTGTTAATATGCAATATCTAGGAGCGTCCCAATCTGATATCGATAATTCAGATTCACCAGTTGCTGGAAAGACAATGGTCCTAACTGGAAAGCTTTCAGAATGGACACGTCCAAAGGCTAGTGAATGGTTGGAAAACCACGGAGCTAAAGTTACCGGAAGTGTTTCTAAGAAGACCGATGTTTTAATCGCCGGTGAAGATTCGGGAAGCAAGCTAACAAAGGCCCAAAGCCTTGGTGTAGATGTATGGACCGAACAAGATTTTATTGCTGTAGTTAATGAAACTAAGTAATTTGTGGAGGAAAGCAAATTGAAAAAATTAAACGTTTTATTTGTAGCACTACTAAGTGCATTAGTGTTAGCAGCTTGTGGAAGCAACGATGATAGTAGCAGCTCATCTGGTACTCAAGTTATTTCCCAAACTAATAGCAATTATTATCAAGGTGTAATTAAGAATGGTCACTACTTAACAAGTAAGTCCAGAGGGGTGTCCGTTCAACAAAATGATAACCAATTAAATCTAAAAGGTTTTGAAAATGGATTACTAAGTATCTCAAAGGATCAATTCCCAACAGATACATACATCTTACAAGAAGGCCAATACATCGACACTAGTACTGCCGAAGATTGGTTGGGTCGTAAGAGTAAGAATAACCCTGATGGTTTAAACCCATCGGGTAGTGACGCCAAAGAACCACTTTACTTACAACAAATGGACGAACAAGATTTCATGGAACAAAGTCATGGCTCTTTAAAGATTAAGGGGATGACAGTTGGTCTTGGAATTAATTCTGTTTACTACTACCGTAAGGAAGCTTATGGTGCTGTCTACCAAAAGAAATTAAGCGATAGTGATATTGAAAAACAAGGTAAGGAAATTGCTGATAAGGTATTACAACGTTTAAGACAAAAGAAAGACTTAAAGAACATTCCAATTGTGATTGCGTTATACAAACAAGCATCTAACGATAGTCTAGTAGGTGGTAACTTCTACTCATACTCAGTTAACAAGGCTGGAACAACTAGTGTTGATAACTGGAAGTCACTAGATATTAAGAACTATGTCCTACCAGATAGTTCAACTAGTGAAGTTAATAGTAATGACGAAGATGCTTTTGAAAACTTCAAGAACCAAGTGCAAAAGTTCTTCCCTAACTTAAGTGGTGTTACCGCTCAAGCACATTACGTTGACGGAACTCTACGTGGCCTACACGTTAACATCACCACACAATTCTATGGACAAAGTGAAATCATTAGTTTCACCCAATACGTCGCTTCTACAGCTAAGAAGTACTTACCAAACAACATTCCAATTGATATCCAAGTTAGTTCTTCAGAAGGAATTCAAAGTTTCCTATCAAGAAAAACTGGATCAAAGAATTTCTATACTCACGTTTTTACCAGTTATTAATGTGAATGTGTTAAAATACTGATAGCAGTATTATCAATATATATAAGAAAGAGGGAACAACGATGTCTGAAAAAATTAGTAAAGAGACAGTAAGTCACGTTGCATCATTGGCTAAGTTGGAATTAACCGATGAACAACTACCATACTTTACTGACCAATTAGGTAGTATCATGGGAATTTTTGATTCCTTAAATGATGTAGATACTAGCAATGTCGAACCAACATTTAGTGTTACTGATCAAATTAACGTTATGAGAGAAGATGTTGCTGATAATTGGGGACAAAGGGATGCACTATTGAATAATGCACCAGACGTTTCCGACGGATTAATTAGAACACCTACAATCATTGATGAAAGCGGGGACTAGTGAAGATGGACTATTTAGGAAAAGATATTTTTAGCATTCACGAAAGCCTGGTTAATGGTGATATTACCGCCGAAGAATTAACAAGACAAACAATTGAAAATGCTAAAAAGAACGATGAAGATATTAACGCTTTCGTCGTTTTCGATGAAGAAAATGCAATTAAGCAAGCCCAAGAAATTGATAAGGCCGGAATTGATCCAGATAACGTATTATCAGGTATTCCAGTTGCAATGAAAGATAACATGTTAACCAAGGGTGTATTAACATCTGCAGGTTCAAAGATGCTATCAAACTTCAAACCAATCATTGATGGAACAGCTGTTGCTAAGATGAAAGAAGCTGGCACTATCAACATTGGTAAGACCAACATGGACGAATTCGCCATGGGTGGTTCAACCGAAACTTCATTCCATGGTAAGACTAAGAACCCATGGAACTTAGACAAGGTACCTGGTGGATCATCAGGTGGTGCTGCTGCAGCTGTTGCTGCAGGGGATGTCTTAGTATCACTAGGTTCAGATACTGGTGGTTCAATCAGACAACCAGCATCATTTAACGGTATCGTTGGTATGAAACCAACATACGGTCGTGTATCTAGATGGGGATTAATTGCATTCGCATCAAGTTTAGACCAAATTGGTCCATTGACTAGAACTGTTAAGGACAACGCCGTAGTTCTAAATGCCATTGCCGGTAAAGATGAACATGATATGACAAGTTCAAACAAAGAAGTTCCTGACTTTACTGCAAACATCGATAAGGGTGTTAAAGGTATGAAGATTGCTTTACCTAAGGAATACTTAGGTGAAGGTGTTGATAAGGATGTTCAAGACGCTATTCTAGCCGCTGCTGACAAGTACCGTGAATTAGGTGCAACTGTTGAAGAAGTGTCTCTTCCAAACAGTAAGTACGGTGTAGCAGCTTACTACATCATTGCTCCTTCAGAAGCATCATCAAACTTACAACGTTTCGATGGTATTCGTTATGGTTACAGAGCTCAAGATGCTAAGAACCTAGAAGAACTATACGTTAAGAGTCGTTCACAAGGTTTTGGTGATGAAGTTAAGCGTCGTATCATGGTTGGTACTTACTCACTATCAGCTGGTTTCTTTGATGCTTACTTCAAGAAGGCCGCTGAAGTTCGTACTTTAATCATTGACGACTTCAAGAAGGTTTTCCAAGATTACGATGTAATCTTAACTCCAACAGCTCCTACTCCAGCTTACAGCTTGAAGGATGAAAAAGACCCAATCACTATGTACATGAATGATATTTTAACCATTCCTGTTAACATGGCAGGTCTTCCAGGAATGTCAGTTCCTGCAGGTTTCTCAGACGGACTACCAATTGGTATGCAATTAATCGGTAAGCCATTTGATGAATCAACTCTATACCAAGCTGCTTACGCTTTCGAACAAAACACTGATTTCCATAAGCAAGATCCAAAGATGGGGGGAGCACAATAATGAACTTTGAAACTACAATTGGACTAGAAGTCCACGTTGAATTAAAGACTAACTCTAAGATTTTCAGTCCATCTCCCGTACAATACGGGGTTGACCCTAACTTAAACACCAACGTAATTGATTGGGGATACCCAGGGGTATTACCATCAACCAACAAAGGTGTTGTTAAATCAGGTATTATGGCTGCTTTAGCACTACACGCTGAAGTTGAAAAACACCCTCATTTTGATCGTAAGAACTACTTCTACCCAGATAATCCAAAGGCTTATCAAATTACGCAAAAGGATACTCCTGATGCTCATGATGGTTGGATTGAAATTGAAGTAGATGGTAAGAAAAAGAAAATCGGTATCGAAGAAATGCATATTGAAGAAGATGCCGGTAAGAATACCCACGGAAACAAGTTCTCTTATGTTGACTTGAACCGTCAAGGTACTCCACTTATCGAAATTGTTTCAAAACCAGATATCGCTTCACCTGATGAAGCATACGCTTACCTTGAAGCTTTACGTGAAAGAATCCTATTTACAGGAATTTCTGACGTTAAGATGGAAGAAGGTTCAATGCGTGTGGACGTTAACGTTTCAATCCGCCCATACGGTCAAAAAGAATTCGGTACTAAGGTCGAATTAAAGAACTTGAACTCATTTAACTACGTAAGAAAAGGTCTTGCATACGAAGAAAAACGTCAACAACGTGTAATCATGGCTGGTGGCGAAATTCAACAAGAAACTAGACGTTTCGATGAAACAACTGGTAAAACTGTCCTAATGCGTGTTAAGGAAGGTGCGGATGATTACAGATACTTCCCAGAACCTGACCTACCAGCACTAGACATCACAGATGCATGGATCAACGAAATCAACGATTCAATGCCTGAAATGCCAGCTAGTCGTCGTCAACGTTACGTTAACGACTTTGGTTTGAAGGACTACGATGCAATGGTTCTTACTCAAACTAAGGAAATGGCAGACTTCTTCGATGCCATGATTAAATTAGGTGCAGATCCTAAGATGGCATCTAACTACCTACAAGTTAACGTTAACGCTTACTTGAATGATGAACAAAAAGATCTATCTGAAACTGAAATTACACCAGAAAACTTAGCTACAATGATTAAGCTAATTGAAGACGGTACTATTTCATCTAAGATGGCTAAGAAAGTCTTCAAGGGTATTACTGAAGGTAAAGAACCTAAGAAGTTCGTTGAAGACAACGGAATGGTTCAATTATCAGACCCAGCTCAATTACAACCAATTATTGATGAAGTACTATCAAACAACCCACAATCTGTGGAAGACTTCCATAATGGTAAGGACCGTGCTATCGGTTTCCTAGTCGGTCAAATTATGAAGCAAACTCGTGGTAAAGCTAACCCACAAGTTGTTAACAAATTATTAATGGCATCCATTAATAAATAAAGTTTAGGAGAATTTGGAAATGCAAAAAAGGGCACGTGTAATATACAATCCAACATCTGGCCGTGAGGCCTTGAAACGCAACCTGATTGATATTCTCGCTGTTTTCGAAGAAGCTGGTTATGAAACTAGTGCATACGCAACCACTCCTAAACCTAATTCAGCACGCGATGAAGCCAAGAGGGCATCATTAGATGGTTTTGACTTAATCGTTGCTGCTGGTGGGGATGGAACTATTAACGAAGTTGTTAATGGGATTGCACCACTAGAAAAACGTCCTAAGCTAGCAATTATTCCAGCTGGGACTACCAATGACTTTGCCCGTGCATTGCATATTCCAAGAGAAAATCCAATTGAAGCGGCCAAAGTTGTTTTGAAAGGTCAAACTTTCAACATGGACATTGGTAAAGCTGGAGAGAAATACTTCATGAATATCGCAGGTGGTGGTTTATTAACCGAATTAACCTACGATGTTCCTTCAGATTTAAAGACCATTTTTGGTTATTTAGCTTATCTAGTTCGTGGAGCAGAATTACTTCCAAGAATTAAACCAATTCAAATGGATCTTGAATATGATGGTGGAGAATTCAAAGGTAAAGCTTCAATGTTTCTACTTGCCATGACAAACTCAATCGGTGGTTTAGAACAAATTGTTCCAGACGCCAAGTTAGATGATGGTAAGTTTACAATGATTATTGTTAAGACTAGTAACATCGTTGAAATCGTTCAATTACTTGCGAAAGTCTTAAGTGGTGGTCGCCATATCAATGACCCTAGAATCATTTACAAAAAGACCAGCAAGTTAGTTGCTAATCCTGTTCAAGACAAGATGCAGATTAACTTGGATGGTGAATATGGTGGCGACGCACCAATGACTTTTATTGACTTAAAACAACATATTGAAATGTTTGCGAATGTCGATGAAATGCCAAAGAAATCTATCAGTTTTGATGCTGAAAAGGTGGAAAAAGAATTCGTCGATAAAGTTGATAAATTATCATAGTGGAATTTAAAAACGAAAAGTTTTGTTGTATGATTATTTTAGAAGATTACAACAAAACTTTTTTGTTTAGAAAAAGGGGTAAATATGAAATTTAAAGCACCAGTTACAAAGAACGAAGAATATGAAGTCGATATTATCGACTTAACTTATCAAGGCTTAGGAGTCGCTAAGATAGAGGATTATCCTTTGTTTATTGAAGACACTCTTCCAGGCGAAAAAGCTTTGATTAAAGTAATCAAAGTTAACCAAAACTTTGGTTTCGCAAAGTTAGAAAAATTACTAACTAAATCACCAGATCGTGTAGAAAACATTGATAAGAACTACACTCGTACCGGAATCGCTCCATTACAACATCTAAAATACGATGCTCAATTGGAATTTAAGCAACACCAAATCCAAGAACTTTTCGATAAGTCTAAGATGGATGTTGAAGTATTGCCAACTATTGGGATGGATAACCCAACTCATTACAGAAACAAGGCGCAAATTCCAGTTCGTTCAATTAATGGAAAACTACAAACTGGTTTCTTCCGTAAGCACTCACACGATTTAGTAACCATTGAAGATTTTTACATTCAAGATCCAGAAATCGACAAAGCTATTGTTGTCGTTAGAGACATCTTACGTAAGTACCACATTGAACCATACAATGAAACTAAGCACAATGGTGTGATTAGAAACATCATGGTTAGAAGAGGACACTACACTAACGAAATGATGATTGGTTTAATTACTCGTACCAAGAAGATTCCAATGGTTGATATAATTGTTCGTGAAATCAAGGAAGCCTTACCAGAAGTGACAAGTATCATGCAAAACATCAACTTGTCAGATGGTAACGGATTATTAGGTAAGAGTACCGTTTGTCTAGATGGTAAGAAGTACATCGAAGATAAGTTACTTGGCTTGAAGTTCGCTATTTCATTGAACTCATTCTACCAAGTTAACCCAGAACAAACTGAAAAACTTTACTCTCTAGCAATTGAAAAGGCTCAACTAGATGGTACTCAGACAGTAATCGATGCTTACTGTGGTATCGGTACAATTTCACTAGCTGTAGCCGAACATGCTAAGAAAGTCTATGGTGTCGAAATCGTTAAGGAAGCTATCGAAGATGCTAAGATTAACGCTCAAAAGAACCACATCAACAACACTACATTTGTAACCGGTAGTGCAGAGGAACAAATGGAAAAATGGCAAGCACAAGGATTGAAACCAGATGTTATCATGGTTGATCCTCCACGTAAGGGACTTGCATCATCATTCATCGACAGTGCTGCTCAAGTAGCACCTAAGAAGATTGTTTATGTATCATGTAACCCATCAACATTAGTACGTGATGCTCGTCGTTTAGCTGAATACGGATATGAAATTACTCAACCAGTTCAACCGGTTGATCAATTCCCACAAACTGTTCACGTTGAATCAGTGACTGTATTTGAAAAGAAATAGATA
>ERZ794949.278-NODE-278-length-17889-cov-2.823651_pt1 | contig 17889 bp, 9 predicted proteins | sample MGYA00511363_ERZ794949 | MGnify/ENA primary metagenome ERZ794949 (study PRJEB30137, sample SAMN04331402) | food metagenome | isolation source: T1 must sample point D1 replicate B | place: Australia: South Australia ...
AACTTCAAGGAGATTCACTTCTTTGGTGATAAGTCTTTCAAGGGTGGTAACGACTATGAAATCTACGAAGATAGCAGAACTATCGGTCATGCTGTCAACTCTCCAGATGACACTGTCAGAATCTTAAAGGAAACTTTTGGTATTTAAGCTTTATATAAACAGAAATGATAAAAAATAACTTTATATAAAAAATAAATTAAACAAAGTAATATAAAGCTCCATAAACAGTAAAAAAGAGTGTAATATTATTATATATAGATGACATATTAACTGATCAATCTGAAGAATGCCAATATTATACCAATTGCAGCAAAAACAATGGTATACATCCACTGGATTAACTGGGTTTTATTTGCTTCTATTTTTGTATTGATGTTATTAATCTCTTCAGATAGCTTTGTATCTATATCTTTAATTTTTAATTCTTGAAGAGAGTTAATTTCTTTTATTCTTCCTTTTTCTAAAGACAGATCCAATTTAAAAGCACCATTACATTTCCGTATTTCCATATTGAAGCTTTTTTGAAGTTTCTCAAGATCACTAGTCAAAGATATAATTTCTTGTTTATATTCTTTGATTTTATCCAAGTGGTCAATGATGATTTCGTTTTCTATTTTGTTAAAGGAGTTTGTCTTTATTTGAATCATCTTGATTATTTCTTCCCTTGTGGCTAAATTCTCTTTTTCTATTCTTTTTTTAGTAACTGCACCCATGTTCTTTTTGAATACTTTGAATAACCTATCTACCTGATCTTTATTAAAAACTTGATCTTTCACAAGTTGGTCAGCAATGTATTGCTCATTCATGTTTGAACCTTCCAAAACCCCATTGGCATCGTTGATCTTGGGCAGTTCAGGTTTTAAAGAGTATAATCTGAAATTATTATGTCTGTACTTGAATATTCTTGTTACTCGAATCATTTCTATTAGCGGCTTGGGCGTTTATTTTATTCTCTTAATGGTAGGGAGATAACAAGAAAACTTATCTTTAAAATTTGGATATTTTAACTTCATCAAATAAAGCAAAATATAAAAAAAGGTAGCACAACACCAAAAAAAAAATAAAAATATCCGAAGTTTTAAAGCATGCGTGCCACGAAAAGTTAATGCTTAGATGTTGTCTTATGTTTCAATTAAAAGGTTGTAGATATAAAGTTGTATTGAAGCCTTTTGGTTTGAGCTTTGGCCTAAAAATAAAAACTCTTTTGACTCGATTAGTCTTTTCATCTCTTCGATTTTATTAATAAAATTAAAATGTACATTAGAAAGAATCTTCCAAAATTTTGCACGTGACTTTTAGGAATCGAATACCTTTATGATTAGCAGGAAAATTTTTACTCGTATTTTTTTTTTTTTCAAATTTCTACTAAAAAATACCACAAGTGAAAAAAGTTTGCCATTTATACAAGCTTATAATATAACGTTAAAACCAAACAATATAGTTCAGTTTGTGTAGATAGAAGAACCGGAAAATGATGTTGAAGAGTAGCCATTTCAAAAGTTTAACGCTTTTGAGGATTAACAATAAAGCTCTGCTATTGAATAATACATGCAGTAAAAGATTATATGCTAGGGATAATGATGACGAAATAAGAGATTATGAAAAGAACATGAATGAAATGATAAATCAAGTCAATGAAGAATTGATAAGTGAAAGGATGGATATCAACAATAAGTTTTTGGAGCAGAAGCTCAAAGCTGAAGAAGAATTGAAGCAAAAAAAGCTGAATACTTTCAATAGATACACAACGTACACAGGTAGTGACGCTGATTCGAAGCCAGAAATAGGATCCACGTTTAAACCAGAACGTTCAAAAAGCTACGAAGCCAAAAAGAAAATGCTGAATAAATCCATGAACTATAAGATATGGATTCTTTCAGGTTTGCTTTTAGTTGGTATTGTGGGTGGAAATGATATTTATAACTACTTCGTTCATCAAGAACAATTTGTTGAAATGGGGGAAACTATCAAGGATGTTCAAAACAAGAAACTTCCCAAAAAGCAAGCGAAGTTGGATAAGAGAGTCACAAAAATGAATCAAGTTTTGAAGTCAAATGATTTTGGTATCGTTTCCTGTCAAAATAACAACTTCTCTGTCATCTTATCTGAATTTGCCAAAGAGCAAGGTATTGTTGATGTTGTTGAAGATTCAGTTGATAATAAGCTTTTTTTGCTTAATGGAAAAGGTGATTTATATGAATACTCTGGTGACAAAAAAACAGTTGACAGAATATTAAAGGGTTTAAACTTGACAGAATTGAAACTATCAAATCAAAAGCTCTATATCAAGAATAATAAAAATGAAATAATAGTCTTACCAATAAATCAAGAAACATTTAACAGCCTAACATTAAAAAGATCTTTTTTGAAGCCATGGTCCACTTACACATCTTATCATAATAAGATTAAAAATGCTGAAGGAAAGGTATTGCAATTCAAGAAATTCGATGTAGGTGAAAGCAACTTTGTTGGTCAGACTGTTGATGGATCAGTATTTTCAGCAGCAACCTTAACAAGACAACAACAGGTCGATCAGAACTTCAACAAGGGACAATTTGGATTACCAGAATATCCACCGACCAAATTAGCAGAGTTTGCTCAAGTCCAAAAGACTGATGTGCAGGAGTACCCATCGGAAGATAATGCTGAATGGGAAGCTTTGAACGATGACTATGATAATAAGGTCTTAGAGGAAGACTTGCCTTACAAAAACGACTTGGTTACGTCCTCATACTTCTCCAAATCTAACAAAATTGTCAATAGAAATATAATGAAGTTATCAAGTGGAAAGAATCATACATATTTCATTGATTCAAACTCCACTATTTTAGCTTATGGAGATAACTCAGTTGGGCAGATATACTTGCAGAAGATAGGTACTATGAAAGGATATCCAATGGTTTTGTCAAGATTGCCTAACTCTGTGAAATGCCTAGATGTGTTCTGTGTTGAGGACAATACATATTTCTTAGTGGAAGATGTCGTCTCAAATAACACAAACCAATTGATGATGCTTTCATGTGGTTCAGGAAGTATGGGAGAGTTAGCCAATGGACAGTTCAAGATCAATCAAGCTGATGCTACTAAGTTCAGTCAAAAGGGATTGGGTTCAATTAAGAATGTTAAAAATATTGGAGGTATAAATGATAAAAGATATGGTATATTTGAGCTGAAAAATGGCGAGTACAAGTTGTGTTTATGGGGTAACAACAATGATGGGGTCTTACCAGGTGTTATGGCAGGAAAAAGATACAATCAAGTCCAAGAACCTAATATTCTATTGAATAAAAACAGCAAAGTATTATTGACTAAGAATTTTGGTACTTTGATATATTAAATATAATGTATATAGTGAAATGCACGTGAAGTGTTAGATAATTTAATTTATTCTCTTCTTTGAAAAAAAGAAAGATTCGTCAATCAAGTATTGTTACCGTTGGTTTTTTTTTTTTCAATTTGTTTACCAATGTTGTAAAACCTATTAAACTTAAAATATTAATGTTTTCTTTACAATTTGCCTGAATTAATATTTAATAACAAAACATAACCTACAGATTAACAAGATGAATGCTTTATACAATCATGCTAATAAACAAAAACAACTTTTGGTAAAGGATTTAGCAAAGCTAGAGGACATTCTCCAAAACGAATCTGAAATAGCTACAAAATCCAATATTATACTATCAACGCAAGGAGGTATACAAACTACATTGATTTCATTAAAGAAGACAATAGAACAATACAAGCAACAGTATGAAAATATCACCAAGGATAATGACACAACAGATGAGAGCGAAAGTGAAGAAATTTTGAAGATGAAGAATAGACTAGATGTTTTGAATAATGAATACACAACATTCAATTCCAAGTTTGGAGATATGAAAAATAAATTTGACAGTATAAAGAAGAAGATGCTATTTTCACATCAAGAAGATGTAAATACCCCACTTTTGCAAAATAGAAATGCCGGCAAATTAAATGAAAACCCAGTAAATAGAGAGCCTGCTATGAAAGAGAATATATTCAACCAAAGTTACTATCATGACGAAAAAACAATATTCAGAAAATCAAATAAACGATTGGATCAAATTTTAGAAATGGGAAGTGCTACACTGGATGATATAATGGAGCAAAACCAAATATTATCCAGAGTTCAAGGGAAAATGACAAGTACATTGAAGACACTAGGGGTTAATAATGAAACTATAAATAAGATTAATAAAGTGGTTTTGAAGGATAAAATTAGGTTTTACTCGAGCATGTGTGTGTTCATAGTACTTTGTGTGTTGGTTATAATATACTTAAGATAACGTTCTCTCTATATATTGGTTAATTTGGTTTTTATGTAATCACGTGTCTTGTTTTTAAATCCGATATTCTTATTAAAAAAACATACACAAATAATCTTTCCTATTTCCGAAAAAAAATGAACCCCTTTAGTCTTTTGAAGGCTGAACTGACGTATTTCCCAAATAAGATAAATGATTGGAAATAGAATAACGCGCTTAACTCAGCTCTATTATTTTTTGTTCTTTTTTTTTATTTTTGAGGGAACGAAATTGGCAGAATTCAATAATGCACAACTAGCAAAAAAAAAAAAAAGGCTGAATTAAACTTAACTAATTAGTTTTCAAAAAAAAGTGATAATATTTGTGAATTGGGATATACAAAAGTCTACAGTCTGCCAACAATTTAAAAATAGCAAAGTTGACATAGTTTACATTCAAAATAAAGTTTAATGACAATCTAATTTTCTTTTTCTGGTATTAAATAATAAGAATATATCCTTTTAATAGTTGAATTAAAGAAGATTAATAAACATTTTAATAAACCAAAGATTAATATAACAGAAATTAAAACATCACTTAAACCCACTCATCAGATTTCTTTTTTTTTTTTTCAGGAAATAATATACATATCTAGCTGAAGGTAGACACTTCTTATAATCTAAAATATACTACACTAAACTTCTAATCTGACCACATAACAATGCAGCACAACGTTCCACCATCCACGCCTGTAAAAGGTACTAAGTATCAAAAACTAAATAACAACCACAGATCACAATCTGCACAAGCATCTAAATCACAAAACAATACAGGCTATTCAATGGGTGCTCTGTCTTCGGAACACGGATTGATAACTCCACAAACTGTTTCAAGATTCAAAAATACACAAAGCAGTAGAAAAAAACCATCATCACAGCAGACTCCTAAACCTAAGAATTCTGGTAATTCTTTTCATCTAAATACAGCTTCTAAGAGAATGCTCCAGACTCCACAGAATAATGATGAAGATATTAGAGAAAAGCTGCTTACAGATATGTTTCTCACTCCTAATCTATACAATCCCACTACGCCTGTAGTCAAGCTGAATTTTGACTCTGAATCGGACAACGATCTTCCGCATACGCCAAAAAATAAGATAATGACCTTTGAGGATGCTGAAAATCTTCATAACAAGTCATCAAACAAGAATTTAACTAATAAAAATAAAACTTTGATTAGTGAGCACGATGATGATGAAATATATATTAGAAAAGCGGTTTTGAAAAATCCATTTTTATCGGATGACAGTTCAAGTGATGAGAACAATAAAGTTAAAAAGAAATTGGAATTCAAGTAATAAAGCTAAATTATTTATGTATGTAAAATAACATTTTGTTTTTCATTTAAAAAGAAAAAAATACTTTATTCAAACTTTTCCATAATCAACTTTTTGGAATATTCAACAACTTCTTTATGAAGTTCCTTGGATAAGTTAGAAGCAATGACACCCTTTGTTAAAAAGTATCTACCACCATCATAAAAGTTCACAGTCTTAGCCTCTAATGAATCAGTGTGGTTGTAATCCAACGATTTCAACAAACTAAAACCGGCTGCATGGTCCCAAATTTTCTCCTTGAATTGTAGAGATGTAGGTAATCTCAAGTATAGGTTACCTAAGTTTAATGTTAACAAACAATATTTGACTTGAGAGTCTAAGTGAAGAGCATGGTTAATGTTAAACTTTTCCTTGATATCATTTTGAAGATCATGAGAAGAATGTCCTTTTTCAAACCCTTCAAGTGTGACCAACTTGTTCAAGTCAATTTTGTTATCTTCTGTGGTGACAACATTCAAAAACTCATTCTTGAAAGTTGCATCATCTGAAAATTCAAACTTAATGGAAGGCCCAAAGTATACTTTATCTTCTTGTGCCTTGGAATAAAAGATGTATCCGTCAGATCCACATTGACCATCCAATGATTTGTAGTCAAACTTGTGTTTTCCATGAATTTCAGGCTTATAATAATTGCTCAATGACAAATTTGGACAACCTATAACCCCCATTATGACTTCACCTTGTTCGTTCAATAAGGACAAGCACACGGCAAATTGATCACCTCTTATAAAGCCTTTGGTACCATCAATAGGATCCAAGACCCAATGTCTCTTCTTGACACCGTTCACAGATCCTTCACTGTTACCCAAATTGACAATTTCACTCAATTTTTCAATTGTGTATTCCTCGTCTGTGTACTGCTCGACTAAAGTCAAAACATCCTTCAAGAATTCCTTGTCCTCTTCTGCGGTATCTTCCTCGCCTATGAATGCGTCATTCGGGAATTGTTTGTGTATGTGATTGAAGATCAGGAATTGTGCAGCTACATCAGAAATGGTTACAGGAGATGAATCACTCTTGGTGACAATGTTATTTTTTGTCAATTCAAATTGAACCCTTGAAGCGACTTCGCAAGCCAATTGTACTATTTTTAAAGATTCGTATATTTCCTTTTCTAACATTTTAGTGGTTCTAACAATGACGATATGAGTATATAGATGGGTTGTACAGTTTCAATACTCCAACTAATGAATTTCCAAGAATATAGTATATAATCATTGAAGAAAATTTGTCAAGAAACTATAGATATGCTAGCTAATTTTTTTGTTTAAATTTTTAGTGTGATTTTTTTTTTTTTTTATTCTGTGAATTGTGGTGTTTTATAAGCGTGGGAACTTGACATCCACAATTTAGTGTTCAAACGTCATTACAAATCTTATTCTTTCAGTTATTTTTCTAACAAATTCAGAATAATCTAACAGTCTTCATGATATATAAACTTGATATTTGAAAATGATTGAAATTCTGTAAGTAACAATGCTGCTCTTGATAATTGAATGTGTCATCATGATTTCACAAAAAAGCGTTGAGCAAAGCATTCATTTTGATGTCTAAACTTCTTTCAACTTGCATTTTTATGTCAGCAGCTTCTCTGCACTTTTCACAGCTAAAATCTACACAATCTTCAGTTTTGACATCTTCAGGCTTGTAATCTAGTGGAAGAATTGGGTTTTTCACCAACTTTACATCCTTGGAACCATGTTTTTTCAAATACACCGGTGATTGCATCTTGTATTTCATACACGTTTTACAAGAGCAATCAAAGTTGGTGTTTACATTTTGTAATATAACCTTCATTTTCTTCATCGACTTTATATCTCGGTAACAAAACACACTAATCTTGCACTGGTTTCCAATTCTTTCTTCCTTATCCAAGGAGTCAGATTCATCCATGTGTAGCTTTATAATCAATCTCTCCATGAGTTTAGGCTCACAGGAAAACGCAATGCTGTATTTTCTCTTTATGTTGTACTTCTCAAAGTTTCGATCTATCATGTATGCAAGACTTTCTTTGGTATATGAATTGACTTTTCTAAATGAAAAGTCAAAATTGCAAAAAGCTTCTTGTAACGCCCCTACAGATTTGTCACTCTCAATGACTTTGTCAGTTTTTTGCCTTTTGATGTTCTTTTCATTTAATGTAATAATGCTACTATCAAGATCATCATTGCTTCTTTTGATCTTGGTACTATACGATTTTGGACTTGATGTATCAAGTTCTTTTGGCTTGATTGAAGCTCTTTCTATGGCCATTTCGGTACATAAATAATTTTCACAGTGACACAAGAAGTTTATGTGTGAAGTATTTCTTGACAGTGACCATATGTCTGTATTTTTATCTCTTTTGAACAATGCTCTTAACTGACACTTTTCACTAAACCCTTGTTTTTTGCAGCAACGAACATAAACACTATCAGCTGTGAAACTTCCACCTGTTCTTCCCATTCCTAACTTATACGTGAATGCTTTGGACACACCACTTTTTTTCATTGCCTCATTGCACATTTCTCTCACCTCACAGTGACTGGCGTTTTTGGAAGCAGAAAAGCTTATGGTATCAAACAATTTTTCAAAGTCCAAAAGAACTTTTTTACTTAGTTTTAAAGAACCAGTATTACTCTCATCTTCAATCACAGTGTCGCTGTCCAGTCTCTTACTTCCATTTGAAGGGGATCGTGACACTGTTTGTGAAGATTCTCTTTTTCTGCTTGATACTCTTAAAACATTGGAGAGCTTTTTGAAATCATTGTTTGTGGATTCTTTATGTTTTCTAATACTTCTTTGGGGAATTTTATCATTGACCAATGTGGGACTTGTTGTATAGGATTGTTTATCAGAATCTTTGATGAAAACAGGATCAGGGATTTTGCTTTTAGGCTCGATTTTTGGATTTTTCTTATCCACTTCTTCAACTTCCTTGACAACATCTTCATGTTTGGCTTTGTCTTCCTTAATGGGAGATACGTAGTCAGAAGGGCATGTGCATACATAAGATGTATTTTCACTTTTCTCATACAGTCTATATATGTTGTCATCCATATTAAGTCTCAAGAAAATTTTGAAGCTACAAACATGATTGCTTTGATGAGATTTTTCTTGGCATCTCAAGTAAATCCCACAAGTGTACTTAGTTTTATTATGCAACATTACTTTGCCACTGAAGTTTTTGTTTCCACAACTATCAGGTAGTTTAGAACGTATGATGTTCACCAACTCCCTAGTTTTGTACGTATCCCGTACACTGGTGAAGCTCAGATGCTTAAAGGTATTTTCGTAGTCCAGCATTGTTATATCAATTTATAAAAACAAAAAAAAATATAAGGATGTCCAGTCTAGCTTTAAAGTTGTATATTTAATTTCTATCTCAAATTACTGGGCAGCTATAAAGATGAAATTTGGTTCAAATTCAAAACGGTTCTAACAGTTGCTTACAGGAAAAAGAGAAAAAAAAAAGGCAGTTTGGTAGCACGCTTAGAGCTGATTGTAATTACTAGTTTGAACTTCTCTTTCTTGTTAAACTGACATTAGATGTATGTAACTATCATTTTGAACCGATTAGTTTAATAAGATGATCACTATGACTTTTCGAGTTTTTCATTTTTTTTTTCTTCAGCCAAAAAAAAACACCAAACTAAAGAAAAAAGAACGGCCCCCTATGGAAAATTAAAACATCAAGAGAACACTGGAGAAAGTAATCACATGAAAAAAAAAGTGAAATACATTTTGGATTTAAAGCTGTTTTAGTATTATAATTTTGTTTTATAAATTTTATGAATATATATCTTAGAGTCAATCAGCAATTAGAGAACTTAGAGAAAAAATAAAATACTTTCTAGTTTTTGAAACTGTCATCTTCAGCTTCCAAAACTTCATATTCAGGTTGGAATTCTGCATATAAGGTTTCTGGGTCTGATGTGTTGTAGTAGGTGTAGTAGGCTTCTTCATCACTGATGATTTTTTTAGGTAATTGGGTTTGTTCCACTAGTAATTGAATCTTACAAGATCTTTCCATTAATCCGAATAAGTAAATGGCCTCATCAATGGATTCACCAACGGTCAATAGACCATGGTTTTGTAAGATGATGGCTTTGTTGTTGTTGCCTAATTGTTTAGCTAATCTCTCACCTTCTTCCTTTTCCAAAACAACACCACCAAAGTTTTCGTAAACAGTGTGGGACTTGTAGAATATACACACATCTTGATTGATCATGTCCAAAGGTCTACCAAAAGTGGACCATGCTTTGCCGTAGATGGAATGGAAGTGGACAGCAGCGTTAACATTTTTTCTGCATTGATGCAAGGCGGTGTGGATGGTCAAGCCTGCAATGTTTGCATTGTGGGTTGTGTTACCATCTTCTAAGATCTCACTACCATCTTCTCTTATGTGTATCATATCAGACTTTTTCATTCTGGACCAATGAACACCAATTGGAGTTATCCAAATAGTTGAAGGGTCAACAGGATCCTTGATGGTCATGTGGCCGGCAGATCCTTCGATAGCGTTGATTTTGGCAATGTATCTACAAGCAGCAGCCATGTGAACTAATTGATGTTCTCTTTCTTCTTCTTTGGTTTTGAAGACAGGTCTCTTATGTTTGTATTCACCTGTACCAATAGCCAAGTTATGGACACCTTGAGTGTTGGTAAAGACTTGATAAGTTTCAGAGTCTTGGTTTTGTTCAGTGTTTGTTTGAGTCGATGTTTCAGTTGACATTGTTAACTATTGTTGGGTTCTGACAGTATGTGTTTTGTACTTATGTATATTCGGTCTATATTCATTTATTTTCCATGTATATCAGAATGCAAAAGAGAGATATACACACTTAGAAATTATTCCAATTTTGACGAAACAACTTAAAAAATTAAGTAATTTCTTATTTTGAAAAAAACAAATCCTATATGATACGATTCAAGTTTGTTAACTGATTCTTTTTTTTTTTTGTTTAAAATCTTAACGACGGCTATTAATATCCGCATGTTTTTCCCATTTTTATATTTTTCGATTATTGATAACGGGGTTTTAACTGCGATTTAGATCTTATGAAGTATCACAGTTTATAGAGCAATTAGGATCATTAATACTGTTTCTTTGTACGTATTGTATTGATTTCAAACATGTATAGGGTAGTATCTTCTTCTATGTGTTTGTGGTGTATATACTGTGTTAATGGGCATGGTTGTCCCTTGACCCCAATTTTCAAGGTTATAATTTTACCAACTTGTTTCCGTTAGCGAACGGTTTTTATCGGATCGAAAAAATATAACCACACGTCGCAAAAAAAATATAACTAAGTTAAAAGCATATCGATAATTCACGCAAATTTATTTCATTAAACGGAAAGATCTCTGTCAACTCTTATATCCGCACATATACCTTATGTACTTCAATAAAAAACAAGGTGTGATTGTTTCTTTTAGAAGGCTGTATAGTTACAAATTTGATTGAATATCTCACTTTTTAGAAAGAAAGCATGTATTTTATGTTCAGACATGCAGTGGTCAAACTCCGTAAGTAGTAGAGTCGCCAATGACATGATCAACCAATAAGTTTGGTTGGTGTGTGTTAGCACAATAACCCAAATACATTTGATTTAATTAAATGACATAAACTCAATCTTTACATTTTAAAATGTAACTTTGTTAACTATAAAATATAATTAAGTTTTAATTTGACTTTACCCTATTTATGATTTTGCAATATGTAAACATATAAAAAACGTGATTAGGTCTAAACAAATTTAAAACTAGTTACAAATTGTAACGACTGAACAAAGGTTTTTGTTGTAACATTTGTATTGGGCAAACAAATAAACACACATAAAAGATATAACCATTAATCATTAAAAACAAAGTTTGGATTTGCTATCATGACCAATTTCTAGCTTTTTATTAATCAATTTGGTACTGAATGACTTTAGCAGTATTGGCACGTGAAAAAAACATATCGATCTTCAGCAATAGGGTGTATACGTGAGAAAGAAAAAAAATGTCAACGCCTGTAGCGTTACAATGTCAAGTTCCACTACAAATAGCTGTCTAACAGTAGAAAACAAAAAATAAAATGAATATTCGTTTGTAAATTTCACTTCAGATGTAGCAGTAATTATTTTCGCCTACTAGGATCTACTAATACCTAACATATCACTTACAGACAATGTCATTTCTATATTGGGGTTAACAAAAGTTTAATAGTAGAATGTGTCTAGCTTCAAAGAAAAAAGGTGAATATGCTTTATGGTGTAAGTGCATATCAATCGATATGATACAATAACTAACGAAATTGGGAACCTTTCAGCATATAGAACTCATTGATAGTGCAATTCTTTCAAGTATTTTTCTAATAGTTTTTATTAATATGAATAAGAAAAAAAAATTAGTAAAAAAATATATAATGAAAAGAGCACATCATTTTTAATGACAAGATTCAACTTATTAAATAACTTGAAAAATCTGTTGAGAAATGACAAGCTATGTAAAAATGTTACCTCTAGCGATGACATTCGTATATAAATCGTATTTCAGTCAGCGTTAAAGCAGTAGAATTATTGGCAAGTCTTGATACATATCTGAATGATTATTATTTTTTGTTGAAAACTTTATTATATATCTTCATACACACGTATTATAAGATGTTTCGCTGCATTTTTTTTTTCAGTGTTTGTTGAGATGAGGTGATGAATTAGCACACCATTTTTTTTAGGAATTCGAAAAAAAAAAATGGATAACGAAATTATAGGAATCAAGTCATTTGAATATTCCAAAATGATTTAATATAAAAGTCAAAGGTCAACTTCTAATTTTGAAAATAAAAAATCAAATAATTGTGTCTGTGGTTTAAAATGTATCTCGGATATCATGTAAGCCGTTAGGTACTTAATACTATGGTAGTTATCTACAAAAGAGAATAAAATTATATCACCCAGAAACCAATAAAAAAATCATCAAATTAATATATTTTAAACAATGATAAGATTAACACCCGCTTTTGCTACAACTACAGCTTCGAACTTGACTTCCAAAAATAACACTCTGAATGGCTCTATTTCTGGAAAAAGCTCACATTATCAAGTTTTACAAGACATCTATGGCTCTCAAAACACTCCGTTAAACCCATATGCTTTTTACAACATAGCAGAAAATCAATATACAAATCAAAATGTGGTTTTCAATAACAATGGAGTTCAGCAACAAGATAAAAATGTCGAGCTTTATAACTTTTATGATAACACTGGATACCAATATGGCTTGAGTTCACAAGCAAATCCAAGTGAAGTTTCAAACTACAACAATTTTAACAATTCAACCGATAATGCCAACAAGTCAGGTGAGCAAAAAGCGTTTAAGAAAAGTCAGCCGCACCCAAAAAATCAGCACACTTTTAAAAACGGAAAAATCCAAAATCAATTAAACTCTCATATTCATCACAATCACAACCCATATTTGACAAATTCTAGCAACAATTCATTGAATTCACTCAACGGATTGAAAAACAACAATGCCGGGTTTAATGGTAAAAATCACAATATTCTAACAAATTCCAAAACTCCAACACGCTTAGAGACCTACAGCAACTTCAAAAAGCTAAGTAAAAAATGTTTTGAATCTTTGAAGAACAACAACTCTACCGTCAGACATGTCACTGCTATGGACATAAACAATATGATTCAATTTATAGAGATGTACACTGTACTAAAATCTTACAAAGAGCCAAATCCTATGAAACAACAAGATATCGTGTACTTGTTAAGAATTATTTTAGAGCTACACAGAAATGTAAGATTCAACTTATTGAAACTGAAAAGAAAACCGGACTACGATGACCAATCCATCTACAAAAACTTAATCAACTTATTGTTCCAACTTCTAGAAATGGTTAATAATGATTTGATAGACGGAAAAGTCTTTAGAAATATAAAAATAGATCAATCAATAATAGGTACCTTAATCAACTGTTACAAGGACTTCGAAATGATCGAAAATGCCTTGAAAATTTGGAAAATGGGTATTTTTGAGAACAGCACAAAGGAAGGCACTTATGAATTTAAAGCCAACTTGTTTGGAAATTCAGAAATTGAAAAGCAAAGAGTTTATTTGAATCCTGGTGTCATAGGTTCCATATTACCTATCTTACAAGAAATTGGAAAAGTGCCATTGGACAAAATAACCAGAATCTATCAAGAATCCAAAAGTTTGGCTACTATGAACATTAACCAAAAGGGTATGGATACTTTAAACTTGGGAATGATTCAAGTTTACTTGGATAACGACAGAGTTGAAGATGCTTTGCAATTATACGAGGAAAACTTGAAAATATGCTCTAAGGATTCAAATTCAAACAACTTCTGGAAAATCAGCATCAGTGAAATTCAATTTATCTCCAAATGTAAGAATATTGAAATAGCAATGAATTTCTTTGAGAAATTGATCAGCCAAAAGAAAACCGGAAGAAAGGTTGAAAATGGACAGAAAAATAACTTGCAAGCATCTCATGTCAATTTGTTTATGCTGAACATTTGGAATGTTGAAAAAAACTTGGAAAAAGTTTCATATGTTTGGAATAGAGTTGTATCGTATTATGGTTCTGATGTTTACCCTGGGGTCATATCTTCTTTAAATGATACATTCTTCAAGATATTTTTCGAAAACTATTCCTCTACCACTAACAATGAACTAAGACTTCAAGGATTCATGAAACTTATTGAATTGATCAATGAAAATGCTGCCAATATCAAAAACAACAAAATTGAAAACAACGAGGTATTTTTCAACATCTTATTGACACATTCTTCCAAGACTTGGAAAGACTTCAATGTTTACAAATACTTAATCAAATGCTACCAAACCTATTGTAACTTCCAATTGATAACCATTGTTCCTTACAGAATATCATTAAAGTCTTTGGGATATATTAACAACACTCCAATAAAGGTCATCAAGAACACATGGTTACAATTGGTTAATAAACTGAAAAAAAACGGAAAGATACAAATGATTTCAAACCCTGACTTTGCTGCCTTAAGAGATGCCACACTAGGCTGGTGCAAAAACGAATACTTACCTGAAGTTGCAAAATTGACTAATAGAATTGAACTTTTGAAAATTGACCTTGAATCTGAAATAATTCCAAATGCAGACTGTAGATCAAATACCTTGTTGCAATTAGATATGGAAGAAGCTTATAATCCAACAATGGAGGCACTTCAATTTTCAGGTGCATTTGATGTTGAACAAAAGTATAGCAACATAAACAATGATGAAAACTTCAATTTACAAGAAAATTTCAGCTCAGCAACATTATCAAATTTGGTTAACAAGAACTTCATTAGTGAAGGTTCATTCATCAGCTCTGGTGAAACTTCTGACTTTGATTGTCAAACTCCAATCTACATGAACAATAACTCATCAGATTATGAGTTTTCCCCTAGAAATATGTATTTGGATGGTGACTTTGAAAGAAATTCAGATGGTTCCATCAATCCAATTGTTGTAGACATCAAAAACTTAGAGGCAAAAATCAATATATTAACTGAAGAAAAGAATAGCAGAATAGAGCTGTACTGGCAGTTATACAACGAGTACAAACAGTACTGTAGAGATTCTAAACAACAATATGACTATTTAGTTCAAAATGTTTTGAAGAACTTTAACTGTTTGGAGCCTTCTTTAAGTGAATATTATAACAAGAACCTATGCTAAATATTCCTATGTCTAAACATAAATAGAAAAAAATAAATACGATACTTTTCAATTTATTTCCTCTTGTATATTCAACTTTTTTATTAGCTCTTGCATTTCTCGAAACGAACTTTTTAAATCACATCAAGAACCTTTTATTAGTCAAGTTCTATAATATTTGTGCAATATTCGTGTAAACCTGCTTGCCAATCTTTTTAAATTGTAGTCTAGAGTGAATTTTCAAGCTGTCAATGGAAAAAAGTCGTATTCTTCTTGAGGTAAGTAGGAAGAGTCTTTCCTTGTCAACTGAAGAACCAGTTCGTCATTAGTATAAAACAACTCACTATGATCTTCTAATTTCAACAAACTTACGTAAGAGTTGAGAATAGAAGCTGAAAAAGCTTTTTTGAATACCCCATTTTTTTTCAGTAGATCCTATGCTTTGACATTTATGTGATATTTTGTATTTGCAAACATTTCTTAAATAATGCTACTCTTTGAAAAAAAAAAAAAAAATATTATAAAAAAAAACAAAAAGCATACATATCATCTAGAGTTAAATTACTGTCAAGCTAAGCTGATTAAATATACCCAAAAAAGAAGCTATTATATAGTCATTTAGATCATCAGATATCATTCATATGAATAATGATACAAGTTACAAACCTTCATTTGAACTGCAGTTTTATTTTGAGATCATAGACATAGATATATTTCAATGTTCAAGCATAAACATACCATACAAACCCAAAGAAATATCTGCAGATCTGCTCAAATATTTTTTGAACGATGAGTATTCTAGCTTGGACATCATTAATAACTTGTGCTCACTGCAGATAAAAGCCCTTCTGAAGCCAACCACCGGCTCAAATAGATTTTTAATTATTGAAAGACATATGTTCAACTCTACGAAGTTACTCCTATCAGAAATAGAAATTACAGACTATGATTATTTTTTATCATTCTTGAGGGTGCTTGATACCAACTCGGAATATACTAATGAAACCTCAAATGAGCTAAAAAACATTGAAAATGTAAATGTTTTAGGGTTTCTAGATCAAGTGTGCATGAGTACGAAGGATAAGTTGAATCACATAGACTTTGAAGGATGTGATGAATCATTTGTTATGAAAATGGGGTTTTATAAAGATATATCAAGATCAAGTAAGAAAACATCCAGAACCAATGATTTATCAAAAGTTGGAGAAATGGATCCCAAGGAATTCTTTATCAATGAATACTATAGGTTTTTGTATGGGCCTTGCTTTCCCTTCAAGCAATCGACAGTCAATCACAACGGAAGATTGGCAAGATTCATCAAAGTTCAAGTGAAGCAGCTGCTGTACAAGTATTGTCAACATACAATTGAAAATAATGTCTCAGAAGAATCTGAAAAAATAAAAAGTACAAACAACACAATATTATACAAAACGATCATTGAAAACTCAGCAATGTCAAACATTGACATTGATAACAAGTACAAGAATGACAATTTAGCATATAAAAATAAGGATAACAAAATAAAAAATGAATATGAATATCAATTCGATTTAAATTTTCAAAGAAGTGCCTTTATTCTAACAAATTGGAACGTTTCATTGCTAGGATCAAAAAAGGATCAAAATGGCCATGTACAAGATGAAGAAGTCATAGAAACATTGAAGAACATTTTCAAAATTAGAGAGTTGCAACTTCAAATTATTATTTATTTAGAGCTACTGACTTTTACTAACTTGGATACGAATTTTTCTAGATTTGATGAAATATATAGCAAACCGGAACCTAAAAAGAAAATAGGCAATATATTTGGAAACAAATCAAAGCAAAGAACCATGATCAAGAAGGAAAGCCAAGCCGGTAAAGATGTAGATTTGTGTCAAAAATTAAATCATCTCGTTAGCAAGCTTTGTGTTGTCGAATCACTTATTCCTAGAAGCTTGATGATTGATGCACATGAAGAGGAGATTCAAGATGATTTGAATTTAAACAAACATAACTTTAAGTTAGCAAGTAAAAAGAAAATATCAAGCATCCCTACTAAGCTGATAATTAATTGGCACTTGAAGAACTGCTTATTCAATGAGAAAAGTGATGAATCATTAGCAGGGTTTTATACTAATTGCCTAGTACCCATTTACAAGAAGAGATTGCCCAAGTGTTTGAAATTTCTCAAACTTAAATTCAAAGGTACATCGTTTGATATGTCGTTATCATCAGAAAACAAGATCACCAAAGAAGTACCAAATAACGTTAAGGATTTAAGACAGGAACCTAACAAGAATCTTAAAGAACTTTTGAACTCAGACGTGTCATTATTACAAAGGCAAGAATCATCTTTATTATCTGCTCAAGAGAGAGTGAAACTCCTTGAAAAAAGAATCACATCATTAGATAACAACAGCATCGGAAATTCAAAACATAAGTCAACACGTGTGATCAAGAGAACTCATAGCATGCTAGCACCTGAGGCAATGAACTCAAAGGAAGACTTGTTTGAGACACCCTCCAAGACTAACAATCAATTGATAGATATAAACGGAAAAAAGTTTA
>ERZ794949.279-NODE-279-length-17869-cov-3.130852_pt1 | contig 17869 bp, 14 predicted proteins | sample MGYA00511363_ERZ794949 | MGnify/ENA primary metagenome ERZ794949 (study PRJEB30137, sample SAMN04331402) | food metagenome | isolation source: T1 must sample point D1 replicate B | place: Australia: South Australia ...
AGGGAGGTGCTCTACCAACTGAGCTAATCACCCCCGCTGTGTGGATTCGCATTATAGGGATAGTTGAATATGAGTCAACGCTTTTTCTGAATAAAATGTTCGTTCGTTTTAAAAATAGCCACCCTGCGGGGGTTTTAAACAAAACGGTGTTTTTTTTATCGCAAAACACAGATTAAACAGTTTCAGAGGGCGAGCAATGATTGAGGATTCACTGCCAGGTGTTAAAATGAAGCGACTGAATTCCGCATTTATTTCTGGTTTTTGTCGTCAGTGATGATAAAACCGCGTCCTAAGGCAATGTTTAATGAAAATTAAGACTCGTTTTGCGCCAAGTCCTACCGGCTACTTACATGTGGGTGGTGCCCGTACTGCTCTTTATTCCTGGTTATATGCCCGCCACAATAAAGGTGAGTTCGTTCTGCGTATAGAAGACACCGATCTTGAACGCTCCACACCGGAAGCCATCGAAGCCATTATGGATGGTATGAACTGGCTGAACCTGGACTGGGATGAAGGTCCTTATTACCAGACCAAACGCTTTGACCGCTACAACCAGGTCATTGATGAAATGCTGGCTGCCGGAACCGCGTATAAATGCTACTGCTCTAAGGAACGTCTGGAAGCACTGCGTGAAACGCAGATGGAAAACGGTGAAAAACCACGTTATGACGGGCGTTGCCGTGACAGCCATGAGCATCACAGTGATGATGAGCCATGTGTGGTTCGATTCCGTAACCCGCAGGAAGGTTCGGTGATCTTTGATGATCAGATCCGTGGCCCGATTGAATTCAGTAACCAGGAGCTGGATGATCTGATCATTCGCCGTACAGACGGTTCACCGACCTATAACTTCTGTGTGGTGATCGATGACTGGGATATGGAAATCACCCACGTGATCCGCGGTGAAGACCATATCAATAATACCCCGCGCCAGATCAACATCCTGAAAGCTATCGGTGCACAGGTTCCGCTCTATGCACACGTTTCTATGATCCTGGGTGATGACGGTAAGAAACTGTCTAAGCGCCATGGTGCCGTCGGTGTGATGCAGTACCGTGATGATGGATTTTTACCGGAAGCGTTACTGAATTATCTGGTTCGTATGGGCTGGGCGCACGGTGATCAGGAGATTTTCTCTGTCGCTGAAATGACAGAGCTGTTCCGTCTGGATGCTGTCAGTAAATCTGCGAGTGCTTTCAATACAGAAAAGCTGTTGTGGCTGAACCATCACTACATTAATACGCTGCCGGCAGAATATGTGGCGACCCAACTGCAATGGCATATTGAACAGCAGAACATCAATACCGCTGTCGGGCCGGAATTGCCTGCACTGGTTAAACTGCTGGGCGACCGTTGTAAGACACTGAAAGAAATGGCGGAAAGCTGCCGTTACTTCTATGAGGATTTTGATGCATTTGATGCAGATGCTGCGAAAAAACATCTGCGTCCGGTCGCGCGTCAGCCATTAGAGCGTGTGGCTGAGAAACTGGCGGCGATCTCTGACTGGACGGCTGAGAATGTTCATCAGGCCATTCAGTCTACGGCCGATGAACTGGAAGTGGGTATGGGTAAAGTAGGGATGCCATTACGTGTTGCGGTGACCGGTGCCGGGCAGTCTCCGGGACTGGATGTTACCGTTGCAGCTATTGGCCAGCAACGGAGTATCGCCCGTATCCATAAAGCCCTGGGCTTTATCGCTGAGCGCGAAGCACAGGCGTAATCATTGTCGATGTGCCGGAAACCTGTGGGTTTCCGGTCTTTATTATTCCCCGTCAGGGATATCCAGGCGTTGCAGCATTCCGCGGATCCCTTCACGAAGTAACAATCCGCTTAATTGTTCTTTTTCATGGCGTGTCATCTGACTTATACTGCTCAGTAGCAGGGTGGCCAGTGGATCTTTCTCGACAATATAGTTCCCTTTTGGCTCAGACACATGCCTGATGGAATCAAGGAATGTTTTCACTTCTTCATCGATGTGTATCAATCGGGCTTTGCCACCCTGAACACCAGGTTTTGGCAGGGTAGCCCAGCCTTCTCGCTTGATCCATTTATTGATTGTCTGGCGGCTATACCCTGTTTCCAGCGCCAGTTCTTCCGGAGTCATCCATTCCTTTTTCACACTGTTTTCCTTTCCTGGTTGATGTAACGATTTTATTTTACAATGAAAGGTAACTTGTACGTTAAAAAAAGAAAAGATTTCGTCATCATCCCTATGCACGGATTCACCTTTTATTGTGATCTATCACCCGATGCCTGGAATTTTAAAGGGGATGACAGTGGTCTTACCTGCTGAATATGGTGGCTTTTTCAGCAGTTGCGCGCAGATCATAAATTTGCCGTTGACACCCATGCCCCGGTTTCATATTATGCCGTCCGTCAGGTCATCCCTGACAATTTTCGGTCTGGGGGTATAGCTCAGCTGGGAGAGCGCTTGCATGGCATGCAAGAGGTCAGCGGTTCGATCCCGCTTATCTCCACCACTTCTTATTTTCTTATCCGTTTTTTTATTTCTTCACTATCATCCTGTTTATCATCTCTTTCAGATCCGCGTTTCTATCATTTAATTTCTTTTTAATCAGAGTGTTAGCCTGTTCACTGTACGCTATGTGACGCCATTACGGCAAAGTCTGTATATCCTTCTCTGTAATCAGCTCCCGCTCAGTCAATGGCAGCAGTTATCTTCTTTTATGGTCATCATTTTCGTCGTCGTCAGCAGATAACCCCTTATTGGCTGCCTGCGATGTTTGCATGCTGGCTGAACAGTGTTGCGATTAACTCCGTTTCGTGACTTTTCCGCGACCAGGTGCCCGGAAATACATCTTTCAGTCCCGGAGAGTCGGTGTGAGCAGAAGGAGGCCCGCTTTCCTGTGGTTTATCCTGTAGTTGCTGTTATTTTCAAAAAGTAACGTTATTTATGATATTCCCCCGCATCAGTGAGTTGGCTTTTTGGGCGGGAGTTGCTGTGTCAGGGGCCGTGCCGCGGGCATTATGCCCCCGTAAAGTGATAAATATCATTTTTATCATACCTCTGGCGGCTTCAGCGGCTATTTCTTCAGCATAGTGCTATCTGAATATTGCATTCTTCCCTTTATTTACTACAGTTAACAGTAACTTATTCAATGATAATGAGAATAACTGATGAGAATTAAAGGCATTAATGAAGGATTTTTTGTGCTGCTCTTGTTGCTGAGCACCCTGGCATTTTGCATGGTACTCAAGTCATATTATTCGTCAATTTTTTGGGGAGTCATTCTGGCACTGTTGTTTTATCCGCTTAAAACACGGGTCAGGGCGTGGCTGGGGGGCAGAAATGGTCTGGCGGCATTACTGACATTACTGATCATCTGTCTGATCGTCTTTATACCCTGTGTGATTGTGATGAGTTCACTGGCTTATGAAGGCAATGAGGTCTACAACAATCTCCAGCAGAATAACCATTTCTTATCCACATCTATCAGTACGGTAGTTCATCATCTGCCGGGTTTTGTGCAGGAATTTCTGAATCGCTATAACCTGACTAATGTCGATGCGCTTCAGCAAAAGATTTCCGGCCTGGCGATGCAGGGTAGCCATACACTGGCCAGCAGCGCGCTGGTGATAGGGCAGGGTACCTTCAGCTTTACGGTCGGCTTTATCATTATGTTATATCTGCTGTTCTTCTTCCTGAAGGATGGTGCGTATCTGATTGGCCTGGTACTGGATGCATTGCCTCTTAGCCGTTATATGAAACATCATCTGTTCACTAAACTGGCCGCCGTTTCCAAAGCGACGGTAAAAGGGACTGTGGTCGTGGCAATCGTCCAGGGGGCTCTGGGGGGCCTGGCTTTCTGGTTCCTGGGCGTGGAAGGCAGCGTGCTATGGGGAGCGTTAATGGCGTTTCTTTCACTGGTCCCTGCCGTCGGATCAGCCATTATCTGGTTACCGGTGGCTATCTATTTCCTGGCCGCCGGTCCGCTGTGGAAAGGTGTCTTCCTGGTTGTCTTCTTCATCTTAGTTATCGGGCTGGTGGATAACATGCTTCGCCCGTTACTGGTGGGTAAAGAGACACGTATGCCGGATTATCTGGTGCTTATGTCAACCCTGGGCGGAATGGAATTATTCGGTCTGAACGGGTTTGTTATCGGACCGCTGGTTGCTGCATTGTTTATTGCCTGCTGGAATTTATTGTCCGGTCGCGACAACCAGTCTAATACCGATAAAATTGATGATGGTTTTATTGCAGAAGGACATGAAGGTCATAAAGCGCAGCGGACACAAGCTGATAAAGCTGAATAAACGTTATAAAAGAAAGTCCGGTGCTCTCCCGGACCGTTAAGCGATTTATCACTTAACACCCGCAGTGATAAACTGTACCCCAAACGTCGGGCCGCCGATGAAGTAAGGTACAGTTTTTTATTACCCGATATTTTCCGTACTAAAGCCATTCTGCTTTCCATCCTATTGCTATTTTTCGGGCATTTTTACTCATTTTATAAACGTGATCTCACGGCGGTTTTCAGGTGCATGAATTTCTTTAAACCGGGGGGATGGGTATGATGGCACGACATTACCCATATAAAGAAAAGGGTTTATCGGCATGGATGCATCGACAGAAAACACGACAGTGACCTGTCTGAGTCATGAAATGAAGTACAAAGAGGTTTTCTGTGGTAAGCAGAAGCTGTACTGGCTGGAACTGCAGCTTGTGGACGAGGACAACCAGCCGGTATCCGGCCTGAAGGTACAGCTGGAATACCATCCGCTGGCTACGGAAGCAGAGCTGGCGCAGTGGGCCTGGGACGGTAACTCGCATTATGACCCCACGCCCCCACCGAATCCGCCCGCCGGTATCACGGACAGTCAGGGGCTGGTGCGGTTCGATGACCTGTACTGGATTAGCGTTGATGTGAAAACCGATGCGCAGGTACTTGCAGACGAGATGGAGCAGCGTCCGCTGGGGCTCCGGCGAAACCCGAACAGTCAGCCGGTGAGCGGAAACTTATTTCGTCGTGAGACGCGTGACAACAGTTGGCGAACGGACGTGCAAAAGAAGGCGGAGGCCGCCGGATACCGGCATCACTATGTGACCATCGGCGGGCTATGCGACCGGCTGCCGGAAATGCCGGGCTGGGATTCACCTGAGCCGCCGGTATTTCACTTTCCGCAGGGAAAGGCGCTGAAAGGGACAGAAATCACGCGGGAAGCGCTGAAGCAGCGCCATGTGATAGAAATCTGTCCGTTCCGTGCGTGGTCACTGGTACTGCATGACACGAAAGACTATTCGCTGGCAAATGGCTATAACCTCGGTGTGATGGCCGATATGGCCTATGCAGATCAAGTTATGATTGAGGATTTTTTTAAAAGAAAATGCCTTGATTTATCCGCCACGCCGCGACACGAAGAAAAACCATTTTATCCTCACGCACTGGTTGTTGATGTACCGTTCCGTCATCGCTATATCTCCGCTGAATTTTTTGACTCCCGAAGCTTAAGTGATAAAGCGCCAGCCCGGGTGTTACTCGACAGTACCCAGTTTTTTTACGTGGAAAATGCGACTGATGTGATTGTTGCATGGCGGGGAACACAGGAAATCCCGGACTGGATCACCGACGGCTGGTATTCGCCACAACCGTGTCCGGCAGGGCTGGCTAAAGCGGGTCGTATTCACGGTGGCTTTCTGAAGGCCTATCAGCTGGCGAAAGAGCGGTTTGAAAATGCGTTTGATAAAATCAGAGACCGTCTGGATAGAGGGAAAAAACTGTTTATTTGTGGGCATAGTCTGGGCGGGGCGTTGGGCCTGACCTATGCGGCAGAGATGAAAGGCGTTGCGCCTATACTTTATACGTACGGAATGCCAAGGGTTTTTACTGCGGATGCAGTGGGTAACCTGTACCAGATCACCCACTACCGGCACGTCAACGATAGTGACACCATCACCAGCGTGCCGTTTGATGCCAATCTGGATAACTGGATGTACGGTAAGTTCGGCCCGCTGGGTACCACGCTAGGTTTTTTCTGGACACTGGTGGCTGAGTTGCCGGCGCAGATGGCGGGGGCGTACATCGGAGAGCATTACTGGCATCACGGCAGTCCGGTGGTTTTCTTCCGCGCAACACAGACGCGAACCTGGCTGGAATGCAAAGCAATGAACAACTATTCCTGTCGCCGACTTAGAGCCGCCGATATGCACAAGGTCAAACTGTTTCTTGTCCCTTCGCTGTCTGAGACAGAAAACATGGAGGCAAAAGAGGCGCAGGAGGCGTTTGTGCGGGAGTTTCCGGCAGAAGATATCCGGAGGGTATTTCCCCGAAACACCAATCCGGATTTTGACCATACAACGAGTCCGGGCCAGCATTCGATGGCGAGGGAATATCTACCGTTCCTGAACAACCAGCTTCTGGAATCAGCAGGGCCTGAGCTGCCGCTGAGCCGTAAAATGTACCGTGAAGATTTTCGGGAACAGATGGAAAAATATGGAAAAGACTCACCAGCAGAAGAGCTGAAACGCAACCGGATGTTCCTGGCCCTGCAGGATTTAGTAGGCAGTTCGCTGTCGGTTACCCGGAAACTGCCAGGCGGTGAGAATGCCCTGATTCGTTTTAAATCGGTAGCGGAGGAAGAAGTTGAATCGACACGCTAAATTACATACAAGGCTGCTACCCCTGATGATGTTGTTCACCTTGTGCAGTTGCGTGGCCCGCCCGGAATTGATCCTTTCACCTCCAGACGGTACGGAGTGGGTGACGGTGGCGATAAAGCAACCTGCTGAGACTGAGGTGTTACCGCTGGATGTGCTTTACCGCTCAGAGACCTGCAGACGAAAAGACTATGACCCCACAACAGATTCACACATTCGTACTATCCGGGGTTTTAATCCAATGCAGATCACACTGGGTTCACCGGACAGTGATGGTTATCGTAAAGCCCGCATAGCACTTGATGGTGGCACAACGTGTGGCTGGACGCTCAGTGCTATCCGGATCGGGGTAAGGCTTGTTAAAACTTCAGCATTAGCTAACGGAAAAAATGTTATTGCTGCAAACTACGTCTTTGATTTCGATGATGAAGGTTACAGTAATGCGTTCGGAAAAGGGAAGCTAAGAGAGAGTCGTGGTAATTTGCATTTAACGACTGATTTCTTTCCTGTCATCTCTCACCATCTGGATGGAAATATCTCTCTTAAATTATTTGGCGGTGATACTCGCTATGAGCAATGGAGTCGATATTATCGCGTTTCCAGTATCAACCAGATATGTATAGATCCGGTTGTTTACCTGAATAAGATTGTGACTATAACGCCGCCTACCGCCCCTCCCGGGGATCTTAATATCATCTATCCTGATGGCAGTACCGGAAAGGCATCCTATATATATCCTGATTATAAAAAGCTGCTTTTAATGAGGTAGGTGTCTGTCCTATTTTCTGAAGGATCTTCCTTATTTATTCGAAGGTTCAGTGAATACAAATGTTCTGAACCGTGTTCACTGATTTTCATATTGACCATACAACGAGTCCGGGCAAGCCATTCGATGGCGAGCGAATATCTACCGTTCCTGAACAACCTGCTTCCGGAGTCAGCAGGGCCTGCGTTGCCGCTGAGCCGTAAAATGTACCGTGAAGATTTTCGGGAACAGATGGACAAATACGGAAAAGACTCACCAGCAGAAGAGCTGAAACGCAACCGGATGTTCCACCACCTTCTATCTTACGACGATGTATTTATTATCTGAACTGACTCTGCATATTATCCCCGTTAAAAAAGGAGTCATTAGCCAGGCTGTCGTTTTAAACACACCGATCAGCATGAGCGTGCCAGTTAAGTTATTGGCTTTTTTTTATAAAAAAAACGGGGCCTGATGGCCCCGTTGTTCAGTCTGAGTGTCGGATCAGGCAAGAACCAGTCCGGCAACTGCCGCAGATAACAGGCTGACCAGTGTTGAACCGTAGAGTAATTTCAGGCCAAAACGGGAGACAATATTTCCCTGCTCTTCATTCAGACCACGAATAGCGCCTGCGACGATACCGATGGAGGAGAAGTTAGCAAAGGAGACCAGGAAAACAGACAGGATCCCTTCAGAGCGTGGCGTCAGCTGGCTGGCCATCTTCTGCAGATCCATCATGGCAACAAACTCATTCGACACCAGCTTGGTCGCCATAACACTGCCAACTTTCAGCGCTTCGTCTGCAGGGACACCGATGATCCAGGCAAACGGGTAGAACAGGTAACCCAGGACACCCTGGAAGCTGATACCGAAAATGGTAGTAAACAGCGCATTGATGGCAGAGATCAGGGCAGTAAAACCAATCAGCATGGCCGCCACGATGATAGCAACGCGGAAACCGGCAATGATGTATTCACCCAGCATTTCGAAGAAACTTTGTCCTTCATGAGTGTTTTTCAGTTGCAGGTCATCTTCCTGTTCGACTTTGTACGGGTTAATAATCGAAAGAACGATAAAGGTGCTGAACATATTAAGGATCAGGGCTGCGACCACATATTTAGGCTGCAGCATGGTCATATAGGCACCGACGATAGACATAGACACCGTAGACATGGCGGTGGCTGCCATGGTGTACATACGGTTGTGAGACATTTTCCCGAGGATATCTTTATAAGCGATAAAGTTTTCAGACTGCCCCAGAATTAACGAGCTGACGGCGTTGAAAGATTCCAGTTTACCCATGCCATTAATTTTGGAGAGTACCGTACCGATGGCGCGGATAACCAGTGGCAGAACACGGAAGTGCTGAAGAATACCGATCAGTGCAGAGATGAAAACGATAGGGCAAAGGACATTCAGGAAGAAGAAAGCCATGCCTTTGTCGTTCATGCCGCCAAAGACAAAGTTGGTTCCTTCGGCAGCGTATTTCAGCAGAGTATCGAAGAATCCTGCGAAAGCTCTGACAAAACCCAGTCCGGCTTCTGAATTCAGGAAAAACCAGGCCAGCAGAACTTCGATCACCAGTAACTGGATGACGTAGCGGATACGAATTTGTTTTCTGTTTTTACTTGCCAGTAAGGCAAGGGCTGCGACAACCACCATTGCCAGAATAAAGTGAAAAATGTGTGCCATGCGGGCTCCGGTTCTGAGGGGAGTTTTATTTTGTGGTGTATTCTATGTAACACGTCGCATAAAAACGAGATCCAAAACCCAATATAAGCAAAAGATCTCGCTGTTTTTTTCGAATAACCGACGGTAACAGTGCCTCTTTTTGTCCGGAATGTATCGCACTATTAAATAATCTGTCTTTTTTTGTTAATTTCTCATTAAACCTGTCCGTAGTCGTTCACAAACCCTTTGCTCAAATTTTGCTTATCAGGTACCTTGAAATGCCATGGTATAGCCTGTGCTATACTTTTTAGCATCGTCTATTGATGCAATAATTATTACCGATTTAACGTCCCTGATACTTTGCGGGTAGAGTAGGGGTCAACCATATCTCCGGGGAAGCCAGATGCCAGACAGTCAGACTACTGAACGCACAAACAAACAGAGAAAAGTAAAGCTGGCATTGATGGGGCCTGCCTTTATTGCAGCGATTGGTTATATCGACCCCGGAAATTTTGCCACCAATATTCAGGCCGGGGCCAGTTATGGTTATCAGTTGCTCTGGGTTGTTGTCTGGGCCAATATCATGGCGATGCTTATCCAGTTGCTCTCTGCGAAACTGGGGATTGCGACCGGAAAAAACCTGGCCGAGCATATCCGTGACCGTTTTCCCCGCCGCGTTGTCTGGTTCTACTGGGTACAGGCAGAAATTATCGCGATGGCGACAGATCTTGCGGAATTTATTGGCGCGGCGTTAGGGTTTAAACTGCTGTTCGGCATTTCATTACTGGAAGGCGCGGTCGTCACCGGAATTGCCACATTCCTGATCCTGATGTTGCAAAGCCGCGGGCAAAAGCCCCTGGAATGGGTGATTGGCGGGATGCTGTTATTTGTCGCTGTAGCCTACGTTATTGAACTGTTCTTTTCTCAACCGGATCCTGCAGGTTTACTGCGTGGTATGGTATTACCTACGCTGCCGGAAACGGACGCTCTTTATCTGGCGGCCGGGGTACTGGGTGCCACCATTATGCCGCATGTGATTTATCTTCATTCGGCACTGACACAGCGGGATACCGGCGGTAACCGTAGCCAGCGTTACAGCTCCACAAAAATGGATGTGGCTGTCGCGATGACGATTGCCGGTTTTGTGAATCTGGCCATGATGGCAACGGCGGCGGCTGTATTCCATTTTAACGGACATACCGGTATAACGGAATTGGACCAGGCGTATGTCACACTGAAACCCCTGCTGGGGAATGCTGCGGCACTGGTATTTGGCCTGAGTCTGGTCACTGCCGGTCTGTCCTCTACGGTGGTAGGGACATTGGCCGGCCAGGTGGTCATGCAGGGGTTTATTCATTTTACCATCCCGTTATGGGTGCGCCGCCTCGTGACGATGTTGCCGTCATTTATTGTGATCATTGCCGGGATGGACCCGACGCGGGTACTGGTTCTGAGCCAGGTGCTACTGAGTTTCGGTATTGCATTAGCCCTGATCCCGTTACTGGTCTTCACCGGAAACTCCCAACTGATGGGCGAGCTGGTCAACAGTAAAAAAACACGTATCACCGGAGGGGTGATCGTTGTACTGGTGATAATGCTTAACCTCGGGTTGCTGATAGGTGAAGTCCCGGGACTATTGTAGTAATCTGAAAATCTCCGGTATGAAGTCCGCCGGATGGCGGAGCACTTTCATTAAAGGGCGCGGGAAACTTCCTCAGTGGCAGCGGTCACTGTCAAGGGTAAAAATTTTCCTATGGTATTATTCAGCATCTTACCTATGTGCATTGGCTATTCTGCAAGGTATGGTAGATTACTGTAAAAATTATAACGTGATTTCGCCGGACTTATCGGTGAAGAAATAATTTGAAGATGCCACTGTGTCTTCACCATCAATTACCCCCAAGCGGAGTAGCATAAGAATGACAAACTATGCCTTGGTCGGCGATGTTGGCGGAACGAACGCCCGCCTTGCATTGTGTGAAGTGAGTAACGGTAATATCTCACAGACCAAAACCTTCTCTACCTCTGATTTTCAGAGCCTGGAGGATGTCATCCGTCACTATCTTTCGGAACAGCCGGAAGTACGGGCTGCCTGTATTGCGATAGCCTGCCCGGTGAAAGATGACTGGATCGAAATGACCAATCATCACTGGGCATTCTCTATTGAAGAGATGAAGCAGAATCTTGGTCTGGAACATCTGGAAGTGATCAACGATTTTACGGCAGTCTCAATGGCTATTCCTTGTCTGAGTGATGACGATGTTATTCAGTTTGGCGGGAATGAACCGGTTAACGGTAAGCCGATTGCCATCTATGGAGCAGGTACCGGGCTGGGTGTCAGCCATCTGGTGCATGTGGATAAACGCTGGGTCAGTCTTCCGGGCGAAGGGGGGCATGTCGATTTTACCTGTGGCACCGAAGAAGAAGATATGATCATGAGCGTGTTGCGTGCAGAACGTGGTCGTGTCTCCGCAGAGCGTGTGTTATCCGGTAAAGGTCTGGTGAATATCTACCGTGCGATTGTCATTTCAGATAACCGTGAACCGGAGAAATTACAGCCTCAGGATGTGACCGAACGCGCGCTCTCCGGTGAGTGCACCGATTGCCGTCGTGCGCTGTCACTGTTCTGTGTGATTATGGGCCGGTTCGGCGGAAACCTTGCGCTGACACTCGGTACCTTCGGCGGTGTCTATATTGCCGGTGGGATCGTGCCGCGTTTCCTGGAATTTTTCAAAGCTTCCGGTTTCCGTGCTGCCTTTGAAGATAAAGGCCGCTTCCGTGCTTATGTCCAGGATATCCCTGTCTACCTGATCACCCACGATCAGCCAGGATTATTAGGTGCCGGTGCCCATATGCGCCAGTATCTGGGGGTCGTGCTGTAACAGCACCCTGTGATAGCTCGCTGTGATCGTGCCAACTGACCGGACGGTTACAGCTTCATCAGCTGGCGGAACGCTTTGACTTTGCTGCGACTGACCGGGATCTGAAACTCCAGCTCATGGAGTTTCAGAATATAGGTATTGTTAAACCATGGCTCAATTTCGCGGATCCGGTTCAGGTTCACGCAGAAAGAGCGGTGACAGCGGAAAAACTGACTTTCCGGAACCCGCTGGCAAAACTCACTGATACTCATCGACATAATAAACTGATCACGGCGGGTATAGACGATGGTCAGCTTCTCATGGGCTTCCGCATAACAGATATCGTGGATATCGGTCACGATAATCCGATCGTCCTTCACCAGATTAATGGTCTGCTGGATCTTTTCTGCCGCCCGGGGAACGACGGGGTTTTGCTGCGCCTGCCAGTTGCTTTCCAGCTTATTCAGCATCGTGACAATACGCGATTCCTGATAGGGCTTCAGAATATAGTCAAAGGCTTCTAATTCGAAGGCTTCTACCGCGTGCTCTTTCCAGGCCGTAATAAACACAATCAGCGGACGTACGGCGAACATGCTGATATTTTTTGCCAGCAGCATGCCATCCAGTGACGGGATATTAATATCGAGGAAAATCACGTCTGCCTGATGATTTTGCAGATATTTGAGGACATCAACACCGTCGGTAAAGCAGGCCTCAATGCTGATATGGCTGTGATGCTGTATCATCCAGCTGAGTTCCTGCTGTGCCAGGTACTCATCTTCCACAATAATGGCCTTCACGTAATAGTCTCCGGACTGAATTGTCGTTGGTCGAAAGCTTTGGGTGGCACGTTTTTTGTTACCGTGAAGGAGATTTCAGTACCAGGGGAGAGCCGCCTGATGCACAGCCCCTCTCCGTACAGCAGCCGGACGCGGTGATGAACATTTAACAGCCCTATCTTATTGCCGGGCATTTCATTACCGGCCACGCGGCGGATAACGTCTTCGCTGATCCCTTCACCGGTATCGCGTACCGAAATAGAGACATCCCCGTCGGTGTCTGTCCTTCTGACACTGATGGTCACCACACCTTTTCCCTGACTTCGTTGTATGCCGTGCACAATGGCATTTTCCACTAACGGCTGGATCAACAGGCTGGGAATTTTGCAGGCAATATCTTCATCAATATCGTAAATCACCGAGAGTTTGTCGCCAAAACGCGCCTGTTCGATGGCAATATAATCCATAACCTGGTAGAGCTCTTTTTTGATATCTATGGGTTCGTCATCACTCAGTTCCAGGTTATAGCGCAGGTAGCGGGAAAGGTTGATCACCAGCTGTCGTGCGGTATCCGGGTTCATCCGGATAGAAGACGAAATAGCGTTCAGAGCATTAAACAGGAAGTGCGGGTTAATTTTACTCTGCAGCGCACGGAGTTCGGCTTTATTCGCCATTTCCCGTAACTGCTCTGCACGGGATACCTCCAGCTGGGTCGATATGATTTGTGACAAACCGACAGCCATCTCTTTCAGAGAGCCGGTTATTTTATGTGCCCGGCGATAATAGATTTTTAATGTCCCGGCGACGGCGCCTTTTTCCCGCAACGGGATCACCAGGATAGAGTGGATATCCCGGGTACGATAGGCTTCATCATTATTGCGGATAATGATTTTACCACTGGTAATGGCCAGGGTAGTGGTCGGGCTCAGACTGATATTCCCTGTCTGATAGTGCTCCTCTCCGTAACCGACATAAGCCAGAATTTCCTGGCAATTGGTCAGGGCAACGGCATCTGCGTTGATATCATGGCGGATTATTTCACATACCTGACGTAACGACTCGCTGTTCACATGGCGGAACAGGGGTAACGTTTTGTTGGCAATATCGAGAGCCAGTTTGGCCTGCCGGGCGGCCTGTGCCTCTTTTTCACCCTCCACGCTTTGCACCAGCAGGACAATCAGACCGATACTCATCGACCCGAGGATCATCGGCAGTGCAATTTCACTGACTATTTCAATGCCCAGTGCGGCAGGACGGGCAAAGAGAACAATCAGCAGCATGGTCAGGGATTCACATAACATACCGCAGAGGATCCCGGCACTCCAGCGCCGGGATTTCCCGACATGCTGGTAAATCATTCCTGAGATCACACCCGCCAGAATACTGGTGATCAGACAGGGAACGGAGCTGACCCCGTGGATATCAATCAGGTAGCGATGCAGCCCGGCAATCACACCGGTAGAAATGCCCACCCAGGGACCAAACAGGATCCCGCCGGACATGACGGCTATGATACGGACGTTCAGTAAGGAGCCATCCACATTAATGCCGGTCCAGGTACTGAACAGCGCAAATAACGAAAAAATGAGGATGACGGCCAGCTTTTCTGCCGGCGTATAGTCATCTTTTTGCAGTAACTGACGGAACGGGGCGGCCCGTGTCAGAAAAAACAGGCAAATCAGCATCAGGGCAGCCCGATCAAAAACTGCCAGTAGTTTATCAAAGTGCAGGAACATCGTGGCAGGCCTTAGATCAGATTGCGACAGGGATTGCGGCGTATGATAGAAAAAACTCACCTTGTGCACCAGTGCCGGGTCCGGTTATTCCACCGGAAAAGGTATTCTGATCAATTTTTCGTGGCCGACAGGCCAGCGGTGCCGGGAAATAGCTGGTTACCTCACCACATCAAATCTTGCAGGATTGAAAATATATTAAAAGCCAATTTCTGTCGCTACGTCTTCCTTTTACACTTCAGGGAGTATGAAAAGGTGGGCTGAGTCCTTTTTTATAGCGGATTGCATCAATGCTCTGACAAATATAGAGAATAAGGCTACAGTAGTTGCTCGTTAAACTGTGTTACCTGCAGCAGGCAGTCCTGTTTTCTGTGAAACATGCGACGTCAGAGCGGGTGACAGCCTTTCACTGGAAGTGAGCTTGATAGAATGAAAACACTGTTGATGGCGATTGATCGTCAGGCCACCATGGCAGAAAAAGTGATTAACGTGACTCTGGAACAGGCCAAAGCGCATCAGGCGTCGGTCATTATTTTATGTTGTGTGGCGCCGGATGATGCCGCCTGCAGTCAGCCGATGGAAATTGATACCGCAGAAAAAAATGCGCTTTCAATGGATGCGCTGGACTCCCGGAATTCTGCCGAACAGATAGTTCGCTATGCGCTGAATCCGTTTGCAGAGGCCGGTATTCCTGCCCGCGGGATGATTTGCTGCGGTGACCCGGCGACGACGATCGTTGACCAGGCTGACCGGCTTAATGTGTCGATGATTATCATGGGACGGCGCCATCTCTCTGCCTTCAATCGTATTCTGAAAAGTTCAGTCAGCGCGGCGGTCCTGGAAAGAGCTCACTGTCCCGTATTAGTCGATGTATCCAGAGAGACTTCGTCTTCAGTATGACCGATACCCTTATCCCTTCAATTTCCGGCCTGGTTATTTTGGGGCTTTTCTGGACACTGGTTGTCAGGAAGAGCCGGTTATCGCTGGCCGGTGGTATTCTTCTGACGGTGCTCCCGGTCATTGCCGGAAACCTCTATTGGTTTTATGCCTGTAAGCCTGAACTGGATGTACAAAAACAGGAACAACGTGCGCTGGCTCAAATTTCCTCACTGCCAGGTTACCGGGTACTGAAAATTCAGGAGCCCGGACTCTGGCGAATGCTACAACAGGCTTTTTTGCGGTCGGTTCGCGAGGGTAACAGTGTTCCTGTCGCCCTGGGACAGTTGCGCGGTATGCTGGTGGATGTCATCAATCAGCGTATCGGCCGGGCCAGTGATGATGCGGTGATCCATTATGTCTCGATGTCAGTGGATGAAATGAAAACGCTGGATAAAATCTCGTCCGATGCCTGTTTTCGTTTCCTGTATCCCCAGGTCGAGGGCGGAGTTAATCTTATGCAATTGCTTCCGCCAGCGCTGAATACGGAGGATGCAGAAGCGATGGAAACGCTGCTGCTGACCAGTCAGGGCCCGGATAAGCCTCTGGATAAAACGCTGGCGACTGAAACCCTGAAAGAAGTGGTCAGCACGTTATATCCGCGCTGGGGTGACCAGCTCAGACAACTGAACGAACCCGGAGATACCTCCCCGAACCATCAGGCGCTCTGTGATATGACGATCGATTTCTATCAGACGATCCTTAGCTTACCGCCGGCTCAGTCGGTGAATTTGTTGCGAATGATGGTGCTGAGTGCTGAATAACCTGCGTTCACACGGCTGCAGGTCACCGGGGAAATACGTTTGCCTGCTCCGGTGAGCAGGCAGGGGAACCGCGGGATACCCTCAGTCAGGAATTCAGCACCGGGGCGGTGGCGGTAAAACGTGCGCCAGGCGGGCGAATGGTCAGAGAGAGAGCCAGTGATGCTATCAGCAGAACCATAATCAGGGTAAAAGTCACGGTAAAGCCACCGGACAACGAGGCGACCAGCGACCCGAGGATACTGCCAATACCGAAGCCCAGATAAATTACGCCATAATTTTTAGTCAGATTATTCAGCCCAAAAAAATCACTGACCAGAGAGGGGAAAACGGTAATGGTTCCGCCGAAGCTGAACGCGATACTGGCCACAGCGATAAAGAACGTCGTTTCATTCAGTGAACTAAACATCAGCAGGCTCATCCCTGCCAGGGAAATCACCTGCGCCAGCGAGATGACGCGAATACGGGGCAGTTTATCGGATAATACTCCCAGCACCAGGCGTCCGCTCAGGTTGGCTATTGCTATTACCGTTACTGCGTTGGCTGCACTTAGCGCAGGCAGGTGGACCATGCTTTGGCCGATATCTTTCGCCACGCCAATCACATATAACCCGCTCATACAGGCGGTAAGAAACATCAGTGCCAGCATCCAGTATTGCGGTTGTTTCATTGATTCAGCCAGTGAAAAATCATAGCCGGAAGCCACGCCGGGCTGTGACCCTCTGCGCGGAGCATCTTTCATCAGTGATGCACCCATAGCCACCATCACCAGTGCAATACATCCCCACAGCATAAACGTGCGTTCAAGTCCCTGATGGATCAGCAGGTAGCTGCAGATAAACTTAAAGCCCAGACTGCCCAGACCGTATGCCCCGATGGCACAGGCAGAAATCACCCCTTTACGTTCCGGAAACCATTTTACACAGTTAGATAATGTCATCAGATAACCGGCCCCATCGGCCAGTCCGACCAGTACCCCGGCACTGAGATACAGCATCGGCAGCGATGAGGCTGCAGAGGTCAGGAAAAAACCGATAGCCAGTAACCCTCCGGCACCAAGGGTAACCTTCCTGACTCCGAACCGCTCCTGCAGTTTACCGGCCAGAGAAGAGGCAATCGCCAGTCCGAGACTGAGTAAGCCGAAAGAAAGTGCAACTTTGCTGACGGGGGCTGAGAGTTTTTCTGACAGGGGCTGATTAAACAGACTCCAGGTATAGACAGAGCCCAGGGCAAACTGCGTAATAATGGTGCCGGCCAGGGTCAGCCAGCGGGTCAGGGGGGAAAAGGGTGATTCTGTATTCATATCATGCTCCGCATGCGAGTGTTCTGCTGCAGTGAGCATAATGAATGCCTGCTTTCTTGTGTGGGTAATGGCATGAAGTGCAGTTTTCAGGGAATGAATGACATTGTTCGGGGAATAAACGGAAGCACTGGCGACAACCGGCCGCCAGCAGGTTCTCAGGTGCGGCGATAGCGGCATCGCAGAGGCGTACGGATAAACATTAAAAGATTAGCGCAGGAGATACCTGCCAGCCCGATAATGGCATGGGGTTGCCAGACGAAACCTTCATATTCTGCGGAAAAAGCCAGGGCAACCAGAGGAAATAACAGGGTACTCCAGCTGGCTTTGGCCGGGCCTATCCGGCCCAGTAAGATAAAATAAGCACCGAACCCGCAGACGGAACCGATAATAGCCAGGTAGCAGACTGCACCCAGCCAGCGAATATTCGCGGGCGGGACGAGCGAATACCCCATAAGAAGACTCAC
>ERZ794949.281-NODE-281-length-17719-cov-154.385020_pt1 | contig 17719 bp, 11 predicted proteins | sample MGYA00511363_ERZ794949 | MGnify/ENA primary metagenome ERZ794949 (study PRJEB30137, sample SAMN04331402) | food metagenome | isolation source: T1 must sample point D1 replicate B | place: Australia: South Australia ...
CCCCCACCGCCGAAGAAAGATCACTAATTTGAACAAAAATGATGAAATATATAGTTGAGCACATGGAGTCTATGCCTATGTCAGAATGGGTCACTCTTGAATACAAAAAGATGATACAAGATGTCGGTAAAGAAAACTTACTAATCTGTTCATTGCCTGAAGGAACAGCACAAAGTGACATTCCTAAAGAACTAATATCCTTAGGTTTACAATGGACTAGTCTTCAATTGGATACTTTATATAAGGATTTCCCAGAATTCACAAATATTCAAGACAAGCAAATGTGTTTGTTGGATCCAAGAGGAGAAACTGAACTATCTTGTGAAGACATAAACAACTATAAGGTATGCATATTAGGTGGTATTTTAGGCTCTCACCCACCTAGAGACAGAACAAAAGAATTGAAAGATAAATATCCAGGTTTGTTGGTTGGTAAAAGATTGGGAAATTTACAAATGTCAACTGATACAGCATGTAGATGTGCCCACTTTATCTTAGATAAACAAATACCATTTGAAAACATCAAGTTTATAGATTATCCAGAAATTAGATTTTCTAAGAGAGAAGCTATTGAAATGCCATTTAGATACATTATCGATGAAGCTACCAACAAGCCTATTCTTCCAGATGGAATGTTGAAGTTGATGAAGAAAGACAGTGATCAAAGTATAGATGATTTGTTTTAGAAATTTTATATATCGTCATGTTTGTTTTTTTAACAATGAAACAGTCCTTCTTTGCTTGAAGTAGTTGTATGTATACGTAAGAACAGCTCCAAAAATCAATAATGTGAGTTTTTACCCGCCTTTCAGTTTTGATCACGTTTATTGACGCTTCCGATTTTCGCAAAAAGTTAATTTGCCATTTTTTTTTCTTCAGTTTCAATACTTGTCGAAATTTGGCAATTATGTTAGTAAAGCCTTGTTAAACCCCATACAGCATATACATACATAACCTCTTCATAATGATTTCTAGTGCCAAAAATATTGTTCCTTTGTTAAACAAAGTTGTTATTCAAAAAATTGTTCCAAAAGTCAACAATGTCAAAGAACTTTCAAAGACCTCTTCAGGTTTATACATTCCAGAATCTACAAACAAACAAAAAAACTTATTCAGCGCTGGTAACTTCAACAAAGCTCAAATCATTTCTATCTCTGCTAACTTGAAAGACAAGGGTTTAACTTCTGGTGATCTTGTTTTGTATCCAGCTTCCCTTGACCATTTAGCTTCTGTTAAGATCGAAGGTGCTCAAAATGATATTAAGGATAAAGAACATGTTTTATTAGTCAATGTTGAAGACATTGTTGCCAAAGTAAACGAATAAACAATACATATCAATAGTTAAACATAAAATCAATATGATTATATATTGTAAGCATGTAAATAAAATATTATAAATCCCAAAATTTCAATAATCCGTGTTTGTTAAGTTCTTTTTTTAATGTTTGCACATTGGTAAATTCTCTCATAAACCATATTTTCTTGTTAACAATGTTTTTAATGTTTTTATCATTTTTGGTTGATAATGGAGCCGTCCATTTAGTAACAATTAGGAAGTTTTTCGTGTCATCGTCATAAACCTCTTTAAATTTTTTCATTTTATTTTCAAATTTATCTAATAAGTTCTTTTTAAAACTCAAAAGCATAATTATCCCTTTCCCTTTTTGTATATCAGTTCTAAGTCTTACACAGCAGCCATAAAACTTCATTTGTTTTGCCATGGTATTGATTTGAAATCTTATCTTTGGATTAGATAAGTTGTGTATTTCAAATACCCTACATTCAATCAACGAATTATCAATTGTATCACTTTGCTCTTGTTTCTTTTGTAAAGCTTCTTTCTTTCTTTTTTCATTTAACAAATCATGCTCAACTTTTCTGGCCTCCACTTTCTTTTTAACTTCAAGTTCAAACTTACTTGGATCTTCAATGGTTTTGTCATTCATCAGCACATTCTGTATTTTTTTAATACTTAGTTTGTCATTGTTCAAGGCTTCCTTTGAAAGCTCTCCAGTGGCCACTTTTCTATACTTTTCCATTCTTTGTTTTTTTCGGTTTTGTCTTCTTAGCTTCATTCTTTCATTTTTAGGCAGAAGCAAGTACTCCTTACTTCCAATGATTATATCATCTGTATTTATCACTGCTGCTTCTTCTTGAGTAGTTGTATTTTCAATATCAGCAAGTTTTGGATGTTGTATAAATCTCACACTAGGCAATTCAATTTCTTCTTCTTCATTTTCTTCTTCATCATCTTCAGAGTCCTCATCAATCTTCAAAGCTGTATAATCTACCAAATATTTGTCTCTGATTTCATACGTTTCATTTTTGTAGAATTTCTTGTCCCATGGATCCATCTCTTGTACTTCCAAATCAAACAACTTCGTTTCTTCAAATTGTTCTGTTTTTAGTCGCTTTTTGTTATAGCTATCATCTTCTTGTAGTATCATACGTCTCTTTCCTCGTGATGGAGTCGTTGACAAATACGGATTACTTGTATCCTTGCCTTCTTCTTTTCTATACAAGTTCTTGACAATTTTCAAATTGTCCGATAGCAAAGATGGATGTAATGCAACATCTAAACCTTTCTTCTCGCTTTGATTAGGCATTTGTCATTTAGTTTTTGGTCTATTTAATCACGGTTTTATTTGTCAAAGTTAGGTATTAATTTGAAGAAAACATATATATATGAACAGAAAAAAAAAATAAAGGCTTATAAAACTTGAACATTCACGTGCAAACTTTATTAAGTCAATAAACAAATCATTACAAGCTTAATTCTTAAACGCAATCAACAAATAGAAATAATATATTCAATAAGATGAATTTTTAACTAGATTAATTTGAAACCCTGTACATATATATCATCTGAAATCTACTACTTTCCAAAAAGTTTACGTAAACTGAACTTTCCTTTATGTTTTTTCTTTTTTTCATCACTCTTTTGTGAAGTGCTCGTGATGGTTTTTCTTAATTTGTTTCCATTGTCGCTGATAGTATCATTAGACAGCACAGCCTCCAAGTTTGTATCTCCATAACTCATGGTATTGTACTTCTTCAAAGCCATATCGTTTTGATTGTTTCTTGTGTTTCCGGATTGACCTTGAATGTGGTTTCTAGGAGAGATTGTAGGATGCAACTTGATAGTTCTATTTTCGTAAGGTTTTGGTTTGAGATCTTCCTTGTTCGTGAACGAAATACTAGGTGGTTGGTTTATTACTATTGAAGGAACGGATTTTGTAGTGTTTCCAGAGCTACTGTTTAATGAAACACTAGATTGCTGTTTTTTAGGCTTGAAATTCTCACCTTGGGATAATATTTCTTTCAAAGAATTGACTGTTGGATCCAGGTCAGTAGCAGAACCTATCTTATTAAAGTTCTCATTGTACTTAGCTGACTGCTCTACTACCAAGTCCATAATATCCAAGGATTTCTTTTTGTTTGTATATTCTGGATATTTCTGGTCTATTTGGTACAATCCAAAGTCTAGGTTGTTTTTGAAAATTTTCAAAATGTTTGCTAATTGGTTGATTGTGTCATTATCATCAGCGTTGACATTTTCAGTGGTGAATTCTTGTAATTGCAACTCCTTTTTGGCCTTTATCGTCTCGTAGCTATTGCCATTACCTTTCAATAGCATAAAGGGTAACAATGGTCTATCAATCATAAGCAACTTTTTGTTGATTTCATGCAACTTTATGACTTTTTCTTCTTTGGGTATTGTTAAATCAGTGGTCAGCTTCAATCTTTCCTTTATGTAATTTTCAAAACTATCAGACTTTTTGGCAGGAACTACAACGATAGGGCATGGCAAATTATTTACCAAAACATCAACAACCAGCTTTGATCTTGCCTCACCAACCTTTTCATCATGCTGCCATTTTTTCGTTGTAATGACTACCATCTTTGGCAAATAACAATTATAAGCATTGATTACAGCCTCTCTCATATCATCAACACTGATTTCACATGTTAACTTGATTATTTTATCAGCTGGCAATAACAAGTGCACATACTTGATAAGGTCATTCAATGTTTCTTCAACTTCATCATAGGTATATCCATTTTTCCAATGTGTCTCATTTCTATCGTAAACATCCTCGTAATCAGAATTCTCAGACTCATTGTCTGAATCATAAAAATCACTTCCAACTTTTGATTTAAGTTTCTGAAGTTTGATTTTTCTATTAATTCTGTCTTTTCTTCTGGTCATTCTTTCCTTTTTGTTTTCCTTGGGCAAGTTGCAGCATACTATTAACTTATCTCCATTATTGACAATCTTGGAAATCACATAATCCAAAGCAACCCAGGAATGACGCCTTCCAGATATGTGTATCAAAACAGCTCTACCTTGATTTATCCATCCTGTTTCTCTATTTATTTTTTTCAAAGTTCTTACTCTTTTATCTGTAGGATCCAAAGCAGCAGCATTCGTTCCTCTTCTAAAACGTTTATCTATAGGAACTTTATTTAATCCATTGCTGGTTTTTGTGATAGGCAATCTAATATCATATTTTCTCTTCTTCTTAATAACAGAACTTTTTCTTTTTTTGTCTTTTTCCAAATCATCATAAAGAGGATGCTTTTTATTAATAATCAATGCTGAGTTGTCAATGTATGGCGATGTACTATATCCCTCTAATATTTGCAGGTTTTTTAGTTCGTTTACTATATTTGATCCAACTGATTGTAAACTCTTAAAAGATCCACTTGGTGCACTCGACTGCAGTCCTTTATAGCCTACATATGCATCTTGATATGGTTCATCCATTTCGTTGTCATACCATTCTTCTTCAGTAAAATAATCTTCCGGTTTAATAATGTTGTTGTCAATGTCTGCGGCTGATAAACTCCCAAGAGGGACGGTATCAAAGGATACAACAGGCTTAAAATTTACTAATCCTAGTCTATCTAGGTTGGAATGTGCTTTAGAACAGTGATTTCCAGAGTCACTTTGTGGATCATCTTCATCATCAGAAATCTTTTTCATACAACTCTTAAGAGATGAAGTTGTGGTATTTGTTGTTTTTGAGGGGGCCGAAAAATTTTTGTTGTTATTTTGGCCAAATGGATGTATTTTACAATTATTACAGCCATGATAGCAGGTGCAAAAGTAATCGTCATTAGCATCAACCTCGATGTCATCTTGTTGAAGCATTAGTAAACTTTCCTTTAAAGGTAAATCTACCTTTACATCTTTGTAGATATCCGATATCAAGTTTAGACTCTTGGCTATTTCATTGATGTGGTCTCTGTTGTAATTAAACCTAGCCGAAGGAACAAAAATAGAATCAATGTTCAAAACTCCCCCATCATCACTTTTAGATCTGTGAAGCTGTGTGCTATCTGGTATAAGCGAACTTTTCTTTCTCGGTTGTTTAATCTCTTCCGAAATAATCTTTGTAAGTTTGTTTAAATCGACAAAAGCTGAATCGTTATCTGACATTTTTGTTGTTGTTCAATCAAATAGCAATGCTAAATTCTCAACTATCGGTCGTTTATCTTCTGTTTATATGGTACTCTTGATACTTATCCTGTTTACTATCAGCTTTGATTTGTATTATCGACATACAACAAGTTTTTAAAAAATATGAAAAAAAAAAAAAAAGGACTCAATATGGCACATACAATCCACGGGTTGATTGTTGTATAATACGGGGCGGTTTGTCCTGCTACAACTACAGTAAAGAGTAGACAGTCAGTAGCAACCAAAGGGATGGTCATTCTATGATAAGATAATCTCAAAATGGAGCATTAAAGCTTGGACCAATATATATATATATAACAAATGCTAGTTGGCTGATTCACATTAGATTATCGGCAGTTTCTATATCAAGGCTGTAAAAGCCGTTTTTTTTGACATTGTCAATCAAGGAGTTGAATCTTCCGTGATGAGGGAAACCTTCTAACATACAGAAAATGAAATGTTCGATTTTTAAATCCATTGGAAGTCTATAATAATCCCATTTTTTGTGTATTTTTAAGGCAATAAACTCGATTATATGAACAATAAATGTAAGTATTGCCAAAATGTAACTGGTTTTCCATACAGTTTCTATCTCAGCACCAAAAAACATCTTACGGAAGACAGGATTGAACAAGTCGGTAACACTCATGATACAAGTGATAATCAATGGCATTTGTATTAACAGGAATAGCAAAAATCCAGGAACACTTTGAGTAGGGTATTTGATTGCATTTACTTGCTTGTAATATCTACCAACTTTCTCACTGGCATGTATACTCAACTGTTCAAAGTAATCAGGAAAACTTGTGATTTTCTTTGAAATATCTTCAGTTATGAAGTCGTATGGAGTATCAATGGCAATTTCAGCCTCGTCCTTAACACCTCTTGCATATGTAAACACAACTTTCAGTTCGTCAAAGTGTGAAATATTCAAACATGATAAGGATTGTGCAAGTTCATCTGAGTATTCCTTTGAATAAACTGAAACAATATCAACTAGGTTGTGTTTGTGGAAAGTATTCAACTTGTTGATGATGATTCTGTGTTCATTTGAGTCTTCATTAGACTTCTTGATGATATTTTCTACCTTCTTTAAGTAATTGATCATCTTATAGTGTATAGCTTTGGCTGGTGTTTATATAACCACTATATAGCATTACTCTATACGGTAGGTAGATTTTAACGGTCAAATGGCAAATTTTTCCCCCCATCGTCTGTTAGTATTAAAAAAAACAGAGCACCCTTTAAAAAAATGTAGATAAAGAGAATCTTGGTAATGAAGTCAAATTGAGAGTTGTTCTGAAAGAATGTAAAGTCCCCCCAAACAGCAATAATGAATTTATACTCTTTACTACTACTCAGTCTTTTGTGTTTGATGAACATAGCCAAGAATGTTGATAATAAGGTTGACAATTCTCGACATTTAATCGATTTAAGTCCGAACACTATTCACAAATCCTTATCGAAGAGAGATACCAATCAGCAAGATAGTATCGCCACCGATATAGATAAATCTAGCTCTATTTTTAACACTTATTTAAGAGACATTCCTTTGCTGTATGAGAATCTGAGTGATGTTGACAATGAGGTTGTATTGTTTAGCATTCCGGATTATGATATCCACAAGTTGAATTACAAGATATGGCAATATCCAAGAGTTATCGATCCTGATATGACTCCTATTGAAAAGGAAGTTTTGATTAGAGAGAATATTATTGATTTTATCAATGATTATGTTGTCAACTTGAAAAACGATGTCAATGTCAAGAGAGGCAATGATCTTAAGAATGTCTTGGTGTGGTTGGAAAACAATAACAACTTTGAGATGCCATTAACTCTAGTTAATGAAAACGGAAAAAACTTAGAAATTTCTAAAAAGATGTTAAAAAATGGAAAGAGCCAGCTTATCATGGCCAATGGACATGAAATCATGGCTGTTGACTTGATCTATAATGGTTACAGCAACGGTGTGATCTTTGTTATCAAAGGGTGTTTTGATAAGAAAATTTGGAATTGATTTTAATCAGTATATAAGAAACTCGTCTCAATAAGATGATAATACTAGGCTTTAGGCTTACTTAGGAACTATCCCATCTCTTCAAGTTTATTTTTCATTAAGCATTAAGTATTTAATTACTTTAATCAATTACATTTTAATTTTATATATTATAAGTCACGTGAAAAATTTAAAAAATTAAGTTTACATTTAAACAAATAAGTTTAATAACTATACTAATTTAATAAAGTCTTTAATATTAATTTATGTAATCATAATAGCATTAAGTATTGTAATCAAGATTGTGATAAATTGAATCAATTAATATGTATATAAAACTAGGCGTGCAGTAATGCAGTTTCTCCTTCGTCGTCATCATCATCGTCGTCCTCGCCATCATCATATTCCTCTTCATCTTCTTCATCGCTTTCTTCTTCTTCAACCTCTCTAAGCATTTCAAAATGTTCTAATACCTTATCCCAATCAGTGAATACATTTACTAATAAACATGACACTGTAATAAGACCCATACCTGTACCTATACCAGTCCAAATACCTATAACATTGTATTCCATGTACATAGAAAAGAATATAGCTAATGGAACACCAACAAGATAGTATATCGACAAGTTGATGACAGACCCAATGAACTGTTTTGCAGATGCTCTCAAACAGGAGTTCAAAATACAGTTCATACAATCAAAAATTTCTATGAAACCAACAACAGGCAATGTCTCAACAATCAAATCCAAAACAACTGTATCATTAGTAAACATTTTGGCTATAGGATATCTGAACAATGATAAACTCATCCAAACAAACAAACCTAAGCCAAAGGCAATGATAGTACTTGCCTTTACACAAAGTGCAGCATTGTGAATGTTTTTGACACCAATGTAGTTAGAAAGTCTATTACTAACAACAACGGATATACCAAAACCAATATTGAAAAACAGAACAGTTATTATGGAGATGGCCGATTGAGCAGCCAAGTATTCAGTACCCAAGTAAGATGCAATCAACGTCAACAACTCATAAGAGAGGTCTTCAGCTTCAACCATAATTATGCCTGGCAAAACCAGTTTGAATAAGTCCCACCAATTATGCAAACTTTTTCTGGTAAATCCATCCCAGCATTTTCTGTTAGTATATTTCAAGATATAAACCAATAATAAAATGAACATCAAATAAAAGTTGATTACTATAGCAACAGCAGCACCTAAAAAGCCAATACCAAAAGTTTCGTTCCAAACCAAAACATAACTCAATATTACATTTATAGGAAAGCACAAAATCAACACATACAAACCAATTTCGTATTTACCCATGGCTTGAACATATCTTTTTAGGTTTTCAAAGAGAATGAAGCCAGGTGTTCCCCAAATCAATACTTTCATGTATGAAGCAGCTAAATCTACTAACTGCTTTTCATCTTCAGGAACAATGAAATTTATGACATATGAGATCTTCCATTGCACAAATATGAAAACCCATACAAACAGGAACATGGAGAAAAACAATGATCTTTGAAGATGTAGTCCTACACTCTTGTAATTACCGGAAGCATATGCCTGTGGCATCAAAATGTCCAGGTAAGAAGTACAGATGGCTTCAAAAAACGCTATGATAATGTTATACGTTATATTTGAGATTGCTACTGCTGATAGCTCTCTTGCACCCAAGTGACCAACTGTCAAAGAAGAAATTATATTAAATACTTGTTCCAATAAAAAAGTCATAATTAAGGGGATAGAAAATTTAAGAATTTGAGATATTTCTTTTGTAATGCTTGTGTTGACATATGGCTTTTTGGACAGATTTTGAATGTGCTGTGTACTTTTCAATTGTATTAGTCTTATGAAATCATGGTAAGATAATATACCATTATTTTTATCTGAAGTAAGCTTTCCAGTCAGTAAATGATGATCAAATTTGTTGTAGTTTGGAACCTTTAATGAGACATCATCAAACTCGGTATCTTCTTCATTATCTGATAAAGTTGCCTTTTTAGGTGATTTAATCGAACCATAATTTGAAGCCTTGTTTTGCTCTTGCTTTTGCAACAATCTTCTAGAATGTTCAGCCAATAACCATTTCATACCTACTTGTTCATTATCAGACTCAATCAATTCATCTCTTTCATGTACAGAAGGAAGAGATATGGATCTGGTTAAAGACATGTTATCTTCAAAATCAACAAAATCAGCGTCTTCTAAAGCATCATCATCATTGTTGTCTAAATAACTGATGCTTCCTTCATCTTCACTAAAATCTTGATAGCTACCGTTATTGATATAATCATGATCGTTATAACCTCTAATAGAGTTCACTTGGCTCTCATTGTCTGAATCAAAATCTTCGTCATTTCTATTGATGCTTTGATTTCTACTGTTGATTGAACTTACAATACTGCCTCTTCTAGAGTGCTTGCTTTGTATATCAAAGTCGTTGTTGGAGTGCTGAATCGAGACGTTATCAAAAGACTTTCTTCTCTTTTTATCTTGCAACAGTTGTTGTTTCTGCTGTCTTTTCAAAAGAATTTTTCTTTGTCTTTTGTAGTATATCCTCTTGTTTTCAATTCTGTTTTTCTTTATTAAACTGTTGTTTGCATTAAAATTGGGTAGATTTAACAAACCAGTTATTGAAACTCTTCTTCTATTTTGTTTAGATGTTATTTGTGCTGGTATTATGTCTTCAGTATTGACATCAATACTGTTGAAAATCGGCGATAAAGATGCCATTACTACTTAAAATATACAACCAATAAATGTTTATTTATAATAGAAATCCTATTTATATCTCGTTAAAGATAATCCAATTATCAACGTTGTTATATGGTTTAATTCACAAATTATTTAAGGGTTTGTTTGGCAAAACTTACAACTATTCTATAGTTGAAGAAAATTTAAAATATCGGGGTTTAGGAAAAAACTTCAATGCGTGCACGTGTTACAAAGATTTGAATATCTACACTAACAAGGCATTTTTGTTATAAGTCTTTGTGTGAAAATAATGACAAAACCCCCAAGTGTACAAGAAATTTTGAGAGTTTAAAGAGACCCAGACCATAGTAAATATGATATACGATAACGCATTGGATTTGCTGCATTTTGAATATGTTGAAGATCAAAGAAAATTAAAAAAATCAAAGCTTATTTCCACGTTGGATCAGTCTACAGATAAAGCTTCGGCTTACAAGAAGATAATCGCCTTATTGAAAGATGATTGTGATGAAAATGAAATTGGATATAACTACTTAGACTACATTGAAGGCAACAACACAGAAAATGATTTAATTACTAGACACATGCATGTAAACCATTTGATGATGGATAAAAATGAAAACGATATAAACCATTTATCGAATGATTTATTAAACAAAGACATTAATACGTTTCTTAGGCGAGTTTAATTCAGTACAGGATGATGGTGTTAACAATGGATTTATTGATAAAAACGGAAATGTTGCCAATAACGAAATTTTCAAAGATTGCTACATAGAAGCAAATGGAGCTATTAAGTATCACAAAATAACGGATGATATGGAAGAAGAATTTTCTGAAGATGAAGAATTTGACAATTTAATTGACAATATGGAGATGACTAAGGCCAATAAATCTGAATTCAAAAGACAACTTTACAAAAACAGCTTGGGTTTAGGTGAAGATGTGTCATATGGTGTAGCAAAGTTTGTTTCCAAGAGTATGATTGATAAACCTAGTAAAACTAAGAACAAAATCAATTTCAACAGAGAAAAATTGTATGATGAAATAAATGCCTTTTTTCTCAAAAACTACACAGTGGACACTAAAAAGTTGACTGATAAGATTACTGCAGTTTCTAACTTCAATGATATTTTATTGGATTTAGACGTTATAAACGACATGGCAGATGAACTTCTTGCTCATGAAGAAACAAACTTTCAATCAAAAGAGGAAGAAGATTTTATTGAGAACATGGTAAAAAAAGGGTTTTCGTCTTCAATCAATCCAAATGAACATAATAAAGTTGGCTCATTAAAATGGCATCTTGAATCATTCAAACCTGATATGAAACCTGATTTGTTGTTAAATTCAATAATGAAAGGCTGCGGCATAACAAATGATTTTAATTGTAATATAAAAACTTTTTCAACCCATAATAAATCCGGAAGACAGGTAGAAAGCTATAAAACCAGATGGATATTAGACCCCAAAAGCGATGAAGAAACACGTGAATGGGAACACATTTGCAATGACCAAACATTTGCTTATGAAAACAGAATAACACTTATTAAACTAGCTAAGATATTTGAGCATTTGGACAAGTTAAATTACCTCGTGATACAGTAAGATCTACCCTGCTACAGCACTTGTTACAATTCCTCATAATTTAAAAGTTCTGGATAATCGGAGATAACTAAACCCAATTTAGCCGTGCATCGGCACTGGGTGATTTTTTTTTTTCCAGAAACTTCTAGTTTATTCAATATTTAAAGGTTTAAAAAATTTAAATACTATTGGTATTAATAAGAATACAGTATATATTAGAGATAATTAGAATTAACTAAAACTTTGTAAATAATTGATTATTGCAACCAAACAAAGTTATAACTACCAAATAAATAAAAGTCCATATTTTGATGCTAAGAAACACGTATAAAAGCAATATCAACAGTCTTGCTTTAAAGTCGTCTAAAACCTTAAAGTCAGATGTTTTAAAGTCTCAAGTACCTTCAACAATTACATTTTCAAATATTGCTCGTAGAAATATATCAAACAATGTATTGCAAAAGCCTTATCTTTTAGCTAATCCAAGAATTGCTGCTTTTAAACCTCAATTTTTCAGTCAAAGATATGTCCAGATGAGAATGAATCCGAACCAAAATCAAGAACCTGAAAAACCTGCTTTGGAAGAGTTTGGTGAGAACATCACCAATTTGGCTCGTGAAAACAAGCTTGATCCTGTCATAGGGATGGATGATTCTATCCAAAGATTACTGGAAATTTTGTCAAGAAGAACAAAGAACAATCCAATAATCATCGGAAAAGCAGGAACTGGTAAAACTACAGCAATCAATGGGTTAGCTCAAAGAATAGTTGAGGGACAAGTACCAGAATCTTTAAAAAACAAAGAAGTAATATCTCTTGAATTATCAAAGATTGTAGCTGGTTGTAAGTTCCGTGGTGAGTTTGAAGAAAGATTGCAAAAAATTATTAAAGAAGTAGATGATAAAAACGGTTCTGTTTTGTTATTTATCGATGAAGTTCATATGTTGTTGGGTTTGGGTAAAAGTGGTGACTCTGCTATGGATGCAGCCAATATTTTAAAGCCCAAATTAGCTAAGGGTATGCGTTTAATAGCTGCTACAACCTTAGATGAGTTTAGAATAATCGAGAAAGATCCTGCTTTGGCTAGAAGATTCCAAGCAGTTACTATAGAACCACCTTCAGTTGATGATACTATTACTATTTTAAGAGGTTTGAAAGATAGATATGAAGTTCACCACGGTGTTAGAATCATGGACAGCTCATTAGTTGCTTCTGCTACTTTATCTGATAGATACTTGCCTAATAATCTACCAGATAAAGCCATAGATTTGCTGGATGAAGCCTGTGCAGCTTTAAGACTACAACACGAATCCAAACCTGATGTCATCAATGATTTGGATAGAAAGAGAGTTAGAATCAAAATTGAATTGGAATCTTTGAGAAAAGAAACCGATAATATTTCTATTGAGAGAAGAGCTGCTTTACAAGAGGAACTAGACAAAGTTGATGGTGAATTAGGCAGATTGACTGAAATTTGGCAACAAGAAAAGAATGTTATTGACAATGTTAAAAAAAATAAAGAATCTTTAGAAGAAATGAAACAAAATTTGATTTCTTACGAAAGAAATAACGAATTTGCTAAAGCTTCTGAATTAAGATACTCCAAAATTCCAGAGCTGGAAGCCAAGCTGAAGGAAAGTGAAAAAATATTGAGTAAAAAGAAAAGTGGCGACAGCATAGGGTTGTTACATGATTCCGTAACAAACATGGATATTTCAAAAGTTGTTTCAAAAGTCACAGGTATTCCTATGGAAAACTTGATAAAGAATAATGAGAAGGACAAACTATTAGTTATGGAGAACAGTCTAAAACACGAGGTAGTTGGCCAAGATGAAGCCATTGAAGCCATTGCTTCTGCTGTCAGATTACAAAGAGCTGGTTTAACAAGTTCAGAAAGACCTATTGCATCATTTTTCATGACTGGGCCTACTGGTATTGGTAAGTCTTTGTTATGTAAGAAATTAGCTGGTTTCTTGTTCAATGATGAAAGAAAGTTAATAAGATTTGATATGTCCGAGTATCAAGAAAAGCACTCTATTTCCAAGTTGATAGGTTCACCACCTGGTTATGTTCAATCTGAAGAAGGAGGACAATTAACAGAAAAAGTAAGAAGAAATCCATATTCTATTGTCATGTTTGATGAATTTGAAAAAGCCCACCCTGATGTAAGTAAGGTATTATTGCAAGTTTTAGATGAAGGTAGATTGACTGACTCTTTAGGTAATGTTGTTGATTTTAAGAACACCATCATTGTCATGACTAGTAACATTGGTCAAGACATCTTACTAAAGGACTACGAAAACGAAACTGATGCTGATAAAGAAAAGGGTACCTGGTCAAAGGAGACTAAGAAAAAGATTTTAGATAACATGAAACATTACTACCCACCAGAATTCATAAATAGAATTGATGAAGTGATATTATTCAATAGACTAACACATTCTGCAATCAAAGAAATAGTTGATATAAGACTTGATGAGGTTCAAGGAAGATTAGCTGATAAGAGAATGAAATTGGAAGTCTCTACAGAAGCTAAAGAATGGCTAGCTGAAAATGGATACGATTTGCAGTACGGAGCCAGACCATTGAACAGATTGATATTGAAGGAGATTTTAAACCCAATGGCCAAGCTATTGTTGAAGAGCCAAATAAGAAATGAAGAAACTATCAAGGTTGTTCTAGAAAATGGAAAAATTACTGTTTTGCCAAATCATTCTGAAAATGAACCTGTCGTTGAGAAAGAAGAAGAGTAAGTTTGTCATACGACAAATAAATTGATGAAATATGTTTGAAAACATATAAATACAACATTCTATATACAAATATATGCTAATACCAAAGCAAGGTTTATTGCAATTTATTATTTTAAACCAGCTTAAATTAAAGTTTTATGTTATTTATTTCAAGTTTTTCTCCATTTTAGACAAGTGGAAAGACGAATTCAACTTAAAATCCTGTGGTACACCGCTGGATTCAGGATCAAATATTTGAGGAATATGTGTTTCACCTATTAATTTATAGTTGTGATTTTTTAAGTAATAGCCAACAAGATCATGTTCTTTTACTACTTCAATAACATATTTTTCTACATCATACACTGTTTGGAAGTGTCTTTCAGTTAACGGTAAGAAAAGCAAACCCAACCTTGGCAAAAAAGATACAAAACAAGTAGGTTCAATCACTTTTAAATTTGGTGCATATTCGTGATGAGGTTTGAAAGCTGTTGAAGCTTTGATGCAATCGTCGTTTAAATTTAAAATTGCATCGTCTTCTTCTGTAATGAAGAAAACTTCATAGTTTTCAAAAACCTCACGCTTGGTGGTTGTAGATTCTTTCAATGGCAAATAAACGGAAGGATCTTTTTCAATAAATGCATAAAAATAACAGCATTCTGGATGTGAGGAAAACCCTGAATCTCTTTCAAATTTAGTAACATCTGCTATTCTGTCTCCAACAATAATGTTATATTTTTTAAATGTTTTTCCGTAGGCTTCATTGATTTTATTGACCAGGCATTGCTGGTTTTTCAAGGATAGCTTGAACAAACTGGTTCCTTTAAAGGCAAGAAGGCAGTATTTATCTGGTGGGAACGAAGGTTCTGTCATTAATTTTTTGTTTTCACTGGTTCTTCTGTAATGTATAGACTCAATTAATTCTTTAATGATTTTTAAAAAAAAAAAATCTTTGAAATCATATTTCGCTTAAATAACTTAAACGTTAACATTTACGGCAACTGAAAAAAAAAAGACGTGGCAACCATTAATACTGTGTGACAATTAGTCATCGGCAAATTCATTAAATAAAAGCTTAAATTACCGATATAATGGGATTATTGAAGTATGATCACTATATGAAATGCCTTTAAGAATGGTACATTATGGAAAAAGATTTGAACCTAAAATGTAGTTGTTGCCAGCTGACTACCGAAGGATTTCATTAATTAAAAAAAAGAAAAAAAAGAAGGATACGCTAATTTAACGCAAAAATGGTAATAGCCTAACATCCAATCATAAAGCTGCTTGTTTACAAAATATATATGTAGAAATAAGGCAATGTGCTAGACTCATTGAGATGACGAGTCCACAAAATTCTAGTTTTTTTGATCAAATGTAGTTAAAACCAAAAAAACAAACAGATCAGTTTCATATCTTCAAGACGAATGACATATAATGATTCTTTTCTTTCTGATATTACCGCTACATTGCCCGAGAGTTTATTGACTACTGAGAATGATGATTTTGCTTTGTCAAGTATCAATGATGTTTTGAGTTCAAGTTTGAATAGTAATAATGGACATATAAAAACAGAGAAGTACATAGATATCATTCAGGAGTCCCCTGTTAATTCGATTAATGGCAACGAATTGGAACAGAGTGCACATGTAGATATCAGCAGCTTTTTAAGCCAAAAAAATACAAGTTTAAAAAAAGCAAACAGTACTAAAAAGAGTATTAGTGATGTTTCAACACTAGAGTATGATAAAAACTTTATTGCCATCACAGACATTGCCAAAAAATGTGGAACTAATAAGAAAAAAGTTGTCAGAAAAACGAATACATTATTTAATTCAAAGCATGGTTTCAAAACAAGTCCTTTTAGGGTCAAGGACAAATGCACAGCACCGATTATCTGTGAAGATGAGTGTAGTGATGATAGAATAATGAAGAAAGTGCAAATTTATTATGATGATAAAACTCAATTTTATGAAAGAGATGATCAACTTCATAAGAGTTTAAGCAGTGGAAATTACACGTTTAAGTTGATTCAGCTCAAAAACCTTATTAATGAGATAGTTCAAACTGAAATTCAATACTTGATAAATTTGAAAATATTAACTAAAAGTTTCTTGCCATTTATTGCAAACAACAACGCGACTTTGAATATGTTAATTTATTATACTAATATACTTTTAAAAAAGCATAAAATGTTTATAGAAGAGGTATTGGGATTTTTTGCTGAAATTGAGATAATGAGCTTTTTGCAGGTTGATTTTAACAACTTCAAAACATTAAATTTGAAAATAGTTGAACAAGAAAATTGGAACTCTATTGAAAAACAGTATTACAAAGTGTTGAAGCATCTTGACTTTAATAATATTCCTGAAACTATCGATAATGACAATAACCACAGAAATGTAAATGATGGAAGTATTTTATTTTTTGCATATTTTGTAATATTAGATTATGTGAGTTTGAAGATTGCTGATGTAGTTTCAACGTATTTATATGAAAATTTTATTAAAGTTTATTATATTTTGCTTCGCATTTTAAAGAATAAAGAAAAGTCTAAGTTTAACACCAAATTATGTGAGAGTATAACAGGGTTGAATAGCTTGCTGTCCATAAAAAAGAAAACTTTTAAGCTAAACAAAATTAAAAATGTTGATTTGAATTTTATAATTAATAATAGCCCCAGAGATGTATTCAACAATATTACGTTTGAGTCCTTACTACAAGTTCCGATCAACAGAATTATGAAATACAAGATATTTATGTCTAAAATATTGACTGATTATAATGTTGAAAATCGATGCAGAATTAACATAGCTGTAAATTTCAATGATTTGCTAAAGAAACTAGAAAAAATAGATAATTTTCAATTGGATTATGTTTATACCATTAAACAACGTAGATACAATATAAAAGATGATAGAAACAAGCAAAAGTCTGTGAATGGCGAGAAAGAAGCAGAGTTGTATGATCCAAATGAGTTTTATAACAACATAGTAGATAAAATCAAGTTTAACTACAAAGACACTGTAATTAGCAATAAACCAAGTAATGGAGAAAATCCTTTAAATTTAGAAAGTTTTGGTTCTATCATTCTTCTTCAGCCTTGCATTATTCGATACATTTCTAATTTTTACCAATCGTTTTTTGGTTTTAAGGAAAGCGAAAACAGTCATAAATATAAGAAACAATTTTGTAATAACAATATGGGTATTTGCCA
>ERZ794949.282-NODE-282-length-17698-cov-3.817321_pt1 | contig 17698 bp, 19 predicted proteins | sample MGYA00511363_ERZ794949 | MGnify/ENA primary metagenome ERZ794949 (study PRJEB30137, sample SAMN04331402) | food metagenome | isolation source: T1 must sample point D1 replicate B | place: Australia: South Australia ...
GGACCTGCGCCAGGCGGGGATTGTTAAGGCCCGCGCCTTCGGGCCTTAACCCGGCTGCCACGCGGCAACTGAAACTACTGTGCATATGACGGACGGAACCGGCGCAGAGCGCAGAGCGGATACACGGGAAACGGATGCATTCTTTATGTCAGCACGGTGAATATTCCGTTCGTGACTTACCACTGCCAGACCTTTTCCGGAGTAATGATCACCGGCAACGGAATATCCCACTGTTCCGTGGGCAGGGCAGGGACCTGCTGGCAGCAATGCGCCAGGCCAGCCGGTAGCACACCATGTTGTTGCCAGTGCTGCAACGTCCGGTCGTAGAAGCCGCCGCCCATCCCCAGCCGTTGTCCCCGGGCATCAAAGGCCACCAGTGGCACCAGAATAATGTCCAGTGTATCCAGCGGGGCCAGTTCCGTCAGGTTCAGTGACGGTTCAGGGATACCGTAGCGATTAGGGTTCAGTGGCGTATCCGGAAGATAACGGATAAACAGCAGCTGCCCTGTCGAAAAAGGATGCAACACCGGCAGATAAACCTGCTGTCCGCGTTGCCATAACCGGGAGATCAGGGGGCGGGTGTCCAGCTCACCGTCGAAAGAAAGAAACAGAGCAACATTCCTCGCCTGTGCTAATAAAGGCAAGGAAAGGGCGCGTTCCGCCACCTGCTGTGCAGCCTGTTGCTGTTGCTGCGGGCTGAGAGCCTGTCGCTGGCGGCGTATCTGTGCACGGATCTGTTGTCGTTCAGACTGAGAATAAGTCACGGCATTTCCGTAAAAAGTAAGGATAACGGATATTCTGACACAGAAGAGGATAATACCGGAAGGCAGAAACGGGATGACTCAGGGAAGAAATGTCCGGAAGGACAGAAACGTACTAAAGGGAGATCTCCGGGATGCCGCTGCAGGCTGTAACCCTTGAACCCTTGGTTCAAGGTGAACATGCCGTCATTATTATCAGGCTTCCCGGACGGACCGGGCATGCACACAAAAAATGAAACGCCACATTCTGTTGGTATGAAATATCGGCTCAGGGGACTGGCCCGCTCGCAAACATCCCAGAGAAAATTTACTTCATGGAAATTGTAGCACAGGATCCATAAAGTGTTATTCGAATTTCGGTCCCTGATGGTCGGTGATCCGACCCTGCTCAACTAATGCCTGTTCAATAGTCTGTTGCAGCATGCGAATACGTTGTTCCATATTCGATGCATAATCACGGGTTTTGCTTTTTTCCTGCGCCAGTTCATGACAGATGTTTAATGCTGCTATGAACACAAGCTGCTCGGTATTGTTCACCCGGGTGCGGACTTTTAAGTCCTGCAACCGTTGGTCCAGGTCAGCTGCGGCCGCATTCAGCGCTTCCTGCTGTTCCGGCGGACAGTTAACTCTTAATGAACGACCAAAAATTTGTATATCTACTGGTTGCGCAGACATGCCACCTTCCTGACTGATTACATTGCCCGCATCCGAGACGCTTATCGGGGAACGGGGGCCACTATATAGACCTGAATAATAACTTACAACCCCTTTTCTGGAATCCTTCAGGCTGCTAGTGGTAGCATACCATGAACTTAACTTTCCAACATTGATGAATAACTATGTCCTTACAGAACGCACTACCTTCCTATGATGCATTGTCTGCCACACTCTCTTCGCAGGGGGTAGGAATGACAGCGGCAGAAATGCACGGTTTGATCAGTGGTATCATCTGTGGTGGCAATCAGGATCACAGCTGGAAAACCTTAGTCCATGACCTGGCCAATGATGGCCTGGCCTTCTCACAGACGCTCTCTCAGCCGCTGCAGGAAGTGCGCGATGCGGTGTTGCAGACACTGGAAGACGATGGCTTTATGTTCCGCTTACTGATGCCGGAAGACAGCCAGAGTACTGTTTTTGAGCGTGCAGACGCGCTGGCAGGCTGGGTAAACCACTTCCTGCTCGGCCTGGGAGTTACCCAGCCGAAACTGGATAAAGTGACCGGTGAAGCCGGCGAAGCTATCGACGACCTGCGAACTATCGCTCAGTTAGGCTACGATGAAGACGAAGACCAGGAAGAACTGGAACAGTCCCTGGAAGAAGTGCTCGAATATGTCCGTGTCGCGGCGGTACTGTGCTATGAAACGTTTAATCGCCCGCAGCCGACGGCGGTAGAAGTTAAGAAACCAACATTGCATTAATTTATCTTTATCTCCCGGCCGTAACGGGCCGGGCTAACAGGGAGCACTGATGATGATCACTCTGGAAAATTACCAACGGCGCCGCCAGGCACTCCTGGCTAAAATGGTCCCGGGCAGTGCTGCATTATTCTTTGCCGCCCCGGAAGTCACCCGCAGCCGTGACACCGAATATCCTTTTCGCCAGAACAGCGATTTCTGGTATTTCACCGGTTTTAATGAGCCTCAGGCGCTCCTGTTACTGATAAAAAGTGATGAAAAACATAATCACAGCGTTTTGTTTAACCGGGTGCGGGATGTTACCGCAGAGATCTGGTCGGGCCGCCGTCTGGGCCAGGACGCGGCTCCGCAAAAACTCGGTGTGGACAAAGCGCTGCCCTGGGAGGACCTGGACGATCAGCTCTATCAGCTGCTCAATGGGCTGGATGTGGTTTACTTTGCGCAGGGCGATGATGACGTTGCCGACAGCAAAGTGTTTGCTGCTCTCAATAAACTGCGTCAGGGGAGTCGCCAGAATCTTCGTGCGCCAGCTACACTGACCGACTGGCGTCCTCTGGTGCATGAAATGCGTCTGTTCAAAGATGACGAAGAGATAGCGATCCTGCGCCAGACCGGGAAAATCAGTGCGCTGGCCCATCAGCGTGCGATGGAAGTCTGCCGCCCCGGAATGTACGAATATCAGCTGGAAGGTGAGATCCATCATGAATTCAGCCGTCATGGTTCGCGGTTTCCTTCTTATGGCACCATCGTAGGTGGCGGGGAAAACGGCTGCATTCTGCATTACACCGAAAATGAATGTGAATTACGCGACGGTGATCTGGTTCTGATTGATGCCGGTTGTGAGCTTTACGGCTATGCCGGCGACATTACGCGCACTTTTCCTGTGAACGGGCGCTTTACTCCGGCACAGCGTGAAATCTATGACATCGTGCTGGAGTCACTGGAAAAAGCATTATCCCTCTACCGTCCCGGTGTCAGTATCCGTGAGGTAAATGACGCAGTGGTCCGTATTATGGTGACCGGGCTGGTACGGGTTGGGGTAATGAAGGGAGACATCGAGACCCTTATCGCTGAAAATGCTCACCGTCAGTTCTATATGCATGGTCTGGGTCACTGGATGGGGCTGGATGTGCATGATGTGGGCGATTACGGGTCTCCGGCACGGGAACGTCTGCTGGAGCCGGGCATGGTATTAACCGTCGAGCCGGGGCTGTATATTGCGCCTGATGCGGATGTCCCGCCACAATACCGCGGGATCGGTATCCGTATTGAGGACGATATCCTGATCACTGAGCAAGGTCATGAAAATCTGACCGATACTGTAGTAAAAAATGCAGATGATATTGAAGCACTGATGGCAGAAGCCAGACAGTCACGCCGCTAACAGGTGAAACAGCGCAGCATGAGCATGATTATCGCAGGGGGAGGGATGGCTGGCGCAACGCTTGCGCTGGCGGTCTCGCACCTCACGCAGGGAAAACTCCCTGTGACTCTGATTGAAGCAACCACGCCCGGCGAACGCGGGCATCCCGGTTTTGATGGCAGGGCGATTGCTCTGGCAGCGGGAACCTGCCAGCAACTTGAACAGATTGGGGTCTGGTCACATCTTGCCGGTTGTGCAACGCCGATCACCGACATCCATGTCAGTGATCGTGGTTTTCCGGGCCATGTCGGCATCCGTCATGATGAATACGGGCTGCCGGCGCTGGGCAATGTGGTCGAACTGCATGATGCCGGGCAGCAGCTGTTTTCACGGCTTAAGCATGCACCCGGTGTGACCGTAATTTGTCCTGCACGGGCAGTGAGTGTCTCACGGACTGCGGAGCAGGTCACGGTTACGCTGGATAATGGCGAACAACACCAGGCGAAGTTGCTGGTGGTGGCCAATGGCTCCGGGTCTTCACTGGCGGCGGGATGTGGAGTGCGCTGGCAGCAGGAGGATTATCAGCAGATTGCAGTGATCGCCAATGTCAGAACCAGCGAATTGCCCGCCGGCAGAGCCTATGAGCGGTTTACGCCTCATGGTCCGCTGGCACTGTTACCGATGTCCGGTGATCGCTACTCTCTGGTCTGGTGTCATCCGGCAGAGATGCGCGCACAGGTGGAGGCCTGGAGTGAACAGCAATTCCTGGATGAACTGCAAAAGGCATTTGGCTGGCGGCAGGGGCGTTTTATACGCTGCGGTAAACGTGACTATTATCCGCTGGTATTGCAGCAGGCGCAGGAGGTCACCCGCCATCGTCTGGTCGTTGCCGGAAATGCGGCCCAGACCCTGCATCCTATTGCGGGGCAGGGATTTAATCTCGGCTTGCGGGACGTGATGACACTGGCCGAAACGGTCGCCCGGGCCAGTGCCGCCGGGGAGGATATCGGTGATTATGCGACGCTGCAGCGCTATCGGGAGCGGCGTGAACCCGACCGGCAGAAAACCATCGCTATCACCGATGGTCTGGTACGGCTTTTTTCTAACCGGAATCTGCCATTAGTTGCGGGTCGTAATATTGGCTTAACTGTCATGGATAAAATGCCGTGGCTTAAACATCAGCTGGCCGGGCGTACCCTGGGCTGGGTGAAACGTTAATGAGAGAGTACTGATGCAGAGCTTTGATGTTGTCATCGCCGGTGGCGGAATGGTTGGTCTGGCGGTTGCCTGCGGTTTGGAAGGCAGTGGCCTGAAAGTTGCGGTACTGGAAAAGTCCCCGCATACCCCGCCGGATCTGCAGGCAGCCCCGTCGGTTCGTGTATCGGCGATTAATCGTGCCAGCGAACGTCTGCTCAGCCACCTCGGTGTCTGGCAGGATATTCTGGCGATGCGCGCCAGTGCTTATCACGGTATGGAAGTCTGGGAAAAAGACAGTTTTGGTCATATCCGCTTTGACGATCAGCATCAGGGGATGACCAGTCTGGGCTATATTGTTGAAAATCAGGTACTGCGCGAAGCCTTATGGCAGCGGGCCAGCCGCTGCAGTGATGTGACACTGATTGCTCCGGCACAGCTTCAACAGGTTGCTTTTGGTGATAACGAAGCTTTCGTCACGCTGGAAGACGGCTCTATGCTGACGGCACGGTTGCTGGTCGCGGCGGACGGGGCGGATTCCTGGCTGCGAAAAAAAGCGGATATTCCGCTGATGTTCAGGGATTACCAGCACCACGCTCTGGTGGCCAATATCCGTACGGAGCAGCCTCATGATGCTGTCGCACGACAGATTTTTTATGGTGAAGGCATTCTGGCTTTTCTGCCGCTTTCTGACCCGCATCTGAGTTCCATTGTCTGGTCCTGCGAACCGCAACAGGCTGAGCGACTGAGCGGGATGTCTGAAGACCAGTTTAATCAGCAACTGTCTGTCGCTTTTGATATGAAACTCGGGTTATGCCGTGCTGAAAGTGAACGTAAAACCTTCCCGCTGATGGCCCGTTATGCCCGGCAGTTTGCTGCACACCGGCTGGCGCTGGTCGGCGATGCTGCCCATACTATCCATCCGCTGGCAGGGCAGGGGGTGAACCTCGGCTTTATGGATGCTGCAGAGCTTATCGGTGAAATCCGTCGCCTGCAGCAGCAGGGGAAAGATATTGGTCAGTATCTCTACCTTCGTCGTTATGAGCGCAGTCGCAAGCACAGTGCGGCGATGATGCTGGCTTCGATGCAGGGCTTTCGTGAACTGTTTGCCGGCAGCAACCCCGCGCTCAAATTAATGCGCGATATCGGGCTGAAAATGGCTGATACCTTACCGGGGGTTAAGCCAAAATTGCTGCAGCAGGCAATGGGCCTGCATGACTTACCGGAGTGGTTAAAAAACAGCTAAACAGGCTGTCATGGCCCGCCGCCAGGCGGGCCTGAGCGCAACCCTTCCTTCCGGCCCCCTCTTTAAATGTCTGTCCTGCGCGAAAATCAGCTAAACAGCGGGCTTTCTGCCACAGTGATCGGATGGACGCGTATTACGCCGGTTATGGCTGTCGCGTTCGGGCAAGGACTCTGTTTATACTGGCTTTCTGACACTGGTCCTGACGTGGCCAGCAGCCTTGCAGTGAATTGACGGAGATAACGTTATGCCTTTATCAGAACTCTCAGTGCCTGACCGGCACAGGGCGTTAATTGTCGTAGATGTACAGAATTGTTTTGTGACCGGCGGGAGTCTGGCGGTTCCCGGCGGCGAAACGATCATTCCGCGGGTCAACCAGCTGGCCCGGTGTTTCAGTAACGTTGTTCTGACCCAGGACTGGCATCCTCATAACCATCTGTCGTTTGCCGAAAATCATCCCGGTAAACAGCCCGGCGATATCATCGAAACCCGTTACGGTCCTCAGCATCTGTGGCCGGTGCATGCGGTATGGGAAAGTGAAGGGGCCATGCTTCACCGCCAGCTGGACATTCCGCACGCACAACTGATTATCCGCAAAGGTTACCATCAGGATATCGACAGTTACTCAGCCTTTACCGAAGCCGACCGGCAGACAACGACCGGACTGGCCGCCTGGCTGCAGGCCCGTGAGATCAGTCACGTTTATATTGTTGGTCTGGCGACCGACTTCTGTGTGGCAATGACCGCCATTGATGCACGGCTGGCAGGGTTCACTACCACGGTTATCGAAGATGCCTGCAAGGGGATTAATTTTCAGGGCTCCCTGGCTGCCGCAAAGGCCGATATGCTGGACCATGGCGTCATACTGACGGATTCGTCTGAACTACTGGCCGCAGCCTTATAAACGGCAGTCTTTATTTACTTGTCCAATGATCTGCATAAAGCGGAAGTATATTTACCGCCCGGAAGCCGATATAAAAGTGGCAGTCCGGTGATTATCCTGACTCATTACAGGAAGAAAGAGGGAGCAGAATGACGGTTCGTGTACGCGAGGTTCAGGCTGAGGATCACGAAGCCTGGATGACACTGTGGAAGCAATATCTGGCATTCGCCGGAAGTGACCTTGATATGTCGGTAACGTTATCGACCTGGGAAAGAGCGCTGTCGTCAGACTCGCCCCTGATGTGCAGGGTGGCGGAGACAGATAAAAAGATTATCGGGTTCGCTATCTTTGTTTTACATGAAGGGGCCTGGTATACGCAGCCTTTGTGTTATCTGGAAGATCTCTTTGTGGACGATACCATGCGGGGGCTGGGTGCGGGTAAAGCGCTGATCGAAGCTATCCGTGACGAAGCGAAAGAGAAATCCTGGGCGAAAGTTTACTGGATAACCCGTGGGTCGAATCCGGCGAGAAAGCTCTACGACAGGCTGGCTAATCTGGAAGATTTTGTTCGTTACAGTATCAGGCCGTGAACTGCACATTGCAAAGCGACGTCGTGCTGACCAGGGCCGCTTTCTGACAGAAGCACTCCGGACCGTTAACTGTCCGGCCTGTGACGCCCTCTCTTCCTGCTCCTCTGGTCAGGCTAAGCCCTTATAAAGGGAAAGTGAGGGCTCATTGATAGCCGAAGTACCGTTTCAAAATATTTTCTGCGCTTCACCGCAACTTATTCCCTGCGATTAAGCGCCCTGCCGGTCAGGTGCGAGGCTATAGGTCGCGCTGCACCACTTTAGAACGTCATTTGATTTATTCTAATTTGACGACTCTCTTTGCCATACTTTTTCTAATCCGTAAGAGAAATGCAGTCATTAATTTGTCACCCGTATTCGCCGGTAAGTTACCTTTAAATTCTGCCCGAAGGAGCAGTTACCGGTGAAATGTTCATATTTCCGCCTGTTAACTGGTGTTTTTTGCTGCAGTCCGCCATGCACCATCAGGGTGCATGGCGGTTTTTTGCCATTATTTTGCTTATGGTGAAGTGCCGCATTCAATGGTAAGTTTTTGGCAGGGTAACGTTTGCGCCCGGGTTTTTAAGCCTTAAAGGCGTAAACCACCACCGGTAAACCTCTCACTTTTCGACAGGACGACGGTTATGACTCAGCACACCCCCTTATATGAACAGCATCAGGCTTGTGGTGCCAGGATGGTTGATTTCCATGGCTGGATGATGCCCCTGCATTATGGCTCGCAGATTGATGAACATCTGGCGGTGCGGAATGATGCCGGAATGTTTGATGTCTCTCATATGACCATTGTGGACCTGCACGGTGCACGTACCCGCGAGTTTCTTCGCTATCTGCTGGCCAATGATGTCGCACGACTGACACAGCCCGGAAAAGCACTCTATACCGCCATGCTGAATGCCTCCGGCGGCGTGATTGATGATTTGATCGTTTACTTTATGACAGAGGATCACTTCCGGCTGGTGGTCAATTCCGCGACCCGCGAAAAAGATCTTGCCTGGATAAGCTCCCATGCCACGCCTTTTGGTGTCACCTTGCAGGAACGCAGTGAACTGGCATTACTTGCCATTCAGGGCCCCCATGCTCAGCAGAAAGTACAAAGCCTGCTGACAGAGCGCCAGCGGCAGGACGCGAGAGAGCTGGCACCGTTCTTCGGTGTGCAGAGCGGAGAGTTATTTATTGCCACCACCGGTTATACCGGTGAGTCAGGTTACGAGATAGCGCTGCCGGCGGAGCAGGCACCTGCCCTGTGGCAGCGTTTACGGGAAGCCGGTGTCAGCCCTGCCGGGCTGGGCGCCCGTGACACGCTGAGGCTGGAAGCCGGGATGAATCTCTACGGACAGGAAATGGATGAGGGCGTGTCGCCGCTGGCTGCCAATATGGGCTGGACCATTGTCTGGCAGCCGGAAGAACGACAGTTTATCGGCCGTGAAGCCCTGGAAGTTCAGCGTCAGCAGGGCACCGAAAAACTGGTGGGTCTGGTGCTGAAAGAAAAAGGCGTTCTGCGTAACGCACAACCGGTGCTGTTTACGGATACCGAAGGGGTCCGGCAGCAGGGCATTATTACCAGCGGTTCGTTTTCACCGACCCTGGGCGTCAGCATTGCCCTTGCCCGGGTGCCGGCTTCCATCGGCGACAGTGCCGTGGTACAGATAAGACAGCGCGAAATGCCGGTCACCGTCTGCAAACCGGTGTTCGTTCGTGCTGGTAAACCTTTGGTATAACAATAATTTCAGGAGATAACCCGAATGAGCAATGTTCCGGCTGAATTAAAATACCGTGAGAGTCATGAATGGGTGCGTCAGGAAGCTGACGGCAGCGTTACTGTCGGGATCACCGAACATGCGCAGGAATTGCTGGGCGATATGGTGTTTGTTGACCTGCCGGATGTCGGCGCTCAGGTCACCCGGGGAGAAGATTGTGCGGTAGCGGAGTCCGTGAAGGCCGCTTCTGATATTTATGCACCGCTCAGCGGTGAAGTGATTGCGGTCAATGATGCGCTGGGTGAGCACCCGGAGCTGGTGAACAGCGCGCCGTATGCGGGTGGCTGGCTGTTTAAACTGAAACCTGCCGGCGACAGCCAGCAGGGACTGCTGGATGCGGATGCCTATCTCGCATCTATCGGCGAATAAACGCCCTCCCGTTACCGGCAGAAGGCTGCCGGTATCCTCTGCCAGAGCAGGAACTCTGTGTCCTGCTGTTTATCTTCAAGCCTGATTCAGGATGCAAAGCGAATGACCCGGACTCTCAGCCAGCTCGAAAATCAGAATGAATTTATTGCCCGCCATATCGGGCCTTCACCACAGCAGCAGGAAAAAATGCTGCAAACTATCGGTGCCGGTTCTCTGCCGTCGCTGATCGACGCGATAGTGCCACAGGATATCCGTCTGCCTGAACTGCCGGCTGTCGGTGAGGCCATTACGGAACAGCAAGCGCTGGCAGAGCTGAAGACGATAGCCGGGCGTAATAAACGCTTTAAATCCTGGATTGGCATGGGCTACAGCGCGGTGATCACCCCGCCGGTTATTCTGCGTAATCTGCTGGAAAATCCGGGCTGGTATACCGCTTACACCCCTTATCAGCCGGAAGTTTCACAGGGGCGTCTGGAAGCGTTACTTAATTTTCAGCAGGTCACCCTCGATCTGACCGGGATGGATATCGCCTCGGCATCCTTACTGGACGAAGCCACGGCAGCGGCTGAAGCGATGGCGATGGCGAAACGGGTCAGTAAGCTTAAAAATGCCAATAAGTTTTTTGTGGCTGATGATGTGCATCCGCAGACCCTTGACGTAGTGCGCACACGCGCCGAAACCTTCGGGTTTGAACTGATTATCGATGCGGCAGAGAAGGCGGTGGATCATCAGGACCTGTTTGGTGTGCTGCTGCAATATTGCGGCACCCGCGGACATCTGCATGACTACCGGGATCTTATTGCTACGCTCAGGGAGCGTAAAGTCATTGTCAGCATGGCCGCCGATTTTATGGCGCTGGTGCTGCTAGCCTCACCGGGTGAGCAGGGGGCCGACATCGTGTTTGGTTCTTCCCAGCGCTTCGGCGTGCCGATGGGCTACGGCGGGCCGCACGCAGCTTTCTTTGCCAGCCGTGATGAACATAAACGCGCCATGCCTGGCCGTATTATCGGGGTATCCCGGGATGTCAGCGGCAACCAGGCACTGCGTATGGCAATGCAGACACGCGAACAGCATATCCGCCGCGAAAAGGCCAACTCCAATATCTGTACCTCGCAGGTATTACTGGCCAATATTGCCGGTATGTATGCGGTCTATCATGGTCCGCAGGGGCTTAAAAAAATTGCCGAACGTATCCATCGCCTGACCGATATTCTGGCTGCAGCCCTGCAGCAGCAGGGGCTCAGCGTACGTAACCGTCACTGGTTCGATACGCTGATGGTGGAGGTCAAAGATAAAGCCGCAGTCCTGAAGCGGGCAGCCGATCATCAGGTGAATCTGCGGACCGATTTACCGCAAGCCGTCGGTATTACCCTGGATGAAACGACCGGTCGGGAGGATCTGCAGGTATTACTGACGATCCTGACCGGCAATGATGCACCGATCGATTTTGACGCGCTGGATGCTCAGGCAGCGACAGAAAGTGCCTCTGTACCGGCGGCATTATATCGTACGGAAGCCATTCTGACTCACCTGGTGTTCAACCGTTATCATAGCGAAACAGAAATGATGCGTTATATGCACCGGCTGGAGAGCAAGGACCTGGCCCTGAATCAGGCGATGATCCCCCTGGGCTCCTGTACCATGAAGCTGAACGCGGTCGCCGAGATGTTACCGGTTACCTGGCCGGAATTTTCAGAGCTGCACCCGTTTTGTCCGACCTCACAGGCAGAGGGATACCTGGAAATGATAGCGACGCTATCCCGCTGGCTGGTCCGCCTGACAGGCTACGATGCCCTGTGTATGCAGCCGAATTCCGGCGCGCAGGGGGAATATGCCGGTTTGCTGGCGATCCGCCGTTACCATGAAAGCCGCCAACAGCCGGAACGGAATATCTGCCTGATCCCGGCCTCGGCCCACGGGACTAACCCGGCGTCTGCACAGATGGCAGGCATGTCGGTGGTCGTGGTCGCCTGTGACAAACAGGGCAATATTGACCTGAATGATTTGCGTGTTAAAGCGGAGCAGGCAGGGGAGCAGCTTTCCTGCATTATGGTGACTTATCCTTCCACCCACGGGGTGTATGAATCGACGATCCGTGAAGTGTGCAACATCGTCCATCAGTTCGGGGGACAGGTGTATCTGGATGGCGCAAATATGAATGCCCAGGTCGGGCTGACTTCACCCGGCTTTATCGGTGCGGATGTCTCGCACCTCAATCTGCACAAAACCTTCTGTATTCCGCACGGCGGCGGCGGGCCGGGGATGGGGCCGATCGGTGTTAAAGCGCATCTGGCACCGTTCGTGCCCGGGCACAGTATTGTCCGGGTGGCAGACGTACTGACCCGTGAAGGGGCGGTATCTGCAGCACCTTTTGGCAGTGCGTCTATTCTGCCTATCAGCTGGATGTATATCCGTATGATGGGGAGCGAAGGCCTGCGGCAAGCCAGCTCTGTGGCTATCCTGAATGCTAACTATATTGCCCGCCGTCTGGGAGAGGCTTATAACATTCTCTATACCGGTGAACAGGGGCATGTGGCGCACGAATGTATTCTTGATATTCGTCCGCTGAAAGAAAAGAGTGGTATCAGCGAAATGGATATTGCTAAGCGACTGATTGATTACGGGTTCCATGCACCTACCATGTCTTTCCCGGTGGCAGGAACGCTGATGGTGGAGCCTACCGAATCAGAAAGTCTGCATGAGCTGGACCGCTTTATTGAGGCGATGCTGGCTATCCGCGCAGAGATAGAGAAAGTTATCTGTGGCGAATGGCCTGCGGAGGATAACCCACTGGTCAATGCGCCGCATACCCAGCAGGAACTGGCCGGTGAATGGTCGCATTGTTATTCCCGTGAACTGGCGGTGTTCCCGGCGGGCAGTGACAATAAATACTGGCCGACAGTGAAACGTCTGGATGATGTTTACGGGGATCGTCATCTGTTCTGTTCCTGCGTTCCTGTCAGCGATTATCAGTAATATGCTCAGCACGGCTGTCCTTCGGGACAGCCGTTGTTTTACGATGAATCTGATCTGTTTGTTACCCGGGAATAGCAATGACTCCGTTTATTACCCCCCGCTTATCCGGCCGTCAGCTGAAGGCAGATGACTGGCCATTTTTCCTGCAACTGTACCGCGACCGGCAGGTCATGCGATTTATCAGCGACCCGCTGAGTGAAGAAAGTATCCGTGAGAAATTTAACAGCCGTCTGCCGCTGTGGCAGTGCAGCAGCGATCACTGGCTGTGTCTGTTGCTGAGTGAACGCGACAGCGGAACTCCTGTCGGCCTGACCGGATTTTGCCTGAAAGAAGATACCGGTGAGGCAGGTTTTATTTTTTCCCCGCAGGCACAGGGCAAAGGCTATGCTGCCGAATCGCTGAACATTTTGGCTGAGCGCTTTTTCAGCGAAGGCTACGGACTCCGTTTGTGCTGTCAGGTCACCGAAGGTAATGAGGCCTGTCAACGGCTGATGCAGCGCTGTGGTTTTCGCCTGACAGAACGGCAGTCACAGAGTTTTTATCTGGCAGGACAATGGCATGATGATCTGCATTTTGTCCGGTACGGCAACGACGTGGTGCCGTGAATGCCGGGTAATCACTGACCACACCGGCCCCGGGTTTTTTCGCTGCCGGTGGACATAGGCATTCACAAAAAAATTCAGCTTACACCTGTACACTGAAAATATTCTTCGCTACGCTACCTGTGCACTATCGGAAACAACGTACTGAAATCAGGAAGCCTGCATGACACAACATCGTTTATTTCCGAAGGGATATTCTCTGGCCGAAGAGGTGGCTAACAGCATCAGCCACGGACTGGGATGCCTGTTCGGAGTTGTCGGACTTGTACTGTTACTGACCCGGGCCATTGAACACAATGCGGGGGCAATAACCCTTATCAGTTATACCCTGTACGGCAGCAGTATGATCCTGCTGTTTCTGGCCTCAACCCTGTATCACGCTATTCCTTCGCCGAAAGCCAAGCCGTGGCTGAAAAAATTCGACCATTGTGCGATCTATCTGCTGATCGCCGGGACTTACACCCCTTTCTTACTGGTCGGACTGAAATCACCGCTGGCGCATACGTTAATGGTGGTGATCTGGGCCTTAGCCCTGGCGGGAATTATTTTTAAACTGACGATAGCGCATCGTTTTAAGATCCTGTCGCTGGTCACGTATCTGCTGATGGGCTGGCTGTCACTGATTGTGGTGTATCAGCTGGCGACCCGGCTTTCATCCGCCAGTGTCTGGCTGCTGGCGATCGGCGGCATTGTCTATTCGCTGGGGGTGATATTCTACGTATCGCGGCGCATCCCTTATAATCATGCGATCTGGCATGGTTTTGTGCTCGGGGGCTCTGTCTGTCACTTCTGCGCTATCTACTTCTATGTTCGTTAAGCTGCCGTGCGGAGCCGTGAAGGCTCCGTTATCGGCGTTAAAGTCGCTGGCCCGTCCGGCCAGCGTGGTTGTCTGCCGGGCCCGGTGAATACGTTTAACGGGCCACCGGCAGATTACTCTTCTTCGCTGAGGGAATAAGGCAGGGGTTGTACCGTTAATACTGCGCCTTCGTCGCCTTCAGGACGCAATACACTTTCTGCTTCCAGGTCATTATTCAGCACAGCCTGTACGGACACCCGGCCATCATTCAGCTTCACGGCGGCCAGCACAGTGCCGGTTTTACGCCACCGGTCTCCCATCTGTAATTCCAGCGCTCCGCCGGTGGCCGGCAGTTGTTCTGCCGTGCCCAGCAGCCAGTACAATGCACGTTTGTTGGCTCCGCGGTACTTCGCCCGGGCAACCATCTCCTGACCGGTATAACAGCCCTTTTTAAAGCTGATCGCCTGTAATGCCTGCAGGTTAGTGGCTTGCGGGATAAACTCACCGCTGGTGGCCGTATCGATCACCGGCTGGCCGGCGGCAATGTCCAGCGCCAGCCACTGCTGACTGTCGCCGGTCTGCGCATGGCTTATTGCTGAGCGAAGGGCGGCGGTCTGTTCCTTTCCGGCAATCAGAATAAAGCGTTCCGCCGGACAGTCCTGCCATAGCAGCAGTTGATCTTCTGCCAGAACCCGGGGCTGGTTGTGATCCGGTAACTCACTGAAATGAGCCGCGAGAGCTTCGCGGGCACCTTGTCCGGCAATGCCGGTCAGCTGACGGGTGTCGTCGTCACTCAGCGTCACTTTGGCAAATACCGCATATTTTTTCAGCGCGGCCAGTTGGGCATCACGGACCTGACGGCGCAGGATATAGCCGTAATCTTCCGTATCATGGAACAGACGCAGACTGCTCCACATTTTTCCTTTGGCATCACAATGGGCGGCCAGCCGGTGGTCATTTTCCGGCAGGGCGGCAACATCCAGCGTCAGTTGCCCCTGCAGATAGCTGGTACTGTCCGGGCCGCGGGCAGTGACCAGTGCCCAGTCATCAAGGGCGACGATAGTCAGAGGCAGTGTCTCTGCGGCTGCCGGTTGAGAGAGAGTATTTTCTGGCATAGGGCATCCTGTGGCTTAAGTGGGCATCAGCACGGGGCTGAGCCGGGTTAGCAGTCGTATTCAGGGCATTATTCACCAAAGGCCGACCGCTGAAAAGGGCGAAACCACACGGTAAATGCGTTATACGGCGGGAGCCTGCCGGCAAATGATCACCTGAACAGCAATTTCAGGCCGGTGAAGGCCAGCAGACCGGCACTGCATCGGTCAATCAGGGTACGGTAACGCAGATAAGCATGACGCGGCCGGCGGGCAGAGAGCAGAGCAGCCACCAGTAAATACCACAAGACATCGATGATAAATGCCATCGCGGGGAGGGTAACTGACATCCGGGGCGCGGAAGCTGAGCTTAATACCGAAGAAAACAGGCTGGCAAACACCAGTGCGGTCGCCGGGTTACTTAACTGTGTCAGTAATCCGGAGAGAAAAGCCCGTCCGATACTGTGATGGATATTCTGCTCGTCGCTGACGGTGGCCCCGGCAGAGCGGCGCAGTATTTTTATCGCGACCCATAACAGATACAGCCCGCCGGCGATTTTAAGCGTCAGGTAGAGGCCCGGGATATAGAGCAGCACGGCATGTAAGCCTGACAGCGCAATGCCAGCGAAAATAGCCGCCCCGCTGGCCAGCCCGACCGCGACCGCCGCGGCCGCAGAAAAAGAAGAAGACACTGCCGTCCTCGCCGCCAGTAAAAAACTGGCCCCGGGGCTCATTGCACCGGACAGGATGGCGAAGCCGATAAGCGTAAGTGTGGCAAAATCTGACGTCACAGGCATTCCTTAAATCAGGGACAGTGTTAGCCCGTACGCAGCGATAGGCCCGGGCAGGAAATTTCAGTATTCCTGAATAATTGCGTGCCCGCCCGTGTTTTTTAATTTCCGTCACGGGGGAGTGTCGCCTGTCTGTGCATTACGGGGTAAACTGAGTTTTCTCAGGAACCGTACACAGGACAAATCATGCCGGAACAAACCTCCCCGGGTATCAATGATAAAGCCCGTATTCAGTGGGCCTGCCGTCGGGGCATGCTGGAGCTGGATATCGCTATTATGCCGTTCTTCAGATATGAATATGACACGCTTACCGACCCTGAGAAGCAGACGTTTATCGCTTTATTACGGGCAGACGATCCGGATTTGTTTAACTGGATGATGGGCAACGGGGAGCCGGCAGATGCGGATCTCCAAAAAATGGTGCAATTGATCCGTGAACGTAACCAGCAACGCGGCCCGGTGGCAGAGTGAATTAGTCCCCTCCCGGCTGGCCTGCCGTATTCAGTGCAGTGTCCAGGCGCTGATCGTGCTGGCTGTCGTTTTTACCCCCTGGACCTGGGGCGGAGGTATCTTAAAACTGATGGCTCTTTGTCTGGTATGGCGGGAGGGGCAGCTGGCCCGCAGACGTTTTCGCGAGCGTTGCGGTGTGCTGGAAGTGGATGCGCAGGGAAGATGGCGCTGGCAGCAACAGAGCTGGCGGACCCGGGGTAATCCGGGCTGGTTACCTTTTGCTGTGTTACTTTCTCTGGAAAACGCTGCGGGGCAGCGCCTGCGCTTCTGGCTGATGCAGGATGCGATGCCCGCACAGGACTGGCGGGCATTACGAATGCACTGGTTCTATTGCCGGAGTTATTCACGCTAGACGGGTTTACAGCAGTTCTTCCACTTCGGTCAGGATCTGTTCACACCAGCGTTCGACCCTGTCATCGGTCATTTCGAACTGGTTAACATCATCCAGAGCCAGCCCGACAAACTGATCACCCTCGGGCAGCACAGCTTTAAGGCTGATAAATTCAAAGCCTTCGGTCGGCCATTGGCCGATAAACTTTACGCCCATCGGTTTCAGCAGGTCATGCAACATGCCGAGGGCATCGAGAAACCATTCACTGTAGCCAATCTGATCACCCATACCATAGAGTGCGACGGGTTTACCGCGCAGCTGCAGGTCAGGCAGCATTGGCCAGATAGCTTCCCAGTCTTCCTGCAATTCGCCGAAATCCCAGGTCGGGATCCCCATAATCAGCAGGTCGTACTGCTGCATCGCTTCTATCGGTCCCTCTTTCACATTGTGTAATGTCACCAGGTCGTCACCGATAAAATCACGGATTTTTTCCGCGACGATTTCGGTATAACAGGTGCTGGAACCGTAGAATAATCCGATTTTCATAATTACCTTGTTAATTCAGACAGTCAATTTTAGTGCAGTGAGTTAATTATCTAATAATGCCTGATAAACCCTAAGAAAAAATACATTCTGCCGTCAATTAATGGCTTTTGCGCTACGAATAGCGTTCCGATCCCCGGCTGACTGGCCGGAATAGTTTTTCTTTTTTACTCAGAGCAGGTTCCGCCCGTTCCTGTCCGTTTGGGAGAGTCTGGATCCCTGCACCTCTTGTACCGGGGGCAGTCTTTTAAAGCAAAACCATAATTCGGGTTTTCCCCGGTCGCCTGCAGCGGGGTGCAGGCAGCAAGCCTTACCACAAAGCGAACGGAATATTCACCGTGCTGATTAAAAAACTACAGATGAACCGAACACTCACAAACCTGAGACAAAAATCCCCCGGTTTTCTCCGGGCCCCCACCCGGCGTATTACCGCGACATCGCACCGCTGAGCGAGGGAATGTGTCCAGGACGAGCCGCATGGACGCG
>ERZ794949.284-NODE-284-length-17582-cov-14.481771_pt1 | contig 17582 bp, 15 predicted proteins | sample MGYA00511363_ERZ794949 | MGnify/ENA primary metagenome ERZ794949 (study PRJEB30137, sample SAMN04331402) | food metagenome | isolation source: T1 must sample point D1 replicate B | place: Australia: South Australia ...
CTTGGACGTCCTTTAGCCGCGTAAACTTGCTTAACCGCATCTTCATTAGTTGCATCTGCCCCTAAACCATATACCGTTTCAGTTGGGAAAGAAACTAACTTTCCATCCGCGATATCTTTAGCAGCGTCAGATAAATCATCTGCAGTGTATATCTTTGTGTCCATAAATAAATACATCCCCCCTAATAATTAACTCGAATCATTCTCGGATTGCCGAAAAAGTCATCACGATTGGTGACCTCGCATCCTGGAATTGATTCGGTAAAAATCTCGGTTACTGCTTCAGTTTGTTTAAACCCAATTTCAAGATATAAACTACCGTGAACAGTGTCCTTCTTTATTTTAATATAATCTGCGATTTTTTGATACATAAATAAGCCATTATTTTTTGCAAATAATGCTTCTTTTGGTTCGTGTTCTATTACACTTTCGTCCATATACTTGATTTCATCTTCGGAAATATATGGAGGATTACTAATAATTACGTCATAATCTTCGGTTATTGCGTTAAACAGGTCACTCTCGATGAACCTAACGTTCGTTTTGTTCATTTCATTGTTCAAACCGGCTACCTGTAAGGCTTTTGCAGAGATGTCAGCAGCATCTACCTGCCAGTCTGGATGTTCCTTGCTAATGGAAATGGCAATTGCACCACTTCCCGTTCCCATGTCGAGAACTTTTAGGTCTTTTTGATCAGCAAAATCAGTCAATAGCCACTCTACTAATTCCTCTGTTTCGGGGCGTGGAATTAGGACTCTATCATCGACTTTAAAACGATTACCATAAAAATCAGTCTCACCGATGATGTATTGAGCCGGTTGGCCATTTAGATATTGGTCAATCCAATCGAAGTATCTTTTGACGTCTTCTTGTTTCATTTCGTCACGATAATGCAAGAGTAAGTGGGTATTATCGAAGCCAAACATTTCCATTAAGAACAGCTTGGCGGTCTCCTCATCTAAATTTTTTTCGGAGATAAGAAAAGAAGCCCTCTTCTGGGCTTCAAAATAAGTCATATTAGTCATTCTTTAGTTGCTCCAACTTGGCAGTTTGGTCAGATAGAATCAATGCGTCAATGATATCTTCTAAGTCACCATTCATAACCTTATCCAACTTGTTAACTGTCAAACCAATACGGTGATCAGTAACACGGTTTTGAGGATAGTTGTAAGTTCTAATTCTTTCTGAACGATCACCAGTACCCACGGCTGATTTTCTTTCAGCGTCATACTTATCTTCTTCTTGTTGTTGGTAATAATCGTATACACGTGACTTCAACACTTGCATTGCCTTAGCACGGTTTTGTTGTTGTGAACGTTCATCTTGCATAGCAACAACAATCCCTGTTGGCAAGTGGGTCATTCTAACAGCTGATGAAGTTTTGTTAACGTGTTGTCCACCGGCACCAGATGCACGGTAAACATCAGTCTTAATATCTTTTGGATCAATATCTATATCAACATCTTCAGCCTCTGGCATAACACCAACGGTAGCAGTAGAAGTATGAATACGACCAGCTGATTCAGTTGAAGGAACACGTTGCACACGATGAGCACCGTTTTCAAACTTCAACTTAGAATAAACATTTTCACCTTGAATCATGATGGCAATTTCCTTAAAACCACCAACTTCAGTGTCGCTTTCATCAATGATTGATGTCTTCCAGCCTTGGCTTTCTGCATAACGAATGTACATATTGTATAAGTCAGCAGCAAACAAGCTACCTTCATCCCCACCAGCAGCACCATGAATTTCCATGATAATGTTCTTGTCATCATTAGGGTCCTTAGGTAATAGCATAATCTTGATTTGTTCTTCAAGTTCAGCCTTTTGTGGTTCTAATTCACTAATTTCACTCTTAACCATTTCATTCATGTCATCGTCTAGCTTTTCAGCAAGCATGGCCTTGTCATCTTCTAGTTGTGAGACAACGTCCTTGTACTTGTTATAAGCTGCAACAACTTCTCTTAAACTACCTTCTTCTTTAGATAGTTCCATGAAACGTTTTGTATCTGCAATAACTTCTGGGTCACTGATCAATTCGTTTAGTTCATCGTATCGATCAACTACTGATTGCAGCTTTTCAAATATTTCATCCATTAATTATTCCTCACTTTCCCATTTCGTCCAAAGGTGGGTTGAAATAATGCTTACGACATACTGGGTAGTATGATTCGTTCCCACCTACTTGAATTTGTTCACCTTCATATACTGGTTGATTGTCATGGAAACGAAGGTTCATTGTGGCTTTACGACCACAGAACCAACAAATTGTCTTCATTTCTTCAATCTTGTCAGCATATAACAATAACGCTTCAGATCCTTCAAATAACTTGTTTTGGAAGTCATTCTTTAGACCAAATGCGATTACTGGAATCGATAAATCATCGACGATCTTTGCTAATTGTAAGACATGAGCCTTAGTTAAGAATTGGGCTTCGTCAATTAAGATACAACTAGCATCTGGGTCAATTTCTTTGACCATTTCAAAGCAATCAGAATCCGATTCAATCACATGTGCACCTCTGCTTAATCCTACTCGGGATGCAACAGTACCTCTTTCTTCCCTTGTGTCCAATGCACTTGTCATGATTACGACTGATTTACCTTGTTCTTCATAATTATGAGCAACTTTGATGATTTCAATGGACTTTCCACTGTTCATTGCCCCGTAGCGATAATATAGTTGTGCCATGATTAAACTCGCTTTCTGTATTTTTTCATTTATTATTATAGCTGATTTATGAATTAATTTCGACAGTTCCAAAGAATTTACATCATTTTACTGAAATAATGCAATTATTCGGTCTATAATAGTAAAGTATGATAAAATTTTGTGTATTAATTAATTAAGGAGTACAAGCAATGTCTATAAGAAGCGAATTTGCGACTTTTGCTGGTAAGTCTTCATACTGGTTTTTACATACCTTTATGAACGGAGGAAGTTCTCTTCCTGGAAAGATTACCACCGCAATTGATCCAGCGATTTTAAAACATCTAGGTCAAAACTATGACATTATTGTGGTTACTGGTACTAACGGAAAAACCCTAACCACTGCACTTACTGTTCAAGTGCTAAAACAAAAATACCCAAACGTTGTTACTAACCCATCTGGTTCTAACATGGAACAAGGTCTAGTAACTACATTTCTAAAAGCTAAAAATCCCAAGACCAACCGTCCACTTGCTGTCTTGGAAGTCGATGAAGCAAACGTTATTAAACTAACTAAGTACGTTAAACCAATCGCCTTTGTCTTCACTAATATCTTCCGTGATCAAATGGATAGATATGGTGAAATCTACACTACCTACAAGAAGATTATTGATGGTGTCAAACTAGCTCCAGAAGCTACTATCATCGCCAATGGTGATGCACCAATCTTTAACTCCGTTGATTTACCAAATCCAAAGATTTATTACGGATTCAAGAATCATGATGACAAAGATAACTTCAAAGCTGAACCAAATACTGATGGTGTCTTATGCCCAGTATGTCAAAACATCTTGCACTACCACTACATTAGTTACGCCAACTTAGGTAACTACTTCTGTGAACACTGTGGTTTCAAACGCCCAGAACTAACTCATGAATTAACTAAGCTAGGTGCATTAACTCCTAACTCATCTGACTTCACTGTCGATGGCCAAGACCTATCAATTGGAATTGGTGGAGTTTACAACATTTACAATGCGTTAGCCGCTTATTCAGTTGGACGTTTCCTAGACGTTGATCCAAAAGATATCGCTAACGCATTTACTGCCAACGAACGTGTCTTTGGTCGTCAAGAATTAATCGACATCGATGGTAAGGAAACTACATTAGTATTGGTTAAGAACCCTGTTGGTCTAAACCAAGTTATCGATACCATTTCAAAGGAAAAAGATGACTTCTCACTAATCTGCCTACTAAACGCCAACTACGCTGACGGAATTGACACTAGTTGGATTTGGGACGGTGAATTTGAACGCTTCACTAAGATGCCAATCAAGAAGTTCATCACTGGTGGTGAAAGATACAAGGACATTACCTTTAGATTTAAGGTTGCCGGTGTGGATGAAAACATCCATGAAGTTCAACCTAACCTAGAAAAGGTAGTCGAAGAAATCCCTACTCTACCAACTAAGAAGGTTTACATCCTAGCTACCTACACTGCAATGCTTCAATTAAGAAAAGACTTTGCAGAAAAAGGTTATATTAAGGGAGGTATGGAATAATGACCAAAGAATATACATTACACATTGCCCATCTATACGGTGATTTGATGAATACCTACGGTGATTTAGGAAATATCTTAGTTCTTAAATACTATGGAAAGAAAATGGGCATCAACGTTGAATCACAAGTCGTTAGTTTAGACGAAGACTTCAAGTCTGATGACTATGACATCGCCGTATTCGGTGGTGGCCAAGATTTTGAGCAAAGCATTGTTTCAAAAGACTTCCAAACTAAAAAAGATGAAATCAAAAAGTTCATCGATTCAGATGGTTGCTTGTTAGCTATCTGTGGTGGTTACCAACTTCTAGGTAAGTACTATATTGATGCCGAAGGAAACAAGATCCCTGGTATCGGCGTGTTAGACCACTACACTGAACAACAACACGACAACCGTTTCATCGGTGACATCAAGATTAAGAACAAGGAAACCGGTGAAGTTTACCACGGCTTCGAAAACCACCAAGGTGTTACTTACACCGGAAATGGCGAACGTCCATTAGGTGACGTTGAACAAGGTTACGGTAACAATGGTACCGATCAAGCTGAAGGTGCAATCTTCAAAAACGTTTATTGCACTTACTTCCACGGTCCTATCCTAGCTAGAAACAACATCATCGCAAAACACATATTAATCAAGGCATTAAAACGTCGTTACCCTAACGATGATTTCTCTGCTCAAGAAAAGATTGATGTTTCAGAATCATATTAATAAACAAAAAGACGGATACATTAAGTATCCGTCTTTTTTATTTGTTTTCGTTTAAATAGGTTTCAATCAAAGGTTTACGACGTTCAATATAATATTCGTTTGGTGATACCGGATGAATGCGGTTTGATAGAAATACCATAGCGTGTTTCTTTTCAGGGATAATCACGATAAAGGTTCCGGTAAAACCAGATTGCCAGATAAATGGCATCCCCTTGTAATTAATTCTTTCAAAGCCATAGCTTCTTCCTAAGTCATGCTTAGTCTGGTCGGTATAAAATCCACGAACTGTTCTAGAACTCAGAACTGGATTGTCGTTCGGATTCAATACTGATTCCACAAACAATAATAAGTCATCCATATTACTGAATAGTCCGGCCGAACCACAGTCCTCGCCTAACACTTGTGCCTTTGGATCATGAACATGGCCTTGTAACAACCCGTGTTCTTCATCGTATGTGGTTGGCACACACTTGTTAGCATCAGGATGGAACGAACTGTTGACCATGTGTAATGGCTTTAAGACCAATTCCTCAATTAGAGGTTGAATGGCTTTGCCAGTCACCTGCTTAGCAATTAATCCTAAGAAGATAAAGTTGACATCAGCATAGTGCATTTCGTGGTTTAAACCAGCACCCGCTTTCAATCCCAATAAAGCTTTAATTAGTTCATCATGGTCTAGTTGATCACGATGTGGAATGTAGCCCTCAATTCCTGAAGTGTGGGTAATTAGATTACGCACAGTCACCTCTGGATATTGCCATTCTGGCAAGTAGTCACTGATTGAATCCTCTAGTGATAGCTTACCGTCTTCAACCAGTTTTAAAATCACCATCGTGGTTCCGACAACCTTGGTCAAGGATGCCATATCATAAATCAAATGACCATCGTCTAAGGGCACCTCTTTGGGCACTATCTGCTTGTTTCCAATCAGATGGCGTTGAATACCATCTTCATCAATAAACGCGTAGTTCACTCCTGGAACGACCCCATCGTCAACTAACTTTTGAATCGCCAATTCTGTCTTATTATATTTCATCGTCTTCATCACCTAATTATAGATTGTTACCAATAAATTGTGAGTTGTATAAGTCAGCGTAGAAACCATTTTGTTCCATTAATGTCTTATGGTTACCTGTTTCTCTAATTTGTCCATGGTTCATCACAATAATCTTTTCAGCGTTTTGTACAGTTGATAATCTATGTGCAACAACGAAACTAGTACGACCTTGAATCAAACGATCCATTGCGTCTTGGATTAATGACTCAGTTCTAGTATCAACTGAACTAGTTGCTTCATCCAAGATTAGGATTTCTGGGTTAGCAAGGAATGCACGTGCAATTGTGATTAATTGACGTTGACCTTGAGAAACATTAGAAGCATCTTCATTTAGCACAGTATTATATCCATCAGGTAACTTTTCAATAAATTCATCGGCTTGAGCTTCTTTAGCAGCTTGATATACCTCTTCGTCAGTTGCATTGGCATTACCATACTTAATATTATCGAAAATGGTACCAGTAAATAACCAACTGTCTTGTAGAACCATTGATATGTGTGATCTAAGTTCACTACGTGAGTATTCACGAGTATCGATACCATCTAACTTAATCGAACCAGAATCAATATCATAGAAACGTTCTAACAAGTTAATGATAGTGGTCTTACCAGCCCCAGTTGGTCCGACAATGGCAACAGTAGTTCCTTTTGGTACATCTAAGTTAAAGTCCTTAATTAAAGGATTGTCTTCAACATATCTGAAGTTAACATCTTCAAACTTAATCTTATCGTTGGTGTCTTCGTGAGCCAACTTAACGTCTGAATCCTGCATTTCTGGTTCATCTAGAATTTTAAAAATTCTTTCGGCAGATGCAATAGTTGATTGAATGGTATTAGTTAAGTTAGCTAAATTAGTGATTGGTTGGTTAAACATGTTGACGTATTGTAAAAATGCTTGAACATTACCTAAAGTAACTGCACCTGCAGCAACCTTAATCCCACCAAAGATAGCAACAAAAACGTAGTTTAAGTTCTTAACGAAGTTCATCAATGGGAACATAAAACTTGAAACGAATTGTGCCTTCCATGCATAACTGTAATACTTATCATTTTGTTCTTCGAATTGTTTAATTGCTTCTTCTTCACGATTAAAAGTCTTAATGATTGTATGACCCGCAAAGTTTTCTTCAACTTGACTGTTAACATCACCTAAATGACTTTGTTGCTTACTGAAGAAACGTTGTGACTTAGGAGCAACTACACCGACGATAATTCCAATCAATGGTAATGTACAGATGGCAACCAATGTTAATGAAAAACTAATTGTTAACATCATATACAAAACACCAAAGAATAGAAGCACACTGGTGATAAATTGAGTTAGGTTAGTTTGAAGCATTGTAGAAATATTATCCATATCATTTATCATTCTAGACATAATATCCCCATTAGAATGGGTATCATAGTATGAAATTGGTAAACGTTCTAGCTTAGCTTTTAAATCTTTTCTCAATTGGTAAACAACCTTTTGAGAAATATAAGTCATAATGAATTGTTGACCAACGTTGAATAACGCAGCCAAGATATATAATGAAGCAACTGTAATTAGGATATGCCCAACCGCTGTAAAATCGATTGGAATTGAAGAAATGTGTAAACCTTGTTTCTTCATTACAAAGGCTTTCATCACACCTTTATAAATTTCGGTTGTCGCTTCCCCTAAAATCTTAGGAGTAACAATTTGTAAGACAACCGCAGCAATTGCCATGATTAATGTGAAGACGATTCCTAGCATCCATGGTTTAACATACTTCACTAAACGCCATGTTGCTGACCAAAAGTTTTCTGCTTTAGCGCCCTTTCCTTTTCCATGATTATGCACGGTCGTCATCTCCCTTCTTAATTTGTGAGTCTAAGATAGCACGGTAATATGGGTTGTCCTTGGATAGTTCTGCGTGAGTACCTGATCCAACGACCTTACCATTGTTCAATACCAAGATGACATCAGCATCGGCAACAGTTGAAATTCTTTGCGCAACAATGACTGTTACAGCGTTTTGAATCTTTTCATCCTTGTTTAATGCTTGTCTTAATTCGGCGTCAGTCTTGAAGTCCAATGCTGAGAATGAATCATCAAATACATATATATCTGCATTCTTTAGAATAGTTCTAGCAATTGCCAAACGTTGTTTTTGACCACCAGAGAAGTTGTCACCATTTTGTTCGACGCGGGCATCTAATCCGCCCTCTTCCTTAACGAAGTCATCAGCTTTAGCAATTTCTAGTGCATGCCAAACTTCATCATCAGTAGCATTTTCATTCCCATACATCATGTTTTCCCTAACAGTACCTGTGAATAAAACTGCCTTTTGTTGAGTGATTGATATTAACTTGTGAAGTTCTTTTTGCGACATGTCCTTGATTGGAGTGTCATCAATTTTGATTTCTCCACCAGAAACATCATATAGTCTTGGAATCAAGTTCACCAAACTAGACTTACCTGAACCTGTTTCCCCAATAATAGCAACCGTTTGTCCAGCTTTAGCCGAGAAATTTACATCCTCTAACGCTAATTTAGTACTATCACCATATTTAAAATTAACATGGTCAAATGAAAGACTAGCAACATTGGATTTGGGTTCAACTGGATTTTTAGAGTCTACAATCGAATCTTCAACATCCAACACTTCATTAATACGACTAGCAGATGCTTGCGCTCTTGGAATAAATACAAAAAGCATTGATAGCATCATAAAACTAATCAAGATTTGTGTAGCATAAGTCATAAACGATACCAAGTTACCAACTGCCAATGAGTTAGTTGAAATCATTTTGGCACCAAACCAAACAATTCCAACATTAGTAGCACTTAATATCAAAGTCATAAGTGGAAACATTAGTGAAGTTAGCATAAAAACTTTAATTCCAGTCTTAGCATACTTATTATTATATTTATCAAAACGGTCTTGTTCATATTGATCACGATTAAATGCACGGATAACACGAACACCGGTTAGACCTTCTCTAAATACTAAGTTCAATTTATCAGTTTGACCTTGTAATTTCTTAAACAATGGACCCGCAAATGACATAATGACAAATACAGATACTAATAAGACACCTAATGCACATAAGAAGACAACAGTAAGATGTGGACTCTTAACAAAGGCTAATACCATTGCTCCTACCAACATAATTGGTGCCATTACCATCATTCTTAATACTTGAATCATTACGTTTTGGATTTGAACAACATCATTAGTATTTCTAGTAATTAATGATGCATCCCCAAATTTATCCAAGTCTTGATCAGCTAAATAAATGATTTTGCGGTATAAAGCCGATCTAATCTTCTTTCCCATTTTTTGAGATTGAGTGGCAGCAAAGAAAATGTTTCCTCCTGCTGCTAATACCCCGATAAATGCAACTCCTAACATCTTAAGGCCTTGTGTCCAAATATAATGAATATCATTTTGAGCAACACCCTTGTCAATTAAGTTAGAAGTAACAGTTGGTAAATACAAATCACTTGAGACCTGTACAACCATAAATAGGACAGCCGCAAGTACTGCCCACCATACTAAATACTTTTTAGCAAGTTTTATCATATTTACATTCACTCCGAACGATTTTTTATTGATTGCCGTTTTAAAATTCAAAGGATTATTATATACTCTAATCGTAGATTTTAAAAGGAATTGAACCCTTTTATTAAATACAAATAAAGGAGTAATACTATGGGAAGCAATTCAGATGCACTTAGAAACGTTTTAACGTTTGTCAAAAACAATCCTGATAAGGTCATCATTAATAACAATAAGTACAACAATGCCATTCAAATGCTCATCCAAGATGACGTTGCTGTCGGTAATCCTGACCTATTCTTTCCCAAGAACAGAATTAGAGCTAACCGAATGAATCGAGCATTTTTAGAGGAAAATAGTCACCTCTTGGATTATTTCAGTGAAATGACCGATACAAGTTCAATGGCATTCAATGATGTCTGGATTTCTACCAGTCATATCTTAGACCTAGGTAAATATTTCTTAGATTTATCTTTTGAATAGACTCAACATTAACCATAATAAAATCTTTATGCTATAAAAAGCAATATCTTGATGTGTTTTATTTTAAATAGTATTATTTTATACTGTTAGTATAAAAAAACGGAGCAATAAAATGAACAGTAAAATCGCCGCAATTATTATCTCAATATGTGAATTCTTCCTAGTTGCCCTATATACTGCAACCGGAACGATATACACATTTTCAGATGGTCTCGACATTGAAAATGCCGACATGATCGGCTTAATATTCTTTATCCTCGCGATTTGCTATCTTATTCAAATTATTTTCAATTTCTTTTTAAGAAGCATATTAGCCAAAGAAGTATTTTTAGGAATCCTAGTACTGATTTTCTTTGCTACCTGTATGTTTACTACAGATATTAATCTTGAATTAGTAATCATTAATTGGATTGTGATTATCGCAAACATTTTAAACGTGATGGATTTAGACTTATTGAAATTCTAAGTAGGACAGTTTGTCCTACTTTTTTCTTATGTTTTCGATTAATAAAAGTGAATGTTATTAATTATTAATATATAATAGGTAGTAATTTAATTAAGGAGTTATCCATTATGAGTAATGAAGCCCTACTGATTATTGATTACACAAACGATTTCGTTGATGATAAAGGAAAATTAACCGTTGGAAAACCTGGTCAAGTGTTGGTTGACTACATCGTTGATCTAGCGGAAGAATTTCGTCAAGCTGGCAAGTGGGTCATCCTACCAACCGACCTGCATCAAGAAAATAACCCTTATCACCCAGAAACTAAGTTATTCCCTCCTCACAATTTAAAAGATACTTGGGGTCGTGAATTTTACGGCGAATTAAATAACTGGTATAACGAGCACAAGGATGAAGAAAAAGTCTATATGTATGACAAGACTAGATACAGTGCTTTTGCCGGAACTGATTTAGATCTTCGATTACGTGAAAGAAAAGTAGATACATTACACCTAGTTGGGGTCTGCACAGACATCTGTGTATTGCACACTGCAATTTCTGCTTATAATTTAAACTACAACGTGGTTGTTCATGAAAAAGGTGTCGCCGGATTAACTCAAGCTGGTCATGACTTTGCATTAAACCATTTCAAAGGTAGCCTTGGTGCTACTGTTAAGTAAAAAAAGAAGCTATCAAACGATAGCTTCTTTTTTATTAACTTATTATTTGTTTAACTTGAAGTATTGGCCATTCTTCTTTAGAAGATAACCCATACCTTTACCTTGAATGCTAGTACCATTCATGTACTTAGCACTCCAAATCTTGATGTGTGTGTTAGCATCAATTGGTTTGTTGGTTGATTTTTGTTTTTGTTTGAATAATGAAGGATACTTCTTCTTCAACATCGACAAGAACTTACCACCAAACTTGTATTGGTAATCTTTCTTACTGCTCTTTGTACTTGCAACGTATAATGCATTGTTGATTTGGTTCTTCTTATTCTTAGGTTTCTTACCAAATCCATCGATACGAGTTACTGTTGTCAATTCTTTACCGTTTAAGTCATATAATTGGTTCATAACATAGTCGGTTAATGTGTGAACACCTTGAGCATGTAATGCTTTATTGGCATCGATTAATTGATCCACAGTACCGTACTTAGTTGATTTACCATCCATACCTAAGTTGTAACGATCAGAGAACGCATATCCATTTTCTTCAGTAGTATCAACGAATGATGAATCGTTGTGAACTGGCATGTAGTGACCTGGGAATTCAAAATCAGTGATTCCTAGTTCCTTGAATAGGCTTGCATTTTGAGCAATCACGACATCAGTCTTCTTACTGTTATCATTAGTGATTGGTTGTAATGATGAGAATCCTTCATATGCAACATGTGAATCTAAAGCTGCATTTGAATGGAATGTCTTGCCATCCTTACTCTTCTTAGTAGAAGCTTGAGTTCTAACATCTTGGTTATCACTTGCTCCTACTGGTACCCAAGTTGATAGGTAACCTGAGACCATTGGATTACTTGCACCAAATACTTGAGTGTTATCTAGGTATAAGTAACCATCAGCATCTGTCTTAACAACGTACTTGCTTGCTTCTTGATCATTGTGGAATACAGTCAAACCATCTTTGGTTGTCATTAGTTCAGGACGATATTCCTGATTCTTATGGTCTGCTCCCATGTAAATCTTAATTGGACTAGTGATTGATACTTTAGGATTATTTGAAGTTACTGATAAGTAACCAGATAAACGACCTTGTGCACTAGTACTAGTTGGTGTTAAGTCACCTTGTCCGAAACGAACTGAAGTTAAAATGTCATTTCCATGCATTCTCATTTGTTGTCCACCTGAAACATACTTAACACGGTCTTTAAGCATTGTGGTAATTGAGTCAAAGTATGGTGACTTGGTAGCCATGTATTGGTCACCTTCTAGGTATAAATCACCATAGTAAACACGAGGAACTACATCCTTGTTAGAAAGTAGCAATGAGTATGCTGCTGGAATGTTGTATTCCGCATACTTCTTGTTAGTATTAAATTGATCTTGATCATAAATATTGATAGCTTTGTTCAAAACTGTCTTAGTAGGAGCATTTGGATTATCCTTTGAAATATCAGAAATGATGTTTGCAATAAATGTTTGAACACCATCATGAACATTTAGGAACGAGTAGTTTGGTGTAACTTGATTTTCAGTATAATCATCACCACGGTTTACCCAGTCATTAGTGATAACTTGGCTAAGTTGGCTACGTTTACCTGGTGCTAGAGTATATGGATATACTAATGTGTTAGTGTTATCCATATCATGAGTCAAGCCTTTGTTACCGTCTTGAGCAACAGATACACGTGATTCTGGAGCACCATCTTCAAGTAAGTTCAAATGAGCATTGGCTTTCGCATCTGAGGTCATTTTAAAACGCTTAACTTGGAAGTTTTCGATTAGTTGAGTAATATCATAATCCATACTACCAGTAGCATCTTCTCTACCACCATCAAAGTTACCATCTGAACCCTTACCTAAAATTGAACTGATATTCATTAGGTAGTAGAAGTTATTTAAGTCTTCTGCTTGAACCGTTGGATTTGAATTATCAATATCGTTAGCTAATAACAATTCATAATTTTTATAGTTATTCTTAGTTTGCATGGTGTAAGCACGACCTAGCAATCTGTACTTAGAATTAGCGTTTTTAGTTTTCTTACTGTTAACGTATTTAAAGCTTCCACCTTGTAGATTTCCCCAACCATAAACTGGCTTTTCACTCTTAGCATTCCAAATGCTTTGTGTCTTGATAAAACCAGTCATGGATGTACGTAACCATTTAACATGCTTAGTCTTAGTAATCGTCTTTTCAATATTAGTTTGAATATTCAAAACTGCTTTGGTAAGCTTCTTAGAATTACTCTTAGCAGTATATTTCTTCTTATCATTAATATTTAAAGATTTGTTAAAGTAATTAGCATAATTAGCCTTAACTGTCTTGCTTGGCCACCAGTACATTAAAATAGGTCTGAAGTCCTTTTTGGTTGACTTAGACCACTTCTTACCATTACGGTAAATTTTCTTTGGTTGGTACCAAGTATCAGCAGTTAGGTAACCATCAATGTTAGTTACGTACTTCTTACTAAACTTAACAGGAGCATTGAACTTACTAAATTGCTTAATTTGATTTTCAGTAAATGATCTAGGCTTGATTAATGCAACTTTCTTGTATGTAGTAGTCTTGGTAGCATTATCATCTTTGCCATTAATATTTGTATTGGTAGTATTAGTAGTATTTTTTGTATCTTCAGTTGCTACAGTAACGTTGTTACTGGTAGTTTGGCTATTAGTACTGTCATTGCCAGTAACTGGAGTAGCGTTTAATGCGTTAACAGTTTGGTTATTAGTGGTAGAATCAGTACCATTTGAATTGGCAGCATTGGTACCAGCTGGATTCTTGTACTCTTTAGTGTTCTTACTATCAGAAGTGTCACTATGTGCACTGGCTTCTCCAGTAGTTACGGTTGAAGTAGCAGTTCCACCTTTATCATCGCTACTCTTGGTAGTAGTAGTACCAGCGCCTTGTTGGGCAGCTGTGGTAGTTGCTGTTGGTTGAACAGTAGCTTGAACAGTCGTCTTATCAGTCGCAGGATTTGCATCAGCATGAGCTGTTGCTTGAGTCATGTAGAAACCAGTTCCCATGGTAACAGCCACAACTGCAGCAATTACCCAGGATTTTCCAGATTTGTACATTCTATAATGTAACTTTGAATCTTGGTTATAATTCATAACTTAAAAACTCCTAACTAATCATTTATAATTGAAACAAAAGAAATTATATACTTTATCTAATTATTTTTAAAGAAAATTTTAAGGTTCATTTAAGAATGATGTGATTTTTAACATTCTTGTAACATAAAGTCTCTTATAATACAGGGCTTTAATGGACTTTTATAAAAATATTACACATTTATTACTTTTACGAAATATAGCAATTCTCAAATTATTATTTTATAACATTTGCCTACTTAAGAAATAAAACAAAAAAATTGATCAACAATTCTGCAAATAAGAATACAATAAAATATAAATGCCATTTTTAGACACTGTGTATAATTTTCCGTTATAATGGTTAAATCTTTCTAAAGGCATCAATCCCCCATACCAAAGCCATTTAGCAATTAAATTGATGATTTTACTTTATAAAATTGTCATATAAGAAAAATGATTTTTTATTTTCATCTTTCATTCTAAATTTTTGTTTTACCTTTCTCTCATATTAAAGTTGTAAAATACGAATATTCCTTTTCAATATATCTGATAACTACTAAGGGGGAGAAAAATTGAAAAAGAATAAAAATAAGACTGTCCGATTACTATGTATATTCGCAAATTTATACCTATTAATCTCTAGTCTAATATTTGGCATAATCCTTTTGAAAACCTCTAATCGGATGGTAACTGAGGGATTTTCCCAAATATATAGCTGGTTTTACGTCCTATCACTAATCACCCTAGTAATTTGTTTAATTGCACAAATACTCATTATGTTTGTTAATAATGTGCAGTTAAAAAAACTAGCCATTTTTGAGATTGCTTTTGTTGTTTTTGAAGGCATTATTTTCACGTTAGGCGTAATTAACTGGCAACTAATGATTAAGACAATCTTAACTGCCTTAATCGCGTTGGTTTTACATATACTATAATCTTCTCGAAGAATCCTTATCTGCCATATGATAAGGATTTTTTTGTAAATAAAAAACGTCACTATCCAGTGACGTTTGTGTTTTAAATGTTATTTGTTATGAATAATGAGATCAATGCCAATGCGGCTGGCAAACCTTGTGTGATGATAATCTTCTTGTTAGCGGTAAATCCACCAAAGATAGCTGCAACTACAACGAATCCTATAAATAGATATAGGTTAAAAGTTGCAATCGATTGTGGTAGAACAAACATCGTCAATATAATACCGACACCAATAAAACCATTGTATAGTCCTTGGTTAGCCATACTAATTTTGGTCTCAGGTGTAAATAGGTATTCCATTGATAGATCAAAAGCTTTTTGAGCCATCTTGGTACGACTGAAGAACATTTCCAAAATCATAATAAACAATGCTTCAATCGCAACAATTAACGCTAATACATCACTGATAATTTGCAAACTAATCACCCCTTATCCTTCGTTTAACTCGATTCTAACATACTGAAAGAAAATGGATGGGAAGTTGGTGGATTGTTTAGAATTTCTTAAATGAAAAAAATATGACCATAAAAAATAATATAACTATAAAATCAAAGTGATATAATTATATTATATTTTTAAAGGGGTTAATTAATATGAATTATAGATGTCCAAATTGTCAACAAGTATACACTGGAATGCTAAGATATTGTCCTTATTGTGGAACTACAATTAGATACAATCAAAATGACGACATGGCAATAGACAATTATTCAAGTAGTAGGAGATCTAGAACTTCTACCACTATGGAAAAAGTTGGGTACATAGGTCAAATGATGCAGTCATGTGGATGTATTTTGCTTTGTGTTTGGCTAATAGCGTTTTTCATTCTCCTTTTAATCGTAATTTTATAATTTATAAAATCGTACATAAAAAAAAGAACCATCACTAACCGTGACGGTTCTTTTTTTATGTATTTTTAGAAATTGAGTATACTGGATTCGAACCAGTAAATTAAGGATTCAGAGTCCTCTGCCTTACCAATTTGGCGAATACTCAATAATTAATTACATATATTATATTAATACTTGAAACACCCTTATGTCAACGCCTATCAGCATTGACAGTCTTAAAGATGAATAGTAGTATAAATATATAGTGATTGATTAGTGATATTGCCCGCTGGTCAAACTGGTTTAAGACGTCGCCCTCTCAAGGCGGAGTTACGGGTTCGATCCCCGTGCGGGTGATAATAAAGGAAAAGACAGCCAAATGGCTGTCTTTTTTTGTTTGCTAATAACTGATGGCCTTGTAGCCACTTCGTTTCCATAGCTTAGTTAATTCCTTAACTGTAATCGTCTTGTTCAAACCATCTTCTGGATCAAAGTAGAAGAAGACGCGGTGGTTAAAACCAAATAGAACAATACATTGATTGTCTCGTCTGCCCCATAACATCACCGGACGGTTACGATTAATCTGGCTTCTCACACGACGGTATGACTTCTTAGTCAAGTCCTTATATGATCCAACACTGTTAACTAGGATGCTTTTAAATGTTGCATCGGACAAGTTATCAGTAATCTTGCCTAACTTATCGTACACATCAAAATCTGGTCTAGAGAAATGAACCAATACAGATAACGCCTTTTCTTCGTTAGAAGCCTTGGTATTATCCTTACTGGCCTGTAGATTTAAGATTCTGTAGTTCTTTCGAATGAATTTGTTAGGGATCCATCCAACATCACTTTCGTTTTCAAAGTGAAACCATAGATGTTTTTGGTAAAAACCGATTTGATCAATTTCAAATTTTGCTTTTTCGTCTGAATGATTAAATACCTTGCGTTGTGACTTGTTCGCTTGCATTTCATTGACATACCATTTTTCCATCTTACGGTGCTTTAAACGCACGTAAAAGTGTGGCACATTTTCGTTTGCAATTGAATTGCTTTTCATTAATTCACCCTCATTTATTTAGGTATACTATCTATTATAACAATAAACAGGCACTCAACGCATCCTAAATATAATTTGTATGATAATGTCTTTTCACTATTGCGATAAATATGGTACTATTGAATATGTACCATTTGGGGGCGTTATGGATTCGACGGGTATAGTTCGAATTCGGATTGCGTTCGCAGCGGCGTCTGCTCAACCGTCCAGTTTTTAAATTATAACTGCAAACAATAATTCAAACAACGTCGCTTTAGCTGCCTAATAAGCAGTCTACGACAATCCAACTAGCTTTGCCTAGGGGCTAACTTGGGTTTTATAATTGATAGGCTTACGTTACTTGCTCACACCTGAAGTTAAGTAAAAGAGATTAATCAGGTTAGCTGATCATGTTAACCCCGGAATACGGTGCTTTGGTCAGTGAAACTTCAAATAGTATCCCTATGAGCGTAGATATTCAAATGGCGATATGCTCGGACGCGGGTTCGACTCCCGCCGCCTCCATAAA
>ERZ794949.287-NODE-287-length-17232-cov-3.540432_pt1 | contig 17232 bp, 7 predicted proteins | sample MGYA00511363_ERZ794949 | MGnify/ENA primary metagenome ERZ794949 (study PRJEB30137, sample SAMN04331402) | food metagenome | isolation source: T1 must sample point D1 replicate B | place: Australia: South Australia ...
GCGTATATCATTTTACTTTAGGTTGACTAAAAATTGCTTTTTTTTTTTTCATGAATATCTGCCTCTTCCGCATGAATAGATTTTTTTTTAAAAAAAATAAACGAAAAGCTAGTAACATTTATATACTAAAATGTAGATCAGCTAAATTGATAGATACAAACTTTAAATCAAGCTAGAACAAACCAGAAAATATTAGATACCGTCTTTTAACAGTACAAATGAGTGAAGAGAATATTCCTGCATGGAAAAAAAAATTAAATCTAACTTCTTTGAAGTCATCAAGTCTTCAAGAATCTTCCAATGATTCTTTAAAAGTTGTCAAGCATTTATCAACAAGTAACATATTAAGTAAAAAAGATAAAAAGAACTTAATCAATGAAAGAAATAAAGTCAAGAAAACAAAGAAAGATAAGAATAGAAATAAAGCCAAGATCAACGATTTGTCAGAAAAATTAGACCACTTGAATGCAACCTTCTTAAAAGATCATTTCAAGTACCTAATTGAGTACTATATATACAAATACTCTGTTAAGGAATTACCTGAAGAAATAAGAACTTCAGAAAACGTCAAAAAAAACATGGATCTTGATGCGGATGAAACAATCAAAACCTGGAAGTTCAATAAAAATAAACAAAACTGGCTACTTAAAAATGTCTTTGTATATGACAGCAAGACTGACTACTTAGCTATACCTAAAGTCTATGATACAATATTGGTGGAATACTTTATAAATCTACCTGCTGAAAGTGCGATTAAAAAAGACCTGATAGAAAAGAGCTGGAAGTTACTTCATAGTTGGAATGAAGGAGTAACAAAACAAAAGGAGAACATGTTGAAGTTGTTGAATGAAGACTCCAATGAAGAAAAGGAAAAGGAGAAGGAAGAAGAAAAAGAAAAGATAGAGTTGCCTAATAAGGACCTGGTTCTTAGAGCCCATGAAATAGTATCAAAGCTGGATAAAACTAATGCAAGCACCTTCGAGCTTCAAATGGTATAAATTGTATAGTAGACATTTTATCCTTTGGTTAATTTTTGTTTTTCTTTAAATTTGGAGAAAGTGAAAAGGTATTTATTCCAAACCATAAAGCTTAAAATGAATAAGTAAAAGTAATTACACTCAATGATTGAAGATCAATATATAATTAAGTTTAAAGAGTTTTCATGTTGTATATACTAATCCCATTCGTAGTAGTGTGGTCTATCCAATACATGATAGAAATGACCGTTTTCACCTTCATCTAAGAACTTGTCGTTGAATCTCCAGTGGTATTCCAATGGCAACTCGAGCAGCTTATAATCATACAAGGACTTTCCCATCTCTTCAATTTCATCTTCAGATACATATTTGAATCTTCCGATTTGAAGCTCTGTGTCTGTAATATCTCCTCTTGCAAGTCTAGCATATCCGACTTTCTGCAAGTTCTTGTAGAGAATATACTCACACCATCTGTCGTCATCCATAGGCTCAATATCATTCATTGTGGATTCCTCACTTACATATATGTTATAGTTGCCAATGTGAGGTTCAGTAACCAAATAAGATAACAAGATGGCACCTCTATTTTTTGTTGATGAACCCATTAAATTTTGCATGTATTTGGATTGTAAGTATCTATCCTCTTCATCCTCTTCCTGTCCACTATGGAAAACAAAGATATCTATGTATTTGTTCTCAGCTATTTCCAATGTTGCCTTAATGGCAGGAGCTAATTCACCAACAGGAGAGGGTAGTAAATGATGTTCACTGTGGACAATTGGGAACTTTGAAAGTAAGATACAGCCCCATGTATGTTTGTTTGGACCTGGACCGTAGTCGTAATACATGTTCAAGTCATTGGCCAATGTTTGGACCAAGTCTCTATTTCCCATAAGTGTTCTTTGAGTATCTGTTTCTAATAAACCAACAACATCCAATTCCATGTCTGCAATAATGCTTGCCATTTTCTTCTCACTGGCCCACATGTTGTTATCCAGGCCAAAATGAATGGTCCATATACCAGCAGTAATTAATTCGTCCTCTTGATGATAAGGTGTTGGTAACCCGTTTTTGAATGGATTGTTTTTATAAAAAGAGTCATATACCCAGAAGCAACACAACGTGAATGTTAGTCCAACAGCCTTAAAATTAATGACTTTGGAACTTGAAGTAATCTTTGAGGTGTCTGGATTGGCAACAATAACACCCATACAAATAGTAGCTGTTAAAATTGTTAGCACTAGGGGCAAACTTTCTCTAAGAACATGTCCATAAGGAACAAATGCATATGCAACTGTCCAGATATTGGCCAAGGTAAATATGATATAGAAGACAAAGCTCAATGAATAAATCACAACAGTTTCTAAGTTTGAAGTGTTTGAATCAAACATAAAACTGAACAAAAATGGGTAACTCAGGATTATCCCCAAATAATATGGGATACCTCCATAGAAGAAATTTTCCCTATCTGTATACTCATTATTGCTCAAAACAAAAGTTGAAGAGCATAACAAGGCAATGGTTAGAAATTTGATAGTCTTTATGTTTTTAGAAACGTTTTTGTAAATCAAAGTCATGCCAAAGAATATGAAACTAACCATAAATTGTGATGCATAGTTGTTCCATGGATAAAACAACAAGGTCTTATCATCTTTTAATCCTTCATACCCCCAATAGATAATTGTTGTAGAATCAGTTAATAGTTGGTGAGTACTGAAGAAAAGACTTCCTAAAGAGGCAATTTTAACCAGGAAAAGTAAAGCATGTTTTAGTTTTGTGAATAAATTCACCTTTGTATTTACTAATTTATCTGGTCTTTCAGGTGTAGGATCCAAACTGGTCATGTAAACACCATAAGCAGTACCAATGGACAATGCACTTAAGTTCCATCCACCATTGGTATCATTCATTATGGGCCATAAAGGATTGTTACTTTGGTAATACAACTTCAAAGTATTTGACAAAGCCAACCCAATTAAAAAGTAATATGAGTATGCAAATAAATTATCGCTACTTAAAATGTGATCCAAAATGGCAAATGACTGGAACAAGCAAGACACACCCACAACAATCAATCTATATTCAGGTAAATCGACGTACTTGGCACCTATCATCAATACAATTCCAATAGTTGGACAGTATTTTTTCACCAGATGTTTTTTTATCCATGAAGAAACCATTATTATCGGTAGTATCAGGATCAATATAATGCTTTCATATCCAGATATACCCATCCACCACAGAGGGAAATGCCAAATGATACATAATAGCCCTGTAAGGTTTGTGAAAAAGAGAAATGACTGGATAATCTGTGATAAAGCAACAATAAAGCTGTTTGGTTTCATGTATGAATTCTGCTGTTGTGCTTTGTATTAATTTATTACTCGGTTTGTTGTTTGTAATTGTGAATTAATTACAAGACTGCCTACATTCAAACATAATAATGGTGAGATTTTTTGTTGTGAAAAATAGTGTTTATCGTTAATATAGGGGGATTGTTTTTTGTTAGGGTTGAATGGATGCCTTAAGCCTTAAGTCCGATAACACTGGTAATAATCCATAACACAAGCCTTTATTTGATACGTATCAACATGAAAATAGAGCAAAAAAGAATTGCTGATAATATAAGTGTTAAGACTTTTGATATATAGCTTTTTTTTCTCTCTAGTTTGATTCGTATTTCCAAAGAGTTGGTGACAATATTACAAGTATAGTGTTGTATTTTATGGATATTGTCGGAGATAGTTTCTCCCAAATAAGCTGCGGAATATGGTATCAGATTTTCATACAAGATTTCTTTTTTTTTTTTTTTTGAAATACTCCAATTGTGTTTACTTCAAAGTTTCATCCTTCTATTTCAACAGACATCATTTCCATTCATACACCTAAATCCCATAAGACCAGAAACCACTTAAGAAAAAACAATTTTGGCAAGTTATTTACTTATTATTGGAATAGCGTTTCCACTCTTTCTCCTTGTTTGGAATTTATCAATGAGCTCAGAACCTGTACATAAGAAAAGCAAAATTAGAAGAATGTCGGAAGCAAGCAATCAGCAAAAAGTTCAAAAACTCAATAAGGATGCTGAGAAAGATGAGTCGAAAGCTGAAGTAAAGCTACCCAAGTGGAATTCATCTTCTTCAAGTTTTCTATCGTCTTTGTCAACACATAATTCCGCTGGAGACGATAAACATAACACTGGCAATAGAGGCAGAAAAAAAGAAACTAAAAAGAAAACAAAGAAAAAGAAAAAGCATACCGGAACCCACAACCAGGAGAACAGTGAATATTCTATACATTACATAAAAATGGAGTCTATACAGGCGACCTTCCAGACCAGCAAAAACAACATTCTACAAGCCTATAGCATCGGGAACACACATCACAAAAAAGGGTCGAATATCAAGAAGTACTTATCACATAAAACATACAATGAGTTCAAAGGGGAAACGACAATATACGACTATGTCATAGAAAAGCGAGCCTTCAACAGGTTTTTGAACAAGGAAAGCGAAAGTGGGATATGGTGGCCCACAGGAGCTCCCTGTGACGTTAGGATTTTTTATGAGGCAAAGAAAGGTATGGTTGTTGATAGCATCAAGCTGTTTTATGTGTTCACAGATGACAACGGAAACTTGCAAACTCTTGACTTTAAAAAATATGAAGACAAACACACCTCAATATTTTTTTTGAATAGGATATTCCAAAGTGATCATGATCTGATTCCCAAAATGGTGAACTCTTTGCAAAATGAGGCGTTTTTCATATTACAAAAGACCTTGATATCAATATTAAAAGGATGGAATGTGTATCTTGTGTGTGACTTAGAGTTTATTGATACATGTTTGGAGATATACAAGCATGCACACGGATCCAGCTTCTACTACATAAACAGACCTATGGTTCGCTTGGTTAAGGTACAGTCCAACTTGGAGTGCAAAAACTGTCAGGGACATGCATCAAAAACCAATGTGGACGCCAATACTCAAGACATAGACTCCAGCATACGCAAAATCTCTTTAGACAACGACAGTCAGGAAGGCGATATTTGTTGTGATGAATCTAGAAATCCGGAAACTAGTTCTGCCACCAAAGCGCCAACTAATGTTGAAAGATCATTGACAAAAAATATGGAAACTGTTAATCCGAGGCAACTGGCTTATGATTTTCTTTCAAATCTTAACAAGAGAAAATAAATGTTTATAAGTGATATGTTTTGTGAGAGTTTGTCTTTTGCTGTACTGGTACAATAGTCTATAGTTATTTATTGTCGTTTGTTACTTTTAAAATGAAAATATTTATCGTAGGTATAGTAAAATTACTTAAACTTTCTTTGTTTTACAGAATGAATCTCTTTCAGCAGGTTAGCTATAAAGTCCACAGTCATCGTGGCTTTGATTATTCAGCACTTGAATCTTTAACAATATGGGTTCTCATACATTTATATATATAAATAAGAGACGTGGATAAATTCAAAGATTAAAACCCAACTGAGAACTTTTCAAAATAGTGCAATTAGTAATAAATTTGTCTTTATGTCTTTCTTTTTGGTTCAGTTTAATGATCTACCATACATCCCAGAGCAATGTCTTTATAATCGTTGGCGTACCAATGGTCGTTTAGCACATCCTGCAGAATTAGTGACCATTCAAAGTATGCGTATATGGAGTATGCACCTGCTCTTCTTTTGACTGCATGTTGTATATACCAATAAATCAAGGGAATTAAAGTTATGAAAAACATGGAGTGCATGATTTTTTTGAGTTTGAATGATGCTTTGTTAGCCTTATAGTTTAGTATGTAGTAGGGTATGGTTAGTATTATGTATCCAATCATACCAATGTCATGGACGTCATGATGGTCGGATGAGGTAACGTAAATAAAAGTACCACAAAAGACAGTTCTTATAAACCCAACAATACTTAAAGACTCAAAGCCCTTGGATAATTGCATGATATGTATGAGAAATCTAGGAAAAGAGCACAATGCTATGAATATATGGAATATGTTACGTTCGGGGAAGTGATCACCTATACTAGCTGAAACAGAGGGAAACCATTCGTTTGGGTATGAATGAAATGCGTTTTTGGTGACTTTATAATAATGGAGATGCATAGCTAAGATCCCAGCAGTTATGAAGCTGACTAGAGCTAATGTTGTATGTAAATATATAACATATTTCCCATTGATTTTTATATGATTTTTGATAATAACTTTATCTTTTAAGGTAAGATTAAGAGACATTTAATTATTTAGAAATATTTTTGGTTTGGTGAGATTGATTTAACTTTATAATTAAATTGATATGTATTTATTTTGTCTTTGAAAGTGTTGAATACAGAGATATAAGTAAACTTTTTTAAAATAAAATAAAAAATAAAAGTAGATGGATATGGTTGAATTGATGATTTTTTGGTGAATGTGTAGCGTGGATAATGATGTGCACGTGTCCCATTCATAAGGCAACCCTAAAAAAACAAAGGATAAACTAAAAAAATAGTGGTGCTTTTACATCTTCTTTATCCTGATGCTGTACAAATAATGCTTACACAAGAGATCATACTTCTGAATGATAGTTGAGTGTATCAAAAGACACGTAGTGTCATAAACTCTGCTAAGATATACATTTGTTTACCTTGTGTCTTTTCGTGGTGGATCCATCCTTCTATGAGGATTCTGTTTTTTTACCCTGTTGATATATTCTGTTTCCACTAACGAAAAAAAGTGGGGGTGTCTTCAACGTATATACAATTTTTTATTCTAAAATTTGCATTTTTCTTACAGCATACTCAAAATTGTAGTAAAAAAATTTAAATCTTTATCAACAAAATCATGTTGACAGCCTCACAGTTCTTGATACTTAATTGACTAGTACTTAAGCACCAGATACCAGAAAACTCCTATTCACTTTATATCAATATACAAAGAAGAATTTGGGAACATAGAGACAAATCACGCTTATAGATCTGATAATGGGAATTGCGAAAAAGCTACACATATTCAATTCCAACACTCCTTCAACCACACCAGAAAGAAATGATTCTGGTATCATAATGGCTGAGGACAAAGAAGCCACTCTTTCTCTCCAAAAAGATACCCAAAAGGTTACAAGCTCCAGCAGCATTTCCACCCTATTTTTCAAACTGACCAATCATACACCAAACTCTCACATACCCACACATGACCACGTGTCGTCCCAACAAAAGGATCATGAGTTGAAACTGATTGATGACTACAATAGAAAGATGAAGAGCCTGATACAGAAAAATGAAAAAGTCTTTGGCCTGGAGAACTTTGGAAGTACTTGTTACATGAACTCCATAATCCAATGTTTGTTTGTTATAGAATGCTTCAGGGACAGTATTCTTGAGGCCAAAAGTATCAGCGAAGTACACATGACCAACAGCTACTCGCCCTTGAAGCAAAGGGTATTTACACACAACTCATTGACATCCACCTCAAACAAGGGCACTCGTGTGAAAATCGTTAACATTGATTCTGTTTTGAACAGTCTCAGTGTTAAAATCCAAGCAGACAAGATTATCATTGGGAAATCCTCAGATATGAAGGTTCATTCCAATGACACAAGGAAAAAAAACGCATTGTTAAAGGGACCTGTGATAAACATCGATCACTTATATCCAAACTACGCAAACATCACTACAAAAATGGATGAGGACGATTGTAAAAGAATGTACTTCAGTATCAAGCAGATTTTTGAAATCATATACCAGTCTGATTCCAACACTGGTGTTATCTCCCCCGTGGAGATACTGAATACTTTGAAGCAAACCAACTGTATGTTCAAAGGCGGTATGCATCAGGATGCAGAGGAATTCATGAGTTATTTGTTGAACTCGATCAATGAGTACTTTTCATCAACAACAAATGGCTCAAATATTATACAAGACAATTTCCAAGGTAAGTACAAGCATACAATAAAGTGTCTTACTTGCAATAACTCCAAAGACACCTATGAAGCGTTTTTGAGTTTACAGATCCCTATAACAAAGAATTTCAAAAATTTATCAAAGGCATTGAACAATCTTATCGAATCTCCAAACAAGGAGATCCTGAAAGGGGACAACAAGTTCCAATGTGACAATTGCAATGACAAGGTAAAAGCGGAAAGATCAGTGAATATCGATGAAATCCCCAACGTATTGATCCTACATCTGAAGAGATACGAGTATTCGGAAAAGGAAAACACACTGACAAAGTTGTTCAATAAGCTGGAGTATCCATTGAACTTGAGAATAGAAAGGATGAATAAAAATTATGAGTTGTCTGGTATAGTGGTTCATTTGGGGATGGATCCTTCTCATGGCCACTATGTAGCAGTTGTCAAGAACGATAAGTTTGGCTGGTTGATCTATGATGATGAAACGGTCATGGGAATTAATGAAAATGACGTTTTAAAGTTTTATGGTTCTTTGGAGAACATGAGTGGAGCTTATGTCCTGATCTATAAAATTAAAGAACACAGCAGCAAGTCACCGTCTCCAGCCATGCATGATTCCAAGTCCAGTAGAAGAGGAAGCATCCTGTCGTTGAGTAAGAAATCCGAAGCAATCTCTCCAAACCAAAAGGAATATGATGCGAGGTTGAAAGCATTCATCAAAAACGATGATATCAAAAGACAAAGAGACCAAAGGGAGGCAACACGTACGGACATAAGCACACCAGTATCTTCAAGTGTAAAACTAAATGAGCTGAACAAAAGCAAAGCAGAATCCTCGACCGAGAAAAAGAAAAGGTTTTGGAAAATATAGCGAACGTATATACTAAACTTATGATATAAAAAAAACAACTCAGAAAAAAAAAAACAACGGAACACACTAAATCCATATCTCCATTGGGCATGAAGCATAAGCAAAATTGACACGGGAATTATGCTTTTAAGTACAATACGCATTTAAGAAACGTTTCAAATGAGTGGTTTTAGATAAATCATCTTATTGGATAGGCTCTACCCATGGAGAAATTGGGGGTGTCATGCGTTTGAAGCAAACGTATGTTTTTATTCCCAAAAAATCTCCAGATTTACGCTAAGCTCTATTTTTTTTTATGTGGTTTTTTTAAGGGGGACATAAAGAAATGTCATTTTCAATAAACACGGGGTATGTAAAAAAACAAGGGGGTTATATCATCAAAAGGTTTTACCAGTATCGATTAAGCAAATTCCCTTAACTTTTGTTAATATAAACTTTACTATATAAGCAGTTAGTCGTATTTTAATCAAATTGTAACTTTAATGTTAAAATTTGGAATTAGCAACAGTGATATGTAAAAAGACAGAACTTTAATGTAAGCCCAACATTTGTTTACAATACACTTTATCATTCACAGTTTGGTAACTAAAATTTGAATAACAAACACAACTACAATTCTTTAATACTTTCTATCTTATTATTTCTTTGAATTCTAATCATCACTTTAGAAACATTTCCACTATACAAAGATAATATTGAAGATTTAAAGCCAAAATTTGAAAAATCATCTCGTTCTAAAAAAAAAAAAAAACAGTCATCGTTCAGCCGTAAAGTTTTTAATCACTATGTCCGAAGACTCCGTTCAAAACTTCACCACTGATTTTGCCAATGAGGAGGACTCATACAACGGTGATCCAGATGTCTCCAGCGTCAGAGATCTTGCAAGATCTTTTACCAACATTTCCTTAAACTCTGGGACTCTTTACGACATACCTTTGAAAGACGAAGATGGCAACATGATCACTGAGGATTCAAAATACAACTCCAAGCTTGACCCAAACTCACCTGACTTCAATGCCCACTTCTGGATGAAAAACCTTCATAAAATTAGAGAAACTGATCCAGACTACTACAAAAGCACAAACTTAGGATTAATCTACAAAGACCTATCTTGTATAGGCGAGTCCTCTGATGTCATGTATCAAAAAACATTTGTAAGTGTTTTACAGTACTTTGGAGAGCTTATGTTCAAAAAACTAAGACCTTCAAAGCCAGAGGACATGTTTACTATTTTGAAGCCAATGGATGGTATTTTGAAACCAGGGTCACTGAATGTTGTTTTGGGTAAGCCTGGTTCAGGTTGTACCACTCTTTTGAAAACAATTGCTGCCTCAACTTATGGTTTCAAAGTAACCAAGGATTCCTTTATGTCTTATGATGGCTTGACCCCTAAAGAAATTAACAGACATTATAGAGGTGATGTTGTATATCAGGCAGAAACCGACATTCATTTCCCAAGTTTGACTGTTTTTGAAACTCTTAAAAGTATTGCGCTTTTAACCACCCCAAGAAACAGAATCAAGGGGCTAACAAGAGACCAGTTTGCTACACACATGGCAGAGGCAACTATGGCCATGTATGGGTTATCCCACACAAGAAATACCAAAGTAGGTAATGAATTCATCAGAGGTGTTTCTGGTGGTGAAAGAAAGAGAGTCTCTATCTGTGAAATTTCCTTAATCAATGGTAAGATTGTGTGCTATGATAACTCATCCAGAGGTTTAGATTCAGCTTCAACCTTATCCTTTATCAAATGTTTGAAAACAGCCAGTATTGCCAACGATACAACAGCGGTTGTTGCCATTTATCAATGTTCTCAAGAAGCCTATGATCTGTTTGACAATGTTATTGTTTTGGACAATGGATATCAACTTTACAACGGTCCTGCTCAAAAGGCAAAGCAATACTTCTTGGACATGGGGTACGTTTGTCCTGACAGACAAACTACAGCAGACTTTTTAACTGCTATAACGTCTCCAAAAGAAAGAATCCAAAACAAAGAAATGTTGGCGAAGGGTATAAAAATCCCTAGCACTCCTGAAGAAATGTACAATTACTTCAGGCAATCTGAGATGTATCAAGATCTTCTCAAGGAAATTGATGACTACAGCAACAACATTAATGAAGAGACTAAGCAAAAGTTTATTGATTCTCACGCTGCGGCTCAATCCAAAAGAGCTAAACCATCTTCCTCTTATAGATTGTCTTATGGTCTTCAAGTCAAGTACTTGCTACAAAGAAATTTCACTAGAATCAAAAACGACATTGGGTTGTCCGTCTTCATTGTTGTTGCAAACTCTCTGATGGCTTTGGTCATTGCATCAATGTTCTACAAGGTGATGTATCACACGAACACATCCACCTTCTTCTTTAGAGGTGGTTCTCTGTTCTATGCAATTTTGTTCAATTCCTTTTCTTCATTGCTGGAAGTCATGACTCTTTATGAGGCCAGAAATATTATTGAAAAACAAAAGAATCTTGCCATGTACCATCCATCTGCTGAAGCTGTTTCTTCGATTCTATCCCAGTTGCCTTCAAAGCTTTTGACCAATGTTTGTTTCAACTTATTCTTCTACTTTTTGGCCAATTTGAGAAGAGAGCCTGGTCCCTTCTTCTTCTACTTGTTGTTGAACTTCACTTGTGTTCTAACCATGTCCCACATGTTTAGATTCATTGGTTCAGCCACAAAGTCATTCCCTGAGGCGATGGTTCCTGGATCAGTTGTTTTACTGGCTTTGACAATGTTTGCTGGATTTGCCATTCCAAAGACAAAAATGTTGGGCTGGAGTAAATGGATATACTGGATCAATCCACTGCAATATGGATTTGAGTCTTTAATGATTAATGAGTTCCATGACAGAAACTTTGAGTGCGCTCAGTATGTGCCTACAGGTGGTTCCTACAATTCCATTGGCTTGGATTACAAAACATGCTCAGCTGTTGGTGCTGTTCCTGGACAGGACTTTGTCAATGGTGATCAATTTTTGAAATTATCATACGGCTATAGCCATGGCCACAAGTGGAGAGGCTTTGGTGTTCTGGTCGCCTTTGCTATCTTTTTCTTTTCCATTTATTTGGTTTTCACAGAATACAATGAATCTGCCAAGCAAAAAGGTGAAATTATTGTGTTCCCTCAAAGTATTGTTAGAAAGATCAAGAAGCAAAACAAATACATGAAAACACATCCAAATGATTTAGAAAATCCTATTGATTCAAAAGAACGTGATAACGAAAAGAACATTATCGATAATGATGATTCTGCAAACTCTGCCTACAAAGGTAAAGATGAATCATCCACCGATTCTGATGATGTTGGCTTAAGTGAATCAGAGGCCACTTTACACTGGAGAGACTTATGCTACGATATCAAGATCAAAGGTGAAACTAGAAGAATCTTGAACAAAGTTGATGGATGGGTTGCAAAGAGATCCATCACAGCACTAATGGGGTCTTCAGGTGCAGGTAAAACCACGTTACTTGATTGCCTGGCATCAAGAGTAACCATGGGTGTTGTTACTGGTAAAATCCTTGTCAATGGTAAACTAAGGGATAACTCATTCCCAAGATCCATTGGGTACTGTCAACAACAGGATCTACATTTGTCTACAGCCACTGTTAGAGAATCTTTAAGATTTTCTGCTTACTTAAGGCAGTCTGCAGCCATTTCCAAAAAGGAGAAGGAGGACTATGTTGAAAGCGTTATCAAGATCTTGGACATGGAAAAGTATTCCAACGCTGTTGTTGGTGTTATGGGTGAAGGTTTGAATGTTGAACAAAGAAAGAGATTGACCATTGGTGTTGAACTGGCAGCTAAGCCCAAGTTGCTAATGTTTTTGGATGAACCAACTTCCGGTTTGGATTCCCAAACAGCTTGGTCCATCTGTCAATTGATGAGAAAGTTGGCCAATCAAGGACAGGCCATCTTGTGTACAATTCATCAGCCTTCAGCCATTTTGATGCAAGAGTTTGATAGACTGTTGTTATTACAGCCTGGTGGTAAAACAGCCTACTTTGGTGACTTAGGTGAAGGATGTAAGACCATGATCAATTACTTTGAAAGCAAAGGTGCTCCAAAATGTCCCCCAAATGCAAATCCTGCTGAATGGATGTTGGATATTGTTCAAGAAAGAGACTACCATGAGGCATGGAGACAATCTGATGAATTCAAGGAGGTTAAGAGTACCCTGGATGAAATGGAAAGAGAGTTGCCTAAGATCCAGATGACTGAGGACAAGTACACCCATGATTCATTTGCTGCTAGCCCCTGGTTACAATATAAGTTGGTTTTTGTTAGAGTAATGCAACAAAATTGGAGAACTCCATTTTACTTGTGGTCCAAATTCTTCTTGGTGATATACTCTGAAATCTTTATTGGGTTCACCTTCTTCAAGGCTGACCACACGCTTCAAGGTCTCCAAAATCAAATGCTTGCTGTCTTCATGTTCACTGTTTTATTCAATCCATACTTGCAACAGTATTTGCCAGTGTTCAAGCAGCAAAGAGATCTATATGAGGCTAGAGAAAGACCATCAAGAACATTTTCATGGTTTGCATTTATCACTGCCCAAATGGCTGCTGAGATTCCTTGCAATTTCATGTCTGGTTGTCTAGCATTTTTCTGTTACTTCTATCCTATTGGGTTCTATCAAAATGCTTCAAATTCAGGTCAATTAAGTGAGAGATCAGGACTGTTCTTTTTGTATTCTGTTGCATTCTTCATCTACACTGGTTCGTTTGCTGTGCTTGTGGCTGCTCCATTTGATGATCCTCAAACAGGTGGTCATATATCCTCCATTGCTTTCACCATGACTCTAGCATTCAACGGTGTTTTTGTGGGACCAAGTCAAATGCCTGGATTCTGGAAGTTTATGTACAGAGTATCGCCTATGACTTACTTAGTTGATGGTTTACTTTCAGTGGGAATTGCAAACAACAAAGCTGAATGCTCCACCTATGAATTCAGAGATATTATTCCACCGAAGAATATGTCATGTGGTGAGTACCTGGATCCTTATTTGAAAGCTGCAGGAACAGGATATCTTTTAGATTCTGGAAATGCGGAAGTGTGTAAGCTATGTTCAATTTCTTCCACAAATGCATTTTTGTCATCAGTATCATCCAAATATTCCAGAAGATGGAGAAACTTTGGTTTATTCTTGGCGTATATAGTATTTGACTATGCATGCACAATCTTGGTATACTGGTTGGCCAGAGTTCCAAAGAAGAGTAGTAGAGTCAAGGAGCAAGGTCACGAAGTTGTTGTAGAACCAGAGAGTAATGTTGAAACCAAAGAGTAGACTGTTATGATATAGTTGAAGTAAAGTTATGTATCTAATGTATGTACTAGGTTTATTTTAATTTAAAACGAAAACATACTCAAGTTTTTATTTTTTTTCTTTTTCTTTTTCCTGTTGTTTTATTATTGTATATAAGTTTAATACATGGTTTTGGTGTTGTTGTAGTTACATTGATTTCTGGCTCTACGACATTAACATACAAGTATCAAGATGCTGATCAGCCAACATATGTACTGTTAGGAGATATAAGCTGATGGTTCAAGGCTCTGAATGATTAGATGATACATGAAGATATGAAGCAGTTGATGGGTTCTACATTTGTTAACTTGTGTGATAGTTTTGCTACATGGTAGCGTGATGACTCCAAGGTATATCTTATCTGGGAAAAGTTGTTCTTGTAGATTCTCCTAACGATGGATTCCATAGATAAGAACTTCCCAAACAGGAAATATTTGCTGGTGATTTTTGTTAAACACAGCTTTATACAACTATTGCTTTTTTTTTCATTTTACATGGGGGGGGAAAAAAAAAAATAAACTATTTCCCTTAGATGATAGCAACTGTGTATAAAAACTAGAGATAACTCTGATTACACTCATTTGCTTGTAACAAACTTGGCAAATACAGTCACATACATGACCCAAACAACCAATAACACCATTAATCAACCATGACGGATACTGAAGAACAATCTAACTCAACTACTCAAAAAAGCAGAATTCCTTTCAAAGCAGAATACCCTTTCAATGTTAGAAAAAACGAATGCGACAGAATCTGCCAGAAATATATAGATAGAATTCCTGTCATTGTGGAAAAGCAAGGTCTTGATTCCACATCAGCATCCGCTGAGTCCACCAAAAAGGTTTCCAAATCCAAGGAAGTTCCTGCTTTGGATAAAAGAAAATACTTAGTACCACAGTCCCTAACAATTGGCCAATTTGTTTACATCATAAGAAAGAGAATTGATCTTCCTCCAGAAAGAGCCATTTTTGTCTTTGTGAATAACGGTATTTTGCCAAACACTTCTTCTTTAATGTCGCAATTGTATCTTGAATACAAGGATCCTGATGGCTTTTTGTACATCAACTATGCAGGTGAAAACACATTTGGTCAATCTGTTTTTGAAGTATCTCACAAGAAAAAGTAACACATTTGGGTTTTGTAACAAACTAATTTGAACAGTACTGTGCCATAATCATTAATCAAATGTTAACAAAAAAGAAGAATCGGAATAAACGACATGTAAGGATAAAAGGGGACCATTATATCAACAAAAAAAAGTACATTTATGTATGCTTACTAAATCTAAATATATAAACTAAATTGATAAGAATTCTTTAATTGGATCATTTTTAATATCAAATGTTTTGTTTTCAATTAATTCAGTCAAGTTTTTGTCATTGGTATCAATAAACTCTCTCAAACTCAAATCCCTCAAATACCATGTCTTGATTAAATCTTGCATTGACTTGTTCAACACTTGAACAACTTCATTATCAACACTGTTATTGATCAAATCCTTGAAGTGGTAATACAACTTTTCATAAGAAATACCACATTTCAAAAAGGTATTGGTAAAGAAGTCTTCGCTCTCACGCTTAGAAATCTCTTGTAACTCTTGTTTGAATGTTTTGTGACAGTATTTGATTAGCATAACAACAAGCTTATCAATTAAAAACAAGTGTTTGTTGTCGTTCAGTCTGTTGCCTAACTTTATGAAGTTTAATTGCAAGATTTCCAAACTACCAAATTCAGTGAAACCTTCAAAGAACTTTTCCCAAGTGTCTAAAATAACATCGATATCTTTAAAGTTAGTTAAGTTGAATATCAACAAACAGATTTCCTTGTATCCCAAAGGTTCAGCAAATTCATTAAACAGGTAATCGCAAGTCAAAATTTTAGTTTCTGAAAGCTCATGGATCATTGTTTGCTTTAGCTCCTTTTCAATAGGTCTGGCATCATCCTTTAACAAGGTCAAGATTTCAAATTGGATATTTGCCACATTCAAGTACAGTTCAATTTCGGATATCAGCTCAGTGACATCAGTATTGATGCTTTTGGTCTTGGATAACCCATTGGCTCTGGTCAAGTACTCCAGTCTTTTATTTATGTTCAGTTCCAAAGTCTCATCAACACCTAACTCAAACAGTACCTTGGCAGCCTCAATGAACTTATTTAGCTTTATGTAGTATTTCCATAGTAGGTTCTTCTTCTCCAATGGAGTGTTTTTAGTTTCGTCTTTGGTCAAGTATTCCAGTAAAATTGAGTTGTCCAATTGTAACAGTTCAGAAGATTTGCCATTTTCAATTAACCAATCATATAAAGTGAACTGGAAAATTTTATCTTTGTTGTTTTTGAAGATCATGACATATACAGACTCCTTGATCTTATCAACAGCCTTGTCTTCATCGAATTTGATCAAGATCTTGAATACAAGATCATACAGCTTCATTCTTTCTTCATAGTAAACTTTTCTGTAATCAGCATTGTTGGAACCTGAGTCTAGGTATTGTTGTGCTAAGTTGCTCTTATCAATGTTACCGCATACGTTCAGCAAAAAGTCAATAGCCATAGGAATTAGGTTATTGTGCACAGTCAACAAGGATAACAAATCGTTTAAGTAATCGTTACACTTTCCAATCATGATTATTTGTGATGTTATGAACTCGGTTGATCCACCTGTGCTGAAAATGTCCTGGAATCTATCATTTCTCATGTTTCTGTTGTTTCTTGATAGCTCGGATATGTTCAACTCATATAACTTGTTAATCAAGGCTAGACAACTGTTTAATTGGAACTCTAAGTGCTCATCACCAGTGTAGTTGTTGTTACTACTCTTGTTGTTTATATCAATGATTTCAGAACATTTGTGTATATGCTCTTTGATCTTGTATCCCAAAATGTCATGGTTTGAGCAGAATGTGCCACATTTTCTTTGTAACAAGTCAGTGATTGAATCAATCTTATATCCTTTGATCAAGTTGTTATTGATGATACCTGAGCATATTTCCTTAATTAGCTTGTTGTACTTTTCACTTTTTTTCAAGTCACCATAATTACCACTGGCAAACAGATCCCTGAAAGACATGCCTAACAACTCACACTGGGAGTTGTAATCAATTTCATTGAAAATGGAATCAAACTCCAAATAACTTCCTTCAGTGCCCTTAACTTCACATTCCTCAT
>ERZ794949.289-NODE-289-length-17200-cov-148.265967_pt1 | contig 17200 bp, 8 predicted proteins | sample MGYA00511363_ERZ794949 | MGnify/ENA primary metagenome ERZ794949 (study PRJEB30137, sample SAMN04331402) | food metagenome | isolation source: T1 must sample point D1 replicate B | place: Australia: South Australia ...
TCTTTTTCTTCAACTGAGAATAGCCGTCATTTAAGATAATCGTTTATTTTTCTTAGTCTAATCAGTAGTCAGCGAACAGCGAAAAAAAAAAAAGGCATTACAGATTCTATGTACAACATAGGCTGTGAATCATTATAACTTAGTGATTGGTTTTAAGAGCCATTTTTGCTTATATATTGTTCATATGATTGTTTGAAGCAATATCGAAGTTAAAAGCCCCAAAAAAAAAACCAAACAAACAAGCAACATATTTTTACTATTGAATACTATATCTGATCAACATCAGTACCTAAGTTGATAAATGACTATTACAACAACAGAACATACGAATGTTAAAAAAAACAAGAGATCTAGAAACGGGTGCCAACAATGTAGAGCGATTAAGAAGAAATGTGATGAACAAAAGCCAACTTGTTCTTTATGTGAAAAACGGGGAATACATAATTGTGATTATATGATGCCATTGAAGTTAAAGAGCAATATGAAGTTGCTAAAACCATCAGATGAAAAAAAGATAAACAAAATGAAAAAACCCAAAGAAGATGCCTTAATCAACGCATCATTAGAACTTCTTTGTGCTGAAAACTTATCACAAGACAAATTTATTGATTTGAAGCCAGTCGACGATGAACTTTTAGATTATGAGGATAGATACAAGACACTAGTACCCATTCTGTCACAAACAAAAACATTTCAAACATATTTGCCGTTCAACATATCCTACAAAAATCAAAAGATTCTGAATTTTTATGAAACTTTCACTTCAAGTTTTTTGACTCCAGGTTTTCATGAAGATAAAAATAAAATGAGTCCATTCAAAAGATTTATTCCTAAACATGCACATACCAATAAAAACCTCATGCGATTGATTTTGCTATTTTCAAAAATTCACATGAAAAGTTTGGGAATTGATTATCACTTGGATGAAGACAAGTTTGTTGATCTTGAAGACGATGATGATTTGTTTGATAAAACAAAGACAAACAGGATCGGAATAAAAATATCCAACATGGATCTTTCGTTTTTAAAGCATTTGGCAAACCAAGCATCTTCAGAGTATGATGATATCAGTGACTATACACTGATACAGATGGTTTTGATATCTCTGCATACGTTTTTCCCCAATATATCACCGGTTAATTGGAGACAATGTATAATAAACGCCAAAAATGGGGCATTGAATACCAATTCAACCAACGAAATGTTTGGATTTTTGAACCACTGGATGTGTTACCAAGAATTGATGTCTTCACTGACAACCTCAGATCTAAAGCTTTTACAAAACAATTATTTTGATTATGATTTTGATGTTGATATGACCTTGGATTCGGATTACCATACCTTTCCATCAACCCCTTATTTTGATTTTAATGCCTTTGATGTTTCGCTTCTGGAAATCGATCAATTTTCTGGCATGGATAGACAAACTTTGAAATACTTGAACCAGAGTGTCAAGCTCCTTCAGAACTTTAGCAATGACAGTATGAGATACTCAGTTCAGCTCAGTACAATGGAACTTATTACAGAAATGGAAAAATTTCTGTTTATTTCTGATTTCAAACGACAAAGCATTGTCAGCGATGACTTTTACTTGATAACCACAAACAAAATTTTTGGCAAAATAACTTTATACATGTTGAAAAGACGAATTTTGGAAATGAATATCAAAAACAATGAAAGCATTAGATTTTTGTTATTAGAAATCATCGATCTCATAGATAAAATACCACTGAAAACATCTTATTCGTCATGTGTGTTTTTTGCTATGTTTATATCTGGTTGTGATTTAATAATATATGATGAACTGATCAGTAAAAGACATATCATTATCAATCACTTAGATTCTCTTCATAAAAACGTGGGAATGGAAAGTTGCCAAAGAGTCACAAATTACATGTATCATTGCTGGCTAACAAAGAAGCCTTGGTGGGAGGTCTTTGTTGAAAATGATATAGATATCATTTTTACTATCTAATAGCAAATTATGCATTTTTTTTTATAGTTGATTTTATTTTTACAAGAAGAAATATATATGGTTTATTCATAGTTGTTTATTCTCTCTCTTTATAGTAAAGAAAAAGGCAAAACTAGTGATTAATCTTAATAAAAAGCTTTTATAAATTATGGAAATTAAAGCAACAAAAAAGAATAGAGAAACTAATGTCGACTGTTTCTATAGTCTATCTTACTAGTGCTTTATGAAACACTTGTAGTTACCAAATGTTTTATTTAATTTATTTTTTTGTTATATCAAATTTCTCTTCCACATATAAACTATTGACGGTAAGTATATATAACACAAAATGCAGAAGTTACTGTCATAAACTATGAATTTTTTTTAAAAAATGCAAAGCTTTAGATGTAAAATAATGAAGTATGTTTACAGAAACAATAACATATCAAGGTAAAATCTCAATATGTTCAATGAAATATAGAATCAAAAACAGCTGACAATTGACAATCAAGTAATTTACAGAAAAATTGACATTTTATTATTATTTAACTTGTGATGGCCAAAACTAAAATAGCAGCCACACAGTAACCTAGAGTCATAAGTAATAGGTTGCTGTTTTGGAAGGCTAAGGCAGCTGTACCAGAAACAGCAGTCGTACCATTGGTGGCATTTTGAGCATTGGCAAGACCAATAAGGGTCATTGCAGATAACGAGTAAAATTTAAACATATTTATTATTATACTTTGTAGTTTTTTAATGATGATTTTTTTTTTCTTTTTCAGAGAATCGCTGGTATTGTTGAATTTTAATTCAAATCAAGACTTAAGACAGAGTTACTTTACGGCAAGTGCAGAAATTTATTGAGATCTCATAGCATTAATATATATATATACAGAATTCATTCAAGTGGTTACTTTAGCACTTAATTGCATGTGTTTTTGTTCATTTAATTAAAACACAAATCTGTTATCACAAAAAAAAAGTAACCCCACCATTATTTCCCAAACAGGAAGTATAAAAATATAAGGGGAAAGCAAAAAGAAGGTTCAAATGATTAAAAAAAAGGTATCACACTCTCATCCTACGACAGTGTTTATTACATTGTTACTATATTGGTATATATATTATAATACTTAGATAGTGATAGAAACACCTACAGCAACGGCTAAAGCTAAAACCATGGCCTTGACACTGTCAACGCTGGTTAAGTGAACCATGTTGGCAGCACTGGAACTAGTGCTGTTGGAGGAGTTAGCAGCTTGGTTCAAAGAGAATAAGGTGACTAAGACTAAAGCGAAAGTAGCGGTTAATTTGTTGAACATTTTGAATATGGTTATAATTGTATTTATTTGATGGTGTTTTATCTCTGAATCTCTTAATATAAGTTATATAACTAACATATAATGTATAATATCTTAATCGTGTAAAAAAAAGAGACTTTCTCGAATTCATATTTCATTCCCACCCATTATATACTGTTCTTTATTCATACTTTCCAATCTACAGCTACACTCTCCCCTTAAAAAAATCATATGTTTAATATACATATTTCCACCTTTTTTTTTCCCCTTCAGTGTAGCATTTTAAGCACTTCATAATCATTTAAAAGATTGTCACCAGGTGGATGACTGAGTGGCTGAAAGAGCCTTTTTCTTTTGTAAAAAAAGGTCTAGATTGTTTTGGACTCTTTAATTAACAATAATTGGCGTATAATACGTGGTGTAGGACTTAGTAATTTTTTAAAAAGGGGGAAGCGCTTATAGAGATAGGAGTCAGGAAAACATTGCTCCGTGAATATTTTTGACGTATACAAGCTACATGTCGGTGTTTTGCATTTTTTCGAGATTATACATATGGTATTTCATATCTCGATGACCATATGCACGTTATTCATGACTGTGGTTGCGTAATTGATTATAAAACAATGCCTTTTTTTTTGCTATTCTAAAGTCATATCTGATAAGATTAGTGGAATTTATTATTCCAAAGAAAAAGAAGATATCGAAATTCAGCTACAGAACAATCTCTAGAAGTTTTCTACATTGTCTGCTTGTTACTTTGATATTAATCTAAAGATAGTTTCAAATATGCAAAGAGATAAGAAAATTTTAAATTTTAGCTTAATTGAATAAATGCCCTTTTTTTTTTTTTGTTATTAATAAGTCTATTTAGTTGAACTGAGATCCTATACGGAGTTAAGATAACACAAATGTACTACGTGGACAAGATGATAAGATATCGTATTCAACAACAGTTGGAAAACGTATATATTTTGTTGATGAAAATATCGATTTTTCAATAATAAAAGTGTAACCCTTGTATGAAACTACAAACTACTACCTAATAAAAACAAAAAAGTAGCCGAGCGATTAAAAGGGATTGTTTATTCTACAAACTATACTAATATACCGAACAACATTTTTGTTTAAAATTGAAAAGTAAAATGAGGACAATGAAAGACTCAAAACGAATCTAACAATCCAAATAATTCTTCCTCCATGATAATTTCCAGTTTTTAATTGGAAAGAACCATATGCTATCCGACATAAACTATTAATACATGCTCATATGCGAAGAACATAAAAACATATAAAACATACGTAATTAGTCTTGGTTTTTTTGTAATTTTATCAATGATATCTACATAAAAAGTTAATTCATAAAGAGTCTTTGTAAATTTTGAACCGCATCCATATTCTTCTGTAGTGTAAACATCAAGGACCAGCTAAAAGTGCAATACAAGCTTTCAGTATTTATACTACAGTTTTTTGTTTTTCACAATTTGAATACTTCACATTGACTAAAAAGGTAAAAACTCCTATTTAGGAAATTTTTAATTGCTTTTTTTTTTATCTTTGTAATTTGCTGCTTTTCGGAGTTAAGAGCCGACCGTTGAAAAAGCAGTCACGTGTTTATTCAGGGAACTGAATATTATTTCTTCTCCTGTAAGATTTCTTGACATATTTTCCCCCTTTTTATGAATAGGAGAATTTCATTTAACGCTACAGAAGTGAACGAAAAGCTTAAATTAACCAGTTTAAACCAGTTTGAACCAATGTTAGCTGAGGATTATAACAACGCAGTATTTGTATCAGGTCTTAGATTTGACAAAGCTTATACTGTAGCTTCTATTGAAGAAATCGTATATGAATTATTTTCACAATTCACAATCATAAAAGACATACATGTTTTTCCTATGAAAAACGGTGACGAGGTTACAAACCCCATACTGTACTCAAGCATTATGACGTTTCATGACGAACAAGATATGAATCATGCTATTAAAGTTTGGGAAGATGTCAGACCACATGTAAAAATAAACTCTAATGTCATAACAGTCAAAAAATACAATAAAAAACAAGATATGAGTACCAATGACAAATTTGTGAGCTATGCTGTCGTGTCCATATATAACATACTAGATCCAATAGAGGTAGCTGAAAACAAACTCAAAAAGAAAAATCTCATAGATAAAATAGATCATGAATTATATGAAAATCGAATAAATAAAGTAAAAGGGTTTTTAGAGTCGATAAAAGAGCAATACAAACTAGTAGACATAAATCCACAATTATTGTTTTTATGCGAATCCAAAAACTTATACAAACCTTTCATACAACTGCAATTTGAAAACTTTAAAAGTGCGGATGCATTTATAGCCGACAATGATGATATAATATTGTTTGAAAACAGAAACTTGAAAATCGAATATGCATACAAAGATCCAGAAGACCTGGCATTGGGCCAAAATGGGGATTCTTTACAAAGGTCCTTAGAAGGTGAAGTTACTTCTACATAAAGGACATGCATTACTATTGCTGTTCTTAAACCATTTGTATAAACATACATTGTGGAATTTCTTTGTACAGGTAGGACACTTCTTGTTTGGTAGTGATTTGTTAGTGTCATTGATCACATAGTAACAAATAGCACACTCTTCCAAATTAGCAAACTTTAATTTGATGTTGTTGCACACAGTTGAGATGTTTGATAAAATTACTGGTGTTTTTTTGATGGTTAGTAACCAGGTTTTCAAAGTTTTATCATTGATACCAATTTTATTGTTTTTGACTGTGGCTTTGATAGGTTTCAATGGGAAGTCATTTTCATACTGATAAAATATATCTAAAGTTTGTTCATCAATGTCAAATTTGGCTTTGACCAAATTCAAGTCAGGCTTTATTTCTATAGTCAAGAATTCCGAGAATTCGTCCTTTAATTCCTTCAATAGTTTATTATTTTGTAATTCTTCCATTTGTTCTTCAATTAAATGTTTCGAAATGTATTTTGTAAAGTATTCTGAATAGTGTTCAGATTCACTCTTTTCAAAATTATTGTACCATGTATAAATCCCACTTAAAGAAGATTTTGATGTCAATAACTTACATATTCTGTACGTAATGTTTTTGATTTCATTTCCACCATCAATCGAAAATGTATTCTTAATGTTGATTTCGCCATCTTCATCGTTTACTTTTAAGTATACTTTTTCAAACCACTTTTCCATGAACCAATTGGTGCCTAATTGAGTCAGGAATAGGTTAAATAGATTCAAAGTCGTATTTTCTAAGGAAGTCATTATCAAACCAATGGTCCATATGTAGGAAATAATGCTTTCATTTTCAAATACATCCAATAATTGTAATATCTTTTCATTAATTCTATATTTTTTCTTCAATTCATCATCGATATTGACATCAACTGAATTGGAAGAATTGTTATTAATATCCAAATCATTCATTTTCGAAGACAATTCTGAATGAGACTTGATGATTTCTTTTCTGTCAAGTTCGAAATCTATGCAATTGATGTATCTTTCTGTCTTGAATATCTTATCTAATAATAAGAAAGCCAATCTCTTTTTATTCAAACCAAAAGTAGCATTTTTCAGAATATCAATCAATTCATCGAATTTTAAATTTAAAAACTTTGGGTTGGCATAAGTCAATAAACAGCCTTCAATCAAATCAGTTTCCAAGTTCTTTTCTTGTGTAAATATATTAAACACATTTTCACATACTTCTTCCATTAAAAACTCATCCATCTCAACAAAATTCAACAATTTCAAAGAATGTTCTAATAGGTCAGACGACGAATTTTCATTAGCATCTATCAACTCACAAATCTGTAAGTTCTCAGTAATTAAGTTTTGACTAAATTCCAAAACTTGAGCTTTTAAAGAAGAGTAATTGTTCAAGTTAATGAATAATCTCAAAAACAAAGATCTCAAGTATTTCTTGTAGTTAGATTCATCTTCATACCAATCAATGTCTTCATATAAGTTTACAATGTTTTTGATAAACCCATTAAATCTCATTTCATTAAACTTTGGAGATTCTGAAGCATCATGATTTTCAGCCAGGTTGATTAGTATTATCAAGTATTTATAAGTGACGTTTTCAAACTGTTCTGGCTTTAATTGATGGAATTCTGACATAATATAACTTGTGAGCTTGGTAAATTGGTCATTATAATTGTAGGTTTCATGTATGCTGGTCAAATAACACAATACGTAGACAAAGGTATTATCAAAGTTTGACAAAACATGGGCATTTCGTAAACATTTTAATATTACATTTTCAATGTTGTTATTCGTAACATTAACTTTGTAAACAGATTCAGGAGTTTCATCTATGACGTTATTTATGATCATTGACATTAACTTGGTTTTATAAAATTTCAAAAGAGCAGGTGTAGAATCTTCAAATGATAATAAATCCAAATAAGTGTTTGTAGCACTTTGATTTAAAACAAAATTCTCAATATCACATAAGGTTGGTGTCATTTTAATGATGTTAAATTTACTATCATCAAAGGTAAATATGATTTCGTCATTGTTCATAATTATTGAATAATGAGTCGTCAATAATTTTATGATATTATAGTTAATGAAACAAACATCTTCATTTAAAGCACTCAAATCTGGTAATAGTTGTATCAAAACAGCAGCAAATTTCAAAGACTTTAAATCTTTTTCAAATTGATACTGGTTTATAGAATAGTACCCGTCTTGAATATAATCTTTGAATAAAATGCTTGATGAATTTAAACCAGCAACTGAAACCAATCTATCATCGATAAATTCAAGTCCTTTAAATACTTTTTCCAAAAACAAAAAGTTATTTTTCATTTTCAAATAATCCAAAACACACTCTTCGTTATCTGCTATTAAATCTGTTATGATTTCAATCAAATACTTCTCTTCTTCTTCATCAATGTTTTTGATGAATTCCGTTTCCAAGTATTTTAAAACACTTTCACTGACAAATTTATTGTTATTGCAACAATCACTCAACAGATCATACCAATCATGATTATCAAGATCGTAAGCGGTTGTAGCAAATTCTTCAACATAACTTGGATTAAATAACAAATATTGTATTTTTAAAGCTTCAGATAAGGTATTAAATTTGTTAAAGAATTCAAAGTTGTCTAAAGTTTCATGAAAGTTAACAACTGTTTTCATAGTCATTAAATCTAATGAAACAAGCTCATCGGAATTAAACAAAATGCTTTGCAATGAGACATCTTCATCAACAGCTTCTTTTATCAACTCTTTATTTCTGATTTTGTTGATGGTGTTTGATACTTTTGAAGGATCCATTTTGTGTAAAAATGGAATAAACAACGATTTCATATAGACAGATGGATCAAACTTATTTGAATTCACAAATATAACAAAGTTTTCTAAATCTTTGTTTTCTAGAATTGTTTCCAACAAAACATTTAAAGCTTGATCGCTACAACCAGCATCAATAAAAATGTTATTTTCATGGCTGCTGGATATCAATAGCATTAAAGCATTTGTTACAAAAGTCTTAACTTCTGGATAGTCTTGAATCGCATGGGAATGTTCATCTTTTGACAAGACAAGCTTAATTTGTTCTTTTACATCTGAAAAAAATGAAGATTGAGCTTTGGTGAAAATAGTCATCAACTTTTCATTTACCTTCTTCTTCATTAAAGTTGCCATCATTTTGCTTGATACAGCCTTTGCATCAAAATCATTGAACTTTTGATTTAAACTTATAAAATATACCCAAAATTGCTCCAAAAATTCATCTCCAAATCTATCACGTCTCTTTAGTTCCTTTTCAAACCCAGAATCCCATATTTTGATCCAATGAGTTTCAAATTCGTTTGAACCTTGGTGCTTTGTGCACATATCAACAGTAAATCTTTCCAGCTCTCTATAATAGTTGATTGGAGTAAATATACCTGGGCCCAATTCCAACCATTTGTATAATGATTCATATGGATTTTTGGCAACTTCCCAAAAGCCATCAATGTCCTCAAAAGAATTTAACAATAAAATAATATCTACAGTTAATGCGGATAATAGTTGTTGTTTGGACTCGTTCCATTCATTCAACAACTTGAAAATGTTCTTTGCAATGAGTTTCATGATTTTTTTATTTGATGAAACACTCCAATACTCTGTTCTTAACTCTTTATTGTTGACTTTTGTTTTCTTGCTAACAATTAAAATAGTCAGTCTTAAGAGAGCCTTTGGTCCATTAATTCCATATTTCTGTATAAACTTCATTGTAAGCATTTCGTACATTTCCTTATTGGTCATGATTTCTTGTAAATACTCATTATCAATAATGAATTTGTAGTCATTCTTTTCAATTAGTTCACTTAACAGATTGATGGCTGATATTTTCAGATTAATGTGTCTGTTTTTTATGCTATTTATAAATTCAGATTCCTTTGAAGATAAATCAAAGTTGTATAAGGTTTCCTCAGTTTCTATACAAAGAATTGAGTAAACAATTTTAAGCAAATTGACTCTGAAGTGTTGGTACAGCCCATCAATTTTGCTTTGTTCATTGTTGAATAAACTATTCAAATTTTGTTTTGTAGCTCTGCTGACTTTTTTATCTAAATCGCTTATTCCAAATATCAAAATAGGGAACAAATCTTGAAAATATGGAAGCAGTTGTTTCAACTTATTCTCTTTAACGTATTTTAAAATCACTGTGGCTACCTCATTAGCCAAGATTGTAACATTTTTTGAGCCTGATATTACCAATTTTGGGTATATCATTGACCAAACTAAAATGTTTATATCTTCTTTAATAAGATCTGTGTTTGAATTCAATAGCTCTAAAATTTTGTTCAAAGCCTTTTCCTTAGTTGTATCATCTTTTTTGAATAATTGTTTGATGTTCAATAGCAAATTAGCGTCTTTTATGTTAGACAATAAACTATTATCAGGTAATGCATCAAAGTAGTTAAAGCTGATATTAGTTCCGTTGTTACCAATCCCTAAGTGTTGATCTTCTATGTATATTTCAGACATTGTGGTTTGGGGCTCTATGGTTTCGACTTGTTAATTGTGTGAAAAAACGTGAATAAACGTAAAAAAAAAATCATTAAAGGCGTAAGTGATTATTACGACATTCGGACATAAAGATGTTTTGGCGGAGTTAAGCAAATAAGCATTTTTCGGATATAAAAATTTTATCGGACATAACAAACAATCCGCTACACAAAGCCTTCAAACAGCTCTGCCAAACTCATCTTCACTGGGGATTGCCAAAATATACAACGAATTTAAAATAGGGGGATATAATAGAAGGCGAGTTTGAGTAGAGTTGTTCACTGATTATGTGTTAGAGTTTGTTTTTGAAGATATGTAATATCTATGATTGTTTTATGAGCAAATTATCAGCTGCCGCAGAGGGAAAACTAACAATATTGATATGATACTTTGTGCTTTGGTACTAAAAAAAGGACATATGTTTTTGTAACAATTTAAAAATACAAGTACTTGCTACAGAGCAACCACTAAGTACGTGTGCAGAGCAGGTTTGCACCAATCCCAGGTGCAGTGTTCTTATGTCCGAAAGCATAACTCTCCGCAGTAGTCCTCACTCGGTTTCAAACTCAAGCAAGTTCTGTGTCTCTGCAGCACTTTAAAAAAACAAGTACTTTATGCAGAGCAACCTATTTTTGTAGAACAACCACTAAGTACGTGTGCAGAGCTGGTTTGCACCAATCCCAGGTGCAGTGTTCTTATGTCCGAAGCCATAACTCCCCGCAGTAGTCCTCACTCGGGTTTGGTCGCTTTTTCTCGGTAGCTCCCTAATGGTTTCTTTTCTTTTTTTTCAGTCTTTCCTTACTCTTCTTATTCGAACTGCTCATTATATTGCAACATCTCTAATGAGAGAAGGAACAAACCACTTAGCCATAGACCCAATATCGAATGTCAGGAGATTTAGTTGTAGTCGGAGGAAACTCCCATCCTGAATTAGTCACAGCTATATGTGAAAAACTTAATATCAAACAAACAACCTCTAGTATAAAGAAGTTTGCTAATGGGGAAACAAGTATACAAATTCTTGAAAGTGTTAGAGAAAAAGACGTTTTTGTGATACAATCCGGATGTGGGCATGTCAATGACAACTTTATTCAATTGTTGATTTTAATATCTTCTTGTAAGATTGCTAGTTGTAACAGAATTACTGTTGTTATTCCATACTTCTGTTACTCAAGACAAGCAGATATACCATTCCAAAGCAAAGGTGGACCTAAGTTATTGAATGACGGAAAAAAGGTCAAAGACAATTTCCAAGATTTCGACAACTCTGGTAATAAACTGTTTGTTTCTCAAAATGGTACTTTGATTGCTAATTTGCTAACCACTGCAGGTGCTGATCATGTCATTACCATGGACCTACACGATCCACAATTTCAAGGGTTTTTCAATATCCCTGTTGATAACTTATACTCCAGACCTATTTTGGAAGACTACATTAAGTGGGAAATTGACGATTACAAAGTTGATTTGGACAATTGTGTTATTGTATCTCCAGATGCTGGTGGTGCTAAAAGAGCTACCAAGATTGCTGATTCCTTAGGTGTTACATTTGCTATGATTCACAAAGAAAAGAAAATCAGAGCCACTTCAGATGAAGTATCAAACAATACAATTGATGCTCCAAAAATGCAAAGACTTGATTCATCTACAAGTAAGTATGTCACCACAACCATGCTTGTTGGTGATGTAAGTAATAAAATATGTATAATGATTGATGATTTGGTTGATACTGGGTATACCATGTTAAGAGCTGCCAAGTTATTGAAACAACAAAAATGTAAAAAATTGATTGTTGTTATTACTCATGGTATTTTTTCAGGTGATGCTGTTCAAAGAATTGTTGAAGCCAACAAACAACAAAACCTCATAGAAAAGTTAATCTTGACTAATACAATTCCACAAACTGAACACTTAAATCAATTTACAGAGGGTGGTATTGATTGTAAGGTATTGGATGTTTCCAATATTTTATCTGAAGCTATCAGAAGAATTCACAATGGTGAAAGTATCAGCAGTTTGTTTGAAAGGGGCTGGCATTAAAAAGTTTATTAATTATTATTTGACTATATTTGCGTTGACCTATATATACATATAATTATTTTTATTTTTCTTTTATTAATAACCTAAACAACATTCAACTAGCTTGAATTCTTCCATGTTGATAACTTCTCTCATATTGTGTCTTTCTAAGGTATCTAAAATCAACATTTTTTCTATAATTGGTCTAACATTTGCAGGTAGTTGCTTCAGCAAAAAGTTCTTACCTCTTACTGCATCGTCTATAACAACCAATCCAAACGGATCATTTTCGTGGTGGAAATCATTTGCTTCATCAATTACTTGAACGTTGTTATTGTTTTGTCCGTAATCATCACCTAACCAACTACCATAATCATCCTCATCCAGGCTCTTTTTTATCAAATAATTATTTCCTAAACCATTGCTGTTGTTGGTCTTTACTGTTGACATGCCGTAATCATCGCCCAACCAAGAATTGTAATTATCAGTTGTGTATTCCAGACGATCTTGACCGTACTTGGAGATAGAAACACTACCACTATTAGCTTCTTGTGAAAATAAAGCAAACCCTACATCATCTGGGTGTCCGATTTTCCATGGGAACTTGTTTAGCCACATACTTATAAATACAATGGCACAAGCCCAAACATCTACAGGTTTACCATTATAAGAATGTGGAGACAATAAAACTTCAGGGGCTAAGTATGCATCAGATCCCAAAATACCCTTGACTAGGTCACTTGATGTGGATAACAAATTAGCATTGCCAAAATCAATGACTTTGATGATTCCCTCGTTGGTCAATAAAATGTTGTCTAATTTGATATCTCTGTGGATCATGTTCATATTATAGTGAAGATGATACACTACAACACAAAGTTGTTTGAATATACACTGCTTTTTATGTTCGTTAAGAGTGGGTAAGATAGTAATTAGATCACATGGTGTATACTCAGTGATCATTGAGAATCGAGGAAACTTGTTAAGTGATACTTGATATATCTTAACATCCTCATGTGGACTGTAAGGTGTATAATTCAAGTTATCAACAATTTGATTAGAAATTTCTTCAGTTGATGGAGTAGGAGATAAAGGCTTATTCACCCCGTCTATGTCATCAACATATAGTCCATAAACTTCAGAAAAATGTATGCTTAACTTAAATTTCTTTGAAGCGTAATATACCAACTTCATGGTCTCATATTCTATGATGACTTTTTCATAAAAAGATCTAACGTTTTGATTTAATGCTCTAGGTAAAAATCTTTTAACAGCAACATAAGTACCTATTTGAGGCCAATCAGAAAGACTTTTATTTTCCTTTTCATTTATGATACTTTCTTGAATCTTCAGCTTTAATACATCCCCACATGCTCCTGAACCAATTTTATTGTTTAAAAAGTCATCATGGTTGCTTATTTGATTTTCAAATTGAGCTGGAAGTTTATCTATAAATAACAATTTATGCCAATCTTTCAATGGTTTATTCTTATCAATCTTAAGCAAGTAAGATATCTTACTTAAATCTATTCTTATTCTGTTTTCTAATATGAATTTGGCACTCAAATGATCTAACCCTTTATTGACAATATCATTGTTGTAATAAAGCGTATTATTAAAAACAGGATTAATTTCCCAATAGTTGTTTAACTTGGCTTCAGATTTGTCATGAATGGTAGATATAAATTTTATCAACTCATAGCATTTCTCAGATGTTTCAGCATTTTCGTCTTCTTTGTTCTGGTATATAATAGATAATGCAGGAAAACTGTACTCTGTGTTTTCCATGTATGAATTATTGCTCTTTGCTCTAGGAATAGGACTCTTTTGACGTAAACTTAGCCCATTGTTGATGGCACTTGGATTGTTTATAAGATTGCTTTTATCCCTTCTCATTCGAATGTTTGATGGTCGAGAATTAGACAATGTGTGTAAGTGACTTCCACTTGTTTTATTATTAGGCGTTGTTTGAGTAGAAGATAAGTTTACATAGCTCAATGCCTTTGCAAGTGAATTATTGGTTATAGACACATTGGATTCATTGGAACTACTCATAGAAGATGTGGAAAGAGTTTCCGCATTTGTATCTTGAAACAAACTATCATTAGTCTGCTGTTTATCATGAATAAAATTATTAGTATACATAAGTTACCTGTTTATATGGTTAATTTGAAGATAGTGTTTTCTTTTTGCATCCTTTTTTTTTTGCCTTCTTTCTTATTCTCTCAGAACCTGATGCTTTATGATTCATCGAAGAAATGAAAGAAAAAGTTAAAAGCTATTTCGCTGAAAAAACGGGATACGACTATTTTTTTGGTTCAAAATTGAATATATTCTACCCTATTTCTTATTTATTTGTCATATTTTATAAGTAAATGATTGGTTTTTTTGACATATGTGGAGTTGTGATAATCATCCAATTGTTCCTGTATTTTTTAAATTTTAAATCTGTTAATAGTACAGCTTATAATGCTTCTTTTTGGGCATAAAGCGATTGAAAAGGATAATAATTCTTATCTCCGATAATAGTCTACTACATATTTAAGTCACGGGGCCAAATGCCAAATGGCCACACTACACGGCATTCTTTGCTAATAGCCTTGATTAAAAAAAAAATATGGAAAATTATACACACATAGGATTTATATAAACTTTTAAAACTAATGATTTCTTATAATCCGTTTTATTGATCCACCCAAAATCAAAAGTAATAATATTTTAAAAATGGCATATAGCGGTACTGATGTCAGTTCGAATGAAGGGAATCTTATGGATCTCCTCCGTAAAGATATGGATAAGCAAACATCTATGAATAAGTACAATAACGACGATGAGACAAATCCCATAACTTCTGATGAAGATTCCCTACATCTGCATAATTCAAACGTAGATGACCGAATATACCCTAACAACAATGATGAAGACCTTGTGGTTTTATCTGAAGATGAGACTTTGTCAAAAAGAAACGAAGATATAAATTTAAAAAGAAAAGAAAGGGGATATTACGATGTTAATGCCAAAAGACAGCGGGTAATGGATATAGCAGACAAAGTCAAAGCCAAGGAAATGGCTTCTAAACAAATGAATATTCCAGAAGACATCAAAGTGCTTAAAAATGGTAGATGGTTACAGATATCAACAGGTAGAATTGTCAAGCCTGAGGATTTTGAAGATGCTAAAAGACATAGTGATATAGAAATCTTAGATGAAGTTATAGGTGAAAGAGATAATGATATGAATTTAGAAGCAGAGGATGGCCAGAAATTTTTTATTGAACTAAGTGAAAATGAACAAAGAGCAAAAATAAGAAATAGATTACTGAAAATGAATAAATCACATAAAAAAAGGCAAATCAATGAGTTTATAGGAAAGAATGATAGACTCAATAATGATGTATCTTTAATTTCAAGAAGAGCCACAGATAGCATACTTTTAGATGACAAAGAATCACGAATCAGAGAAGATACCAACGGAAATTTATTTATATCTGATGAAGATTCTGAAAATGATATTGAAGTCACCGGAGAGACTCACAGACCAACAAGATCAGAAAACATTAGAAGACAGATTAACGAAGCGGATAGATCAATTAGAAACGTGGCTCAACTTGTAAATGAAGTAAGTTTTCCAAGAGCACAGATACAAAATAATCGAAACTTCACAAATACCTTTTCATTTCAAGGCATGGATGAAAGAAGAAAACAAAAACAAAAAGCAGATCTTCTTAACACTCATAACGAACTCCAGAAGTTTCCACCTCATATAAGAGCACACTTTTCTACAGCCAGAAATATAGGCGATTTTGAAGAAAAGATCAAAAAGTTATTGCCTAAGGAATATTTAGAAAATGAAGATAAAATGCGATACATAAAGAGAATGTACTTTAAATACAACGAACTAATGGGTATAAGAAGATTTGATCAATTTTTACATGATGTTGAAAAAACTAGAATACCACCACTGCAAGGTGGAGGAACCAGAATAACTACAAGAGCAACACGCCCAAGAATGCACATGTTTGATTACTTGAACTCTTCTGCATATCAAAATGAAGAACAATTGACATCCATTGAAGCCATTAACGAAAGAATTGAAGCAATGGAAGACATTGAAAGCAGACGTAAAGCTAGTAATCTGACAAGGTCAAGAGCTAGTATTTATGACAAACATCTGGTTGAGGTGAGCAACCTGCCTGATCACATATGTAGTGACTTTACTGATGATGTACCTGAACGTGAGGGAAAATTAAATGAGTCATCCAAAGATAATACACCTTTGAAACACAGTAATGATAACAACAAAAAGTTTAAGAAAGTTAACATTTGTATGCTATGTGCTACACCATTGAGAGATGGCATTCCTGAATCATTCAAAGGGTGTAGAACAAAAGATCAATCATTTGAATATTTAGTAAGAAAATACGGAGTTCCTTGTCCATATCTAGCATTAACAGCACCAACTGAAACCGATAGGCTATATTCAAAAAGATTGTTTATCAGCACAAAGTGTGGACATGCTTACTGTGGAAGATGTGTGATGAGAATAAGCAATTCTATGAAGTTGCCTGAGAGATTGAGAAAAAGAAGACAAAATGCCATTGGATGCGCTAATCCTGATATTTATGGACCTAAAGAATGTGTTGAGACAGGCTGTCATGCAAAGTTTAATGAGAAAAATGTATTCAGAGAGGTATTTTTATAATTAGCGGATTAAAGAAAAACATTTATATACATTTATATATAAAGGGACTAAAAGTTTGTTATTATTAATCAAATCAACATGTCCAATGTACAGCACAAACACATAGCAGCCAAACAACCAGTTAAACAATCTTGGTTGTTGTTGTTACGAGGTTGTTGTTGAACATACATCGGCTGTTGTTGTTGTTGGTAGTATCCTTG
>ERZ794949.291-NODE-291-length-17184-cov-2.784401_pt1 | contig 17184 bp, 18 predicted proteins | sample MGYA00511363_ERZ794949 | MGnify/ENA primary metagenome ERZ794949 (study PRJEB30137, sample SAMN04331402) | food metagenome | isolation source: T1 must sample point D1 replicate B | place: Australia: South Australia ...
GCTGCTCGCTGTGCTCGCGCCGATCCAGCAAGCAGCGGCGTTCTGGCGCATGGAGTTCCAGCACGGTGCGGCTCTGGTTCAGCAGCGAGCAGGTGCGCCCTCGTCCCCTCCTCTCGCCGCTGCCGTCGAGCTCTCCTTGCTGATCTCGCTCCCCCGCGCTCGCAGATCCGCTCACCAACCCCGGCGGCATCAGCGGGCATGTGCACACGTGCGTTGCGCTCGCCGTCAAGCAAGGAGGCAGGGAGATGCTAATGCTTTGCCGCCGCGCAGGATCGCCGGCGGGAGCAACTTCAACCTCGACCTCGACTTCGAGACGGCGAGGAAGGGCGCGTGTACGACGTGCGTCGCTCTTTCTCTGCATCCTTGGCACTCGGGGGCGAGCTGACGAGTGCCCCTCGCAGCGCTGTCGTGAGTCTCGACGAGCGCTCGAGCCGCTTCGGACGAAACGAGCTGACGCAGTTATTTCTTCGCGCGCAGGTCAAGCAGGACCTGTCCAACTGTGCGTCCTTCAAGCTCGTCGTGCTGCTGAGGATGAGCTGACGTCGGCGACGTGCAGACTGGACGCCGACTTTGTGGTTCTGGTGGGCGAACGGGAGGTGCGTGCGCTCTCCTTTTTCTCGTCCAGGCCTCCCTCGGCCGGCTCGTCAAGCACTCGCTGCACCCTGATCCTGACTCAGACTCTCTGCAGCTTCACGAGCGTCGAGCAGAACGGCCTACTCGTCGTGCGTCCCTCTCGTCGACCTTCCGCTCCTCGAGCGCAGCTGCTCACGCTCTTCTCGCAGTACTACCTCCCTCGCTTCCACGCGACCGACAAGACCAAGGTCACTGCCTTTCCAGAAGGCTTCCGCATGCTCGTCGGCAACCCCTACGTGCGTGCGCCCTCTCGCTTCGTCCGACTCGCGCGCACGGACCCTGCGAACCGAGCATGACTGACTCTCGCTTCTCTCCCTCCCTCTACCTCTCCCGCTCGCAGAAGCGCTCGTACGATGAGAACAGCTTGATGGACAAGGCGATCGGCATCAACTGCCTCGGAGGAGACGCGCCGACGAGGCGGCCCGAGTTTCCGACCGTCAACTGTCCAGTGCGTCGACTCTCCTCGCCCTCTTCCTCGCTCCCTCGCTCCTCCTGACCCTGTGTCTTCTCTTCGCACGCACGCAGAACGGCATGCGCCTCGAGGTCATGTTCCCGAGCTGCTGGAACGGCAAGGACACGGACTCGGCGAATCACAACGACCACCTCGCTTACCCTCAAGAAGTGCGTCCTTACCTCGCCTGCCTCTCCCCCTCTCCTACCTCGATCTGACGTCGCTCTCGCTGCAGAACGAGGCGGGCCCATGCCCTGACGGCTTCGACACGCGCATCGAGACGCTTTTTGTGCGTCCCCGCTCCCTCCCTCCTCCGCTCGCGCACTCGAGAAGCTGACTCTCGCTCAGCAGTACGAGGTGTGGTACAGCACCGACCCGTTCAAGGACATGTGGGGCGACGCCATGAACTCGTCGCAGCCGTTCGTCCTCTCGACCGGCGACCCGACTGGCTACGCCCTGCACGGTGCGTCTCGACAGCTTTCTTGGCGGCCCTCTGATCGACTCGACCTCTTGCTGATGCTCAGCACAACGCGCAGGAGACTTCTTGAATGGATGGGACCCCGATTTCTTGCAGAGTGCGATCGACGAATGCACTGCCGAGTCGGGGGTCGTGCACGAGTGCGTCTCGCTCTCTCTCTCCTCCTTCTCTGCACCTCACTGACGACCCCTCACCGCGCGCAGGTGCAAGCTGTTCGACTTCTACGACTACGACGAGCCGGACAACTTCTGCTCGCAGACGTCGGCCATCGACGAGGTCGTCACCGGCACGCTCGACAAGCTTCCTGGCTGCAACCCGGTCGTGAGCTCGCCTTCCTCTTCTCTGAGACCCCTTCCCTGCTCTCGAGCTGACTCGGTGCTGCACGCTCGCAGAATTACGGACCCGGCGACGTCACTGTTTGCACCGACGAGAGCCCGCCGGCGCTCCTCTCCCAGGTCACCGTCTTCGGCGGGCTCGCAGGCGGCAACAAGACGCTCGACGTCGCGACGAGCTCGAGCGGCGGCAGCACAAGCTCGTCACCACCGTCGAAGGAAGACTCAGACGACGCCGACGACGAGCCGAGCGCGCAAAACTCCTCGAGCGGGTCGTCGCACGCGACGGGCTCGAGCGGCGCAGCACAACCCACCGGCGCCTCCTCCTCCTCAAGCTCATCCTCATCATCGGACAACTCGTCGGCGTCCTTCCCTGGCGCAGCTGCGGCCACCGGCGACGACTCGGAGACGCGCTCGAGCCCCCTCGCCGTCGCGAGCGACAACAAGCTCATCTGGGGCTTGGGCGCTCTCGCCGTCGCGCTCCTCGCGTTCGCCATCGTGTGGATGTGCAAGTGCGGTCTGTGTCGCCCGTCCAGGGAAAAAACGCTCAACGGCAGCTCGGACGAGGAAAAGGCGGAACGTGCGTCCCGCTCTCCCTCTCTTCCCCTCGCTGCTCTCGGGAGGCCGTCTCTGACGCTCTCGCACGATGCAGAGCGCGGTCTCAGGTCGTCTTCGAGCGACGAGTCGAACTCGGAGAGCGATGCAGGCGCTGGGCGACGACGGTGACGTGTAGTGCGAGAGGAAGGATAATGCGATTGCGACTTGCTACGAACGAGGCTGAGGCAAATCGAGAGACGACAAGGAGGGGAAAAGAGAGATGCAGAGCACGATAGAGAGTATACAAAGAGGGAAGAGGAGCTCAACGACCGTCCGAATCGCTGAAGTCGAGGTACGAGCGGCTCGAGACGGGCCTCTCGCCGACGACGGGGAGCGCCTCGACGTCCGACGGCGTCGCCCGGGCCGTGTGCACCCGCAGCGAGTCGATCGAAAGCGGCCTGCGGCTGATGATGACCTCCTCGTCGACCTGACGCTCGTCGCCATCGTCCTCATCGTCGCCGTCCGACCCGGCCGAGTCGCCGCCGTGCTGCTCTGCCCCGGACGGGCTCAGGAGCGGCGGCGCGGGGAAGTCGTCCATCGTCTCCTCGAGAGTCGAGTAGCGCGAGCCGTCGCTCGCCATGAGCGGCGAGCTCGACGTGCGCCCGGGCGAGATGAAGTAGTGCGAGTCGATCGAGAGGTGGTGGTCGCGGCTTGGGCCGGTCGGCGTGCGCGCCTGATCGACGTCGAGAGAAGGCGAAGGAGGGAAGGTCGCCGTGAACGGCGAGAGAGCCGAGCAGGGCAGCGTGAGGCCGGACGGGAGCTTGGCGGACCGCGGCGACGGTGGCGGGCTGAAGTCCATGAACGACGACGGCGACGCCTGCCGACGCTGCGGGCGCTCGAGCTCGTCGTGCTCGCTGCCATCGTCGAAGCGGAGGAAGCTCTTGCTCGAGGCGCCCGAGCCCGACCCGCCCGAGAGGCGCAGCGAGCTCGACGACGCCGTGCCGAGATACTCGCGCGCGAACGACGTCGACGCCCAGGTCCTCTGCACCGGCGTAGGGCGCGGGCGGAGGAGGAGCGGCGAGTCGGCTGCGACGGGCAGGTCGAGCGCTCGACGCTGCTCGGGCGAGCTCGCCGCACTCGAGAAGGCCTCGTCGGCGGTCACGAACGTGTGCGACGTCGACGGCCGGGTCGCAGGAGGCGCCGAGTCGACCATGGAGAACGAAAGGTCGAGATGGCGAGAGGAGGGCGACTTCTGCGTCGGCGCGGTGGTGAAGCAGAGGTTGCGGGACGTGTCGCCGGACGGGATCGACTCGACCGTCTCGATGGACGCCGAGGGCTGGTGGCGAGCGACGTCGGGCCGTCGAGGCTGGAGGAAGAACTGCAGGAGGCGCGAGAGGCGTCAGCACAGCTCAAAGAGAAAAGGCGCGAGCAGGAAAAGGTGGGACGCACAAGGTCGTTCCAGTTGCCGTCGCTCGTGAGGTCGACGACGCTGCCCGAGCTCGACTGGCGCGAGAGCTGCGACGGCTGCCGCCTAACCGCTGCCGAGCCGCTCGAGCGCTGGGCGTACGGGTGCGCGAAGCCCGGCGCCGAGAGCTGCTCGTCCGTCGGCGAGCGCGACAGGCGCGCTGCCTGTGCGAGCGCTGGCGCAGACCTCGACGACGCGAGGCGAGAGGTCGGCGAGCCCTGCTGCGACGAGCCGCGCGAGCGCGACAGGAGCGGCGCCGTCGAGGCGACCGGCAGGTCCTCGAGGGCCTTGATCGGCGAGCCGCTCGCCTCGCGCAGGTGCTCCTCGAGCGCGAGGCTCAGGCGCGCTGCCGACGCAGTCGATTCGGGCGTCGAGACCCTTGTCGGCGCGCTCGTCGCGGGGCCCGACGGTGCCGAGGGAGCCGGGCGGGCGGGCGTGTAGCTCTGGCGCTCGGGCGAGCGGAGGAGGTGGTGCAGGTGCGGCGGGAGCGAGAGGAAGGCGTTCTGGGTCATGACGGAGGGGCGGCGCATCTCACCGACGGGCTGGAACGGCTGGTCGAACGGCGAGGTGAGCGCCTCGCCGTACTGCGTCGTGACCTGCTCGACGGCGGCCGCGAGGCTCTTGAACGTGGCCGAGTTGGTCATCTGCGGCAGCTGCGGCGGCGAGGTGGCGTGCGAGTGCGCGCGGGCGTACAGGCTGTCGACCGACGACGCCCGGTGCAGGTGCCGGATGGCCTGCCCGCGCACGGTCCTCGGCGCCGACGGCCGGCCGGGCGCGGCAGCGGCAGCGGCGAGAGCGGCGGCGCTCGAAGTGACCTCGGCCGTCGATGTCGCCGAAGCAGAGCGCACGTGGCTCCTGCTGCGGACCCGCTTGAGCGCGTGGACGAGGCCGATCCCGAGGCCGTCGCTCGCGCCGCCGCCGTCGGTGCTGAGCCTACGCTCACGCATGCGCGGGATCGACAGCTTGCGGCCGAGCTGCGCGAAAGGCTCGAAGCTCGACGGCATCGGCGGCGAGTAGTCGGGCGCGACCCGGACCCGCCGCTCGTACCGCCCGAGGCCCCGCTCGGCCTCGCTCTCCGCCTCGGCCGCCTCGCGCCGTCGCCGCTGCGCGACCTCGCGCCTCATGCGCCGGCGCTCGGCCTTGCGCTGCTCGGCGGCGAGGCTCCTCCTGCCGGCCTTGCGCTGCTGCTCGGCAAGCTTGAGGCTCAAGCCGAAGCCGACGCCGCGCATGGCGCTGTCGCTCCAGGCGGCGCGCTCTGCGCGGAGGAGCGCGCCGTCGCGGAGCACACGCCGCACGCTCGAGTCGTCGCCGTCGTGCTCGTCGTAGGTGAGCAGGTCGACGTCGGCGTCCGTCAAGGCACCTTGCCGTGCCCAGCGCTTGTCGACGGTCGTCGGCCGCCGCCGCTCCTCGTCGGCGTGCCCGCCGAGGACGTTCGACGACGACGCATCGATGACGACGAGCCGCGGGCGAGTACCGATGAGGGCCTCGTACTTGCTGACCGGCACGACGTTGCGCCTCGTCCTCGGCGGGACGGGCGGCTTGAGCGGGACGCTCAGGAGCGGCTCCGACGCGTGCGGCCGATGTCGCGAGGTGCCGCTCGTCGTCCTCGGCGGAAAGACGGCCGGCGCCGGTCCTTGGCGCAGCGAGCCGGGGAGAGACCGGTCCGCCTCGAGCGAGCCCGTGCGAGGGTCGCGCGGCTCGAGCGGGATGGACGGGCGGCGCTCGTGTCGGTGCGAGCCTCCCGCAGGTTTGCGAAGGTTGGGGACGGACGCTGAGCGGATCTGGAGGGCGCGAGTGTCGGAAGAGGAGGAGGAGATGCTGCGGCGGTGCTCGATGCGCTTGCGCGAGCGACGGCGGCTGCCAGACGGTCGACGTGCCGATGTTGGAGGGGTTGCCGGCGCGGAGAACGTAGGGGCGAGAGGCGACGTTGGCAGGATAGGCGAGGGGGCGACAAGCGAAGGGGCCGAGAGCGAGGGACTCGTGTCGCGGGGCGGCTCGAGCCCGGTCGACCGGGAGGCGTACGACGGGTAGGCGGCGGCGGCGGCGACGTGATCGTGGTCGACAGAGAAGGGTCGTGCGGCGCTGTGGAAGGCGCTCGTCAGTACGTGCGCGCACGAAAGCATGAGAGGAGGACGGTGACGACGCACAGGTTGGCGACGAAGCTCGACTCTCCCAGCGCGCACCCTGCACTGCCCCGCCGCCGATGCTCGTCCATCGATGTCCTCGCTCCGTCCTGCGCCTGCGGCTCGGCGCTGCGGAAGCCGAGCCCGACCAGCTGCGAGCGGGTCGGGTGCAGGACGTGGCTGTTCCCGCCGCCGCCCCCACCGCTGCTGCCGCTGCCGCCGCTCGACGACGTCGCCCCGCCGCGAAGCATCGGGAACGAGAAGCGCGGGTCGGCGATGGAGGGCGCCGGCGCGAGGCCGCGGACCTGGGACGGCAGTCGGCGCGAAGGCGAGCTTGGCGAGGTGAGGACGGGCGCGCCGAGCTGCCACACGCCTCGGCCCGGCTCGTGCTCGCGCTCCTTGCCCTTTCTCGAGCTGAGCTGCGGCAGCGGCGACCGGCTGCCGCTGGTGCGGTAGACGACGGCGCCGAGCGGCGACGAGAGCTGGGCGGGCGTGCGAGGGAAGTCGCTCGAGCTGGTCGATGACGAGGTCGTGTTGGACGCCGTGCGGTACATGTCGCTCGACCGCTCGGGTGGTGCGGAGGTCGAGCTCGAGGGGTGGCGGTCGTGGCCGTCTCGGTCGAGCGGGAAGAGGGAGGAGGTCGTGGTGCGAGAGGAAGTCGAGGCGGCGGTCGACGAGCGGTGGCGGTCGCGCGTGTAGACGTCTGCAGCGTACTATTCGTCAGCTTCTGAGCGGCGCGTGGAGGTTAGCGGGAGCGGACGCACCAGGATCCGTCGGCGCCGTCGTCGTCCAGCTCACGGTGCCGCCGACATGCCCGCGCTGCTCGCTCTGCCGCCGCCCTGCGGTCCTGCTCGTGCCCATCCTGGTCCCGGGCGCGCTGAACAGGTCGCTGCTCGTCGAGCTGCGCGGGACGACCCGGCCGCCGCCGCCGACCTTGGCCCCGCCGGTCCTCGCCGCCCGGCCGAAGTCGAACGTGCCCGAGCTGAGCTGCGGCACCGACGCGCTCGTGCTGAGCCCGCCTCGTGAGCTCCCTGCGCGCGGCGAGGGGGCCGCCGACCTCGATGCGGCGGGGCGAAGGGGTGCGAGGTGCTCGTGTTCGATGAGGCCGGGCTGGCCGAGCCGAGTTGCGGGCGAGGGGACGATGGTCGCAGTGCTCGAGCTGGCCGTGACGGCCGACAAGGCTGGAGAGGCCATGCTCAGGCTCGTCGCGGGCCCGGACGAGGGCGACCTCGAGCTCGGCGACGGGCGGGCGATGAGGTCGATGAAGGGGGAGCGTGTGGTTGGCGAGGGAGGGGCTGGCGCTGGGCGGGTGCTGCCGACGCGTTGAGTGAACCAAGAGTGGCTAGGACGGCGTCGGTCTCAGGAAGCGCTGGCGAGACGAGCGAGAAGAGCGCGACGAAGGGGGGAGCGCAGGCCACGCGAGGCGGAGAACCGCCTCGAGTCTCAGGATCGGCTTGCGGGGCGACAATGGAACGAGGGGCGGCTGCACAGCGACAGCACAGCTCACCGTGCACGCCCTCTGCTCTGCTGGGAGCAACGCGAGCGAGCTATCCTTCCTCTCGAGGCGGGACCGGCGGACGACGACGACGACGACGAGCCGCTGCAGCGAGCACAAGATACTGATCCCGATGTTGCAGGCACTGACAAGGACCACCAGGGTCCATACGCGAGGGAGGAAGGAAGGAGAAGGGGGCAGGGGAGCGCGCTCAGGCATTGCCCTCGCCGTACTGGGTCAGGTCGAGCGTGAGCGTCTTCGAGCCGGCCTCGCGGTAGATGCCGACGAGCGCAGACGACGACTCGAACATGAGCTGCTTGTGCGTGATGACGATGCACCTGCGCGCGGCGAGAGGCGAGAGAGCGTCAGAAGAGCGCGCGCGAGGGGAACGAGCGGGGGAGGAGCGAACGCACTGGAAGTCGTTCTGCTGCGTGCGCGACTGGACGTAGCGCGCGACACGGCCGACGTTCGTGTTGTCTGCATGGACGTGATGAGGGTCAGGAGGGAACGAGAGACGGGCGAGGAGAGGTCGAGACGAACCGAGTGCACCATCGACCTCGTCGAGCACGAAGAAGGGCGACGGCTGGAAGCTGCAAGGACAGCGCGGCGGCGTCAAGTCTGCACGGCACGATGAGAGAGGACACGACGAGACGCACGAGTGGATGGCAAAGAGGAGTGCGAGCGCCGCCATCGTCTTCTCGCCGCCCGAGAGCTGGTCCATGTCGCGGAAGCGCTTGAGCGGCGGCATGGCGTGGTACTTGATGCCGTGCAAGTAGGGCTCCTGCGCGCGCAAAAGTGCATCGGAGAGCGTCAACGAGGGCTCGGCGGCGGTGAAGGGGGGAGAAGGAGGAGGAGAAGAAGGCGACGCACATCCGGCTCCTCGAGGCTCAGGTAGGCGACGCCGCCCTGCGGGCTCGCTGCGCCCTTGGTCAGGTTCTTGTACACCTCGTCGATGTTGTCCTCGATGTGCTTGAAGGCCTTGTTGTACAGCTCGCAGCGCTTCTTCTTGACGGCGTTGAAGGCGTCCTTGGCCTTGCGGGTCGCCTCGCGCGCCTCGTCAAACTCGCCGTCGATCTCCTTGAAGCGCGCCTCCGAGTCGCCGAGCCTGCGTCGTTGGATGCGTCAGCGACACGAACCTTTGAGACGGAAGGGAGGAGCGGGTGAGAGAGAGAGGACGCACCGCTCGATCGCCTTGAGGTTGACCGACATCTTGTCGATCTCGCTCTGGATCCGGGCGACGGCGGCGACGAGCTGCTCGTCCATCTTGTCCGATGCGTCCTCCTCCTCGTCCTCGTCGAGCTCGTCAAAGTCGACCTCGACGCCGTGGTCGTTGGCCTGGAAGATGTTCTGCGTGCCCGATTCGGGGCCGTCGACGTCCATCTGGACCGCCTGCTGCGTCTGCGAGCGCGAGGAAGCACGTCAGTGCATGCTTGAGGGTGAGAGGGCGTAAGAGAGAGGGACGCACCTCCTCGATCGGGATGTCGTCGAGCCGGCCCTTGGTGAGCGGGAGGTCGATCTCTTCGAGCTTGCAGCGCCGGTACAGCGTGAAGCGCTCGGACGAGAGGCGCTCGATGTCGTCGTTCTGCGCACGATGTTCGAGAGTTAGGACATGGCCGGCCGAGAGCGAGCAGAAAGAGAGAGAAAGGAGTTGACGCACAGCGGTCGCGACCTCCTTGAGCGCCTGGTCGAGCGCCCGACTCGCCTTGCCGCCGGCCTTGCGCGCCTGCTCGAGGTCGGTCTGCTTGTCGACGAGCGTCTCCTTGAGCTGGTCAAGGACGACGCCGAGGTCCTTGACCTCCTGCTCGAGGTGCTCGATCTCGCCCTGCTTGGCGTCGCGCTCGCCGTCGAGGCGCTCGAGCGCGAGGCGGTGCTTCTGGGCCGTCGCCTCGAGAGAGTCGACGCGCTCCTGGATGAGCTCGACCTGCTCGGACTGGAACCTGATCTGGTGGTTGAGGCGCGCGACGTGCGTGTCGAGCTTGAGCATCTCGGCGTTGTCCTCCTGCGCCGAGCGCAGCTGCTTCTCCTCGTACTCGCGGATGTCGGACACGCCGATGCGGGCGCAGAAGTCGTCGAAGATGGCGTCCTCCTCGCGCTCGATGACGTCGCTCTGGGCCGCCGCCTCGCCCTCGAGCTGCTCGAGGTCGCGCTCGAGCTTTGCGATGGCCTTCTCGAGGTCGGCGGCGCGCTTGCGCAGCGTCTTGAGCTCGTCCTTGATGCCCTTGAGGCGCGAATTGGTCGAGCTCAGGTCGTCCTCGACGCCCTGCAGGTCGGCCTTGGTGCGCGCCTCGTCGGCGAGGAGCTGCTCCTCGGCGCGCGCGTGCGGGCGGCTCGGTCTCGCGACGGCGCAGCGCCTCGACCTCCTGGTCCTCGAACGAGCGGCCGCCCGAGTGCGAAGTGCCGCCGGTGATGGTGCCGGAGCGGTGGATGACGGTGCCCTCGAGCGTGACGGCTGCAGGTGCAAGGCGTCAGGACACGTCGCAGAAGGGACGAGGTCGATGCGCGAGAGAGGGAGAGCGGGACGCACCCTTGACCTCCTGGCCGCGGTCGTAGCAGACGTGGCGCGCGATCTGCATCGTGTCGCACACGAGCGAGTTGCCGCACGCAAACTGCATGGCCTTCTCGACGCTCGGGTCGAAGTTGATGACGTCGATGGCGAGCCGAGCGCCCTTGGCGAACGAGCGGTACTTGTCGTTGACCGGCTGCACCGAAACCGTCTCGATCGGGACGAAGGTCGCCTGCCCGAGGCGCTGCACGCGCATGTACTGCAAGGGAGAACAAGCATCATCAGCTTGTGCATGCAGAGTCGGCTGAGAGGCGAGAGAGAGAGGACGCACCTCGATGCAGGAGATGGCCGTCTTCTCGGTGTCGACGACGATCGAGTCGATGTTGCGGCCGAGGACCGTCGTGACGGCGGTGCCGTACTTCTGCTGGGTCGGTTTGCACAGGTCGATGATGCGGCCGCGCACGCCGGGGAAGGTGCGCTTGAGCTGGGCGAGCGTTTCCTTGAAGCGGCGCTCCGAGTCCTTCTCTTGACGGGCGGCGCCGGCCTGCTCGAGCTCGCGCAGGGTGCGCTCGAGCTTCTCGTTGTACTCGGCCTCGGTCTGCCTGCGCGCAGAGGAAGGGTGTCAACAGGGTCGAGCGAGGGAGAGAGGGCGAGCGAGCGAGAGGGACGTACTTGATCTGGGCCTTGCGCTTGCGAAGGTCGTCGAGGTCGGTGCGAGCCTTCTTGAGGTCGTCCTGCAGCGCACCCTGCTTCGTCTCGACCTGCGAGCATGGAGAATGGGTCAGGAGGAGGACCGAGGAGGAGGAGATCAAGTCAGGGAGGGGTCGAGAGAGCGACGCACCGAGTCCTTGCGCTTCTCGAGCGTCGCCTCCTCGCCCTCGAGACGCTCGATCTTGCGCCTCGTGCTCTCGAGCTGGTCCTGGGCCGTCGAGAGCGAGTCGCGCTTGGTCTTGTCGTCGTTGACGAGCTTGGCGAGCGCCTCGCGCTCGGCGACGGCCTTGGTCGACGCCTGGCTCTTGCTGCGGACGGCGAGAAAAGGCGAGCGTCAGCGCCGGCAAGCCACAGCCACGTCGACAAGGTGAGAGGGGACACACAGCTTGTTGTACTCGGCTAGGTCCTCGGAGCTGAGCGAGATGCCCTGCTCGCGAGCGGCGGCCTCCTGCGCGTCACGGTGCGCTTGCGCAGCCCGCTCGGTCGTCGCGAGGTCCTTGTTGAGCTGGTCGAGCTTCTTCTGCTGGGCGTCGAGGTCGATGCGCTGCTTGGCCGACTGGTCCTCGGCGGTCTTGAGGTGCTTCTGGGCGTAGGTGCGCTTGGTGTCGATGCCGGCGAGGGCGGGACGCTGCAGGAGGGGTGAGCGTCAGCCTCACGGCACCGCGCACGCTCGAGGTAGGAGAGGCGGAGAGGAAGGAGGAGGACGCACCGCATCGAGGAGCTCCTTCTCCTTGTTCTTGACCTCGCGCTCCTGCTTGCCGACCTCCTTCTGCGCCTTGTTGACCGCCTTGCGCTTGGAGCGCACGTCGTCCTCGAACGACTCGCTCTCGTCGCGCAGCTTCTTGAGCTCGACGTTGCGCTCGTCGATGCGCTCCTCGGCCGCCTTGATGCCCTGCTCGATGTGGAACAGCTTCCACACGAGGTGGTGCACGACGGCGTCGGCCTTCTGCGACTGGAGCGACTGCCACCGCTCGGCCTCGCTCTTCATGAGCTGGTACTGCTTGACCTCGGTGTTGACGCCCTTGCGGCGGCTGTGCTGCGCCATCGACGCCTCGGTCGCCTTGGTGAGGGCGTGCGCGCACCGGTCGTACTCGTCCTTGAGGTCGAGTGAGCCGCTGATCTGGTCGATGAGGCGTGACAGGTCCTTGGGCGACTGCGACGCGACGGCCTCGACGTCTCCCTGCGAGCGAGAGAAGGGAGAAGAGGGTCAGCTGCTGCCGCCTCGATTTTGCTCGAGGAGAGCGAGATGGGACGCACCTGGAAGACGAGGAAGTTCTTGGCCTTGACGAGGATGTTGAAGCTCTCGAGCTGCTCGTTGTAGCGCTTGTACGAGACGGCCTTGCCGTTGATCTTGTACTCGCTCGTGCCGCTCGTCGAGATGCTGCGGGCGGGGCGTCGAGGGCGTGTCAGCGCCTGTCGTAGATGAGCGAAAACGAGCGGGAGGAAGTGAGGACGCACGAACGCTGGAAGCGCCACTCCTTGTTCTCGGCGCGATCGACGTAGATGGCCGTGACCCAGGCCGTGCGCTCGCCGTCGACGCCGTCGTCCTCGTCCTCGTCCTCGCTCTCGCCGTCCTGCTCGTCGTCGTCCTCGTCGTCCTCGTCGTCGTCCTCGCTGCCCTCGACGGCCTTGCCCTTGCCCTTCTTGTCGCGGCGCTTGCGGCCGCTGCGGTAGATGAGGTCCTTGAGGGCGGTCGAGCGGAGCGACACGCTGCGGACGCCGAGCACGAACGAGATGGCGTCCATGAGGTTGGACTTGCCGGCGCCGTTGGGCCCAATGACGGCCGTGAACGAGTGGAAGGGCCCGCTGCGGGCGAGGAGAGGGGGAGGTCAGCCTCGGCAGGCTCGAGCGGCGTCGGGGAGAGAGGCTGCACGCACATGGTCTGCCGCCCTCGGTAGGACTTGAAGTTGTAGCACTCGAGGCGGTCCAGCATGGCGAGGGCTGCGTGTGGTGGATGGGCGAGTGGTGGGGAGCGGACGCGGTGCGAGGGAGAGCTCTGGCGAGTCGGGGGCGGGCGCGCGCGCGCGTCTGCGGTGTCGGTGTCGGCGTGCGAGGCGAAGGCGAGCAGCTGGCTCTAGCCTGGCGGTGCGGGTGTGGTGCGGAGCAGGGCGAGGTGCGCGACCGCGACGCGTCCAACCTCGACCAACTCTCTTGCGACCTCTCACGGCACTTGAGCGATCGTGCATGGACTGGTAGCACGCCGAGGGAGTCTCTCAATGCATTGCAGCAGCAGTAAGGGGCTCTGAGCGAGGTGGGAGTGGTCAGCGCGGCCTCGAGCTCCTTGCACCGCCCCACTCGCGGCCCTCTCCCACGCTCTCGCTCTACGGCGAAGCCAGAGGGACTCCTTGCAGGGCTGAGCAGAGAATGCGCCCGGCCGGGCCACACGAACGAGAGGCTGAGCGGGAAGATCTGCCGCCTGACGCGCTCAGCTCTCGTGCGCCGTGCTGCTGGCGCCGAAGCCCCTTGTCCCTGAACCGCTAGACTCGCTCGCCCTTAGCCCTGGATGAGCACCGCCGATCTACCACCGGGGCCTGCCCAGCTCCTCGACGACGCCCTGCGCCAGCCGGACGGCCCTCCCCTCCTCTCGACCTCGGCCGCCGATCCCTCCTCCGCCCCACTCGACCTCGACACCATGGCCGCCGACGCCGCCGGCTCTGCCTCAGACAGCTCTACCAGCACAGCCTCCAGCCTCTTGCGCGGGTGCGTCCCCTCTTCGTCCTCTCGCCGTTCGTCGCAGAGCGGAACCCCCCCTCGTCGTCAACCTCGAGCTGACTCCCTCCGTCCGGCGCACACAGGCAGCAAGCCACGACCACGGTGACGACCAAGCGTGGTGAAGGCGGGCGAGAAACAACCGAGACGTGCGTCCACTGCCCTCTGCACCTACCTCTCGACACAGTTGCACCGCCCGCTCACACCTCGGCCCCTCGTCCTCGCAGCTTCACGCACGTCGGCGCCGCCCAAGTCGACGCCGAGTACTCGTCCTCGACCGGCCAGATCACGCTCCGCCCCGTCCCCGCCAAGGGCGGCGACCCTCGCAGGATCCGCCTCGTCCGCTCGCGCCGCACCCACTTCGAGCCGCGCATCTCGCACTTTGACCGGCACAACAAGACGTCGGCCGAGGACACGTTCCGCGGCTTCTTCTCGCTCTTCTGGATCGTCATCGCCGTCGGCGGCACGAGGACCATCTACAACCGCGTCGCCGAGACGGGCGGCCTCCTCGGCGGGGGGCAGTTCGCGGCGCTCATCTCCGAGGACGCCTGGGCGCTCGCACTGAGCGACGCCGTACTCGTCGGGTCGACGATCCTCTGCGTCCCGTTCGCCAAGGTGCGTTCCCTTCATCGTTTTCCCCTCCCTCCCCTCCCAGTCCTTCCCTCCTCCCTCTCTGCCTCCAGCTCTTCCTCCTGCTCTTCGCCTCTCGCTCCGCTCCTCCCTCACCTGCGGCGCATAAGCTGACTCTGACCCCCCCTCGCGCAGCTCATCGTCAACGGCTGGGTGCGGTACTACTACACCGGCCTCATCCTCCAGCACGTCGCCCAGACGCTCTACCTCGGCATCGCCGTCCGATGGACGTTCCACCGCCATTGGCCCTGGGTCCAGAGCGGTTTCATGACGCTGCACGCCCTGAGCATGCTCATGAAGGTCCACTCGTACTGCTCGCTCAACGGCGAGCTGTCCGAGCGCGCGCGCCAGCTCGAGAAGGACGAGCGCACGCTGCACGAGGCGGTTGAGGAGCTTGGTGGGCGGGACGCGCTCGAGCGAGAGGGGCGAGCGGCGTGGGAGAAGGCGTGCGCCGAGGCGGCGCAGGAAAAGGCAGCGTCGGAGGCTGCCGGCGCACGCGGCAAGGCGTCGGCCGCCTCGCTCGCCCCGCCGCCGGCGACGCCGCAGCAGCCCTCGTCCGACGAGGAGGCCGTCTCGACGACCCTTCGGCAACGACCGTCGGCCGCCCGCCGCCGATCCCTCTCCCCCTCAGCCGCACGGACCCACGTCGCACCGCCGTCGCACAAGGCCGAGCCGCACGATGTCGAGACGCTCACCTGGTCGCCCAACGAGCGCGTGTCGCACCTCGCCATCGCCATCTGCGAGGCGCGCGAGGCCCTGTCGTCGAACGGCGCCGCCAAGGTCTCGTTCCCGAACAACGTCACCGTCCTCAACTTTGTCGACTATCTCCTCGTGCCGACGCTCGTGTACGAGCTCGAGTACCCGAGGACGGACTCGATCCGACCCTTGTACGTCCCGGCGCACTCTCCCTCTCTCTCCGACTCGCGACGCACGAGCCCCTCTCGCTTCAAAGGACGACCTGCTGACGCCGACTGCCGCGCCCGCAGGTACATCCTCGAGAAGACGCTCGCGACGTTCGGCACCTTTTCGGTCCTCCTGCTCATCGTCGAGCACTTCATCTACCCGGTCATGCCCGGGCCCGACAGCTCGTTCATCTCGTCGCTCCTCGACCTCGCCCTGCCGTTCACCATCTGCTACCTCCTCATCTTCTACATCATCTTCGAAGTGCGTCACTCCCTCCTTCGTGCTCGGACGTCGAGACAATCGAGGAGCGAAGCTGACGCCGAGACTCGCGCTCGCAGTGCATCTGTAACGCCTTCGCCGAGGTGAGCCTCCTCGCCCTCTCGCCCTCGGGCACTTCTTTCCCCTCGAGCTCACCCATGCTGATGCATCTCGGCGACCTGCAGATCACGCGCTTCTCGGACCGGGCCTTCTACAGCGACTGGTGGAACTCGATCTCGTTCGACGAGTTCTCGCGCAAGTGGAACCGGCCCGTGCACACGTTCCTCCTCCGCCACGTGTACGCGACGACCATCTCGACGTACAAGCTCAGCAAGTTCTCGGCCGCCTTTGTTACGTTCCTCTTGAGCGCGCTCGTGCATGAGTGCGTCGGCGGCTCCTCCTCGACTCCTGCTCCTTCCTCCTGCGCGCCTCGCTGACCCGCTCCCGCCGCTCGCAGGCTCGTCATGGTCGTCGTGACGCACAAGATCCGCATGTACCTCTTTGTTCTCCAGGTGCGTCGCTCAGGCCTCTCCCCCTTCGTCGCCTTCCCAAGCTGACGGTCGTCCTCCCTCTTTCTTCGCTGCGCAGATGGCCCAGCTCCCTCTCATCATGCTCGGCCGAGCAAGCATCTTCAAGCGTCACCCTGCACTCGGCAATGTGCGTCCTTGCCGCCTCTCGCTCGCTCTCGAGCCGCCGAAGCTGACCCAGCCCACCTCGCTCGCAGCTCTTCTTCTGGTTCGGCCTCTTGAGCGGGTTCCCTCTGCTCGCTGTAGCGTACCTCAAGTTCTAGAGCGGCTCTCTCAGTGCAACGAGGCCCTTATTCTCAGCATCGAGCGACGGCGAGGAAGGACGAAAGCGACTTTTGAGAAAAGCAGGGCTGCGAGAGCGAGAAGGGTCGATGCAGATGATGATGCAGTGCATGTACGCTACTCGCCGTCAAGCCAGTCTATGTACCCTCGCCCCTCAGCGCTCCTTCCTGCCCTCGGCCGCCTGCGCCGCCCTCGCCGCCTGCACGACCTCCTGCGGCACCCTGCCCGGCGTCGTCCACCGCCCGGCGAGGTAGTTGCCCCGGATCACCAACAGGTCCCTCGCCATCCTGATCGAGTCGGTCACGACATCGAGCTTGCTCCCGGGCACCTCGGTCCAGCGCACGCCGACCTCGCGCAGCGGGACGCCGCACCGCTCGGCGACGAGGAGGAGCTCGCAGTCGAAGATCCACCCGGGGCTGTGCAGCGCCGGGTACAGGAGCTGCGCCGACGCGCGCGCGTGCAGCTTGAAGCCGCATTGCGTGTCGCGGATCGTCGAGAGGCCGAGGAGCGAGAGGTACAGGTGGAACGAGCGCATGAGGAGGTTGCGCAGAGCCGATCGCTGCGAGGAGGGTGCAACGAGTGCATCAGCATGTCTTCGTCCTGCGAGAGCGCTCGAGGCGGCCCAGGAGCGAGAGGGAGAGAGCGCGAGACGCACCTTGACGACCGCCTCGGTCGCGACCAAGTGCGCTCTCGAGCCGACGACGAGCCCGTGCGGCGCGCCCTTGGACGCCGACGCCTGGGCGACCTCGAGCTTGTCGAGCTCCTCTTCGAGAAGGGCGAGGTCGGGGAAGTGGGTCGCGCCGTCGGCGTCGACGAAGAGGATGTGGTGCCCGCTCGCGTGGAGGACGCCCTGCGCGCGGACGGTCCGGACGATCAGTCATCGCCCTCGTAAGTGGGCACAGATAGGTGAAAGAGAGAGAGCGCCGACGCACATGCTTGGTCGCGCCGCCCTTGCCCCGGTTGCGCACGAGCCGGCACACCTTGACCGTGCCCCTCTTTGCGCCGTACTCTCGCTCGACCTCGTTGGCGAGCTCGAGCGCGACGTCGCTGGTGCCGTCCTTGCTCCCGTCGTCGACGATGAGGACCTCGTAGCTCCCTCGCTCGACGCCGCTGGGGAGCCGAGGTGCCCCCGCCGAGGACGAGGTGG
>ERZ794949.292-NODE-292-length-17161-cov-3.146381_pt1 | contig 17161 bp, 10 predicted proteins | sample MGYA00511363_ERZ794949 | MGnify/ENA primary metagenome ERZ794949 (study PRJEB30137, sample SAMN04331402) | food metagenome | isolation source: T1 must sample point D1 replicate B | place: Australia: South Australia ...
TTCTGAATTTATTAGAGCAGAGGCTAAGTACTGTAAAAAATATGAACAAAATAAAGAAAATTATGGAGACTTTGACTTGACTAACTATTGTGATGATGTTGTTGACAATTATATATCTATTCAACTATTATAATACACTATAGTTATGTTATAAATTTGACTTTAATATTTTTTTAAAACAACATGTTTTCATATTAAAATTTGTGTTTTTACTTGTAAACTTTTATTTGTTTTTAATTTAGTAAAAAAACCAAAAACAAAAAAAACTTATTTTTTTTTAATAATTTTTTTAAGTATAAAATTAAAAATTGAAATAAAATCAAAATAAGACATTTATATATACAACGTGTTTCCATCTATAACATTTGAGTATTATGGTTAGCAAAATTTATTAAATATTAATTTCCATTGGTTGGTTAAAACGAACCACGTAACTTATCTTTAATTCTAATTATTTTATCCTTATTCTTACTTTCTCTTACTATGAACTTGTGAATCAAGTCATCCTTTATACTACTGTTATCCTTCTTGTCTGTGATGTTATACTTCTTAATGGTATCTCCATCCTCGTTTTCAATGAAGTAGTTATCTCCGATAATGTATCCGTAATATTTGGTGTTGTCATCAACGGGAACATCAGACTTGAAGTCCTTGTCCTCTTGAATGTTGATGTGGTTGATAACGTCTCCATCCTCATTCTCCATGATGATATCCTTACCAACTTCATAAGTGTTTAGAGGAATGCTGTTGTGCTCAATGGAGTATATTCTTTCAAGAGGCACATCGTTTTCTGTTTCATGTTTGCTATGTGTTGATTCTCTCGTAATGATTTCCTTCAATCTGTTGTTACTATCATCTTTAACTTCTTTCTTATCTTCATTGTTTAAGAACGGTGGCAAGTGAACAGTATCATATTGCAGATCCTCATCCTCTTCTGTTTCATCACTGTGCATATATTCTCCTTCACTGTCAAAGTCATCATCAAAGTATCTATTGGATTCATCATCGTGTTGGATTCCTTCTTCAAAGTCATTGTTGTCAACATCTGCGGATTCCAATTGAGGTCCAAGCTTGAATGCATCATTGGCAGCAGCCTTTTCTCTCTTTTGTCTTTCTTGACCCAACTTATTCATGTTTTTGTCCAAGTCAGTCTCCATTCCTAGGAACTTTTGTCTTTTATACTTCATCTTGTTGATCTTTTTCATTAATTTATTAGTCTTGTTATGTCTCTTAGGTTTATTTCTTTTGATTGAGTTGGATGATGAGAACAAGTCACTAATACTGGCTTCTTCGTCTCCTTCATTACTAACCCTTCTTTTTATTAAATCCGGCTCTTCATTATCATCATTACTAGTAACAACCTTCACATTACTATCCGACTCAACAATTTCTTCCTCCTTTGGTAATCTGTTCATCCAATCTTCATCCATTCTTTCACTGTTACCGGTTTTATTAGTCTTTTTGGTCAGCGTTCTGGTGTTGACAGTCCAAGTTCTACTTATTGATATTGAGTTTATTTTTTTACCCAACATGAACACAGCAACAGTTGTACCATGAACAATAATACTGACAACAACCCAAAAGGTCACAATTGGCCAAAGCAAGTAAATGATTCTGTAATATTTGGAGTCCTCTGGAGGTAAGGTGGAAAGGGGAGTGTGGTTTGAAACACCTGAGTCATGCTTTTCAGTGTACTCCTCCAATGATGATCTAGCAAGAATGGAAGCATAAATGGCACCAACACCGGTTGTACCCCAAACAGAGGTGAACACTGCCTCTCTGAAGTTCTTCAAATCAGGAATAAACTTCCATAATAGCAAGACACCAGGGATTCTCTTCAAAAAGATCATGACGATGGCCAACAAAATCAATCTCCAAACATCAAGACCTAAGTAATGGGAGTTGAAGTTCTTCCATGGAACAATGGAACCAAAAATAATAAAGTAACCGTAGTTCAAAATCAAATCAATAACTGAACTTAAACCTGTTTCTTTTGTCTTTTTACTGAACCAACCGTCCCAGGAAAAGGCAGCACCAGCAGCAAAACTAACTAGTAAATCATCCACTTGAAGAATGGAACCAATACCAGCACAAAGAACAGCTAAGATCAAGTAAAAGGCCAAGAAGGACTCTCTATCTATGGTTTTCTTTTTAACAGCAAACTTGATACTGTGTCTAGCAGTGTACCCAATGAAAACACCAATGATGCATCCAACAATACACTCATAAAGAATTGTAACACAAATCCAGTCCTTGACTATATGCTTGACTCTTTTATTGCCATGGAAGACAATCATATTGATGGATATGTAGATAAAAGGGAAAGCCATACCGTCATTACAACCAGATTCACAACCTATCAAGTTTCTTAGATGCTTTGGAACATGTTCCTTGGCAAAGTTACCTGTGATGATGGACTGGGACAAGACAGGATCAGTTGAGGTTATGCAGGCAGCCAACAACAACCCCTCAGCAATGGAAATGCCAGGAAGAATGGCGTATGTCAAGAACCCCATGGAAAGCCACCCAATTGTCATGATGGGAATCAATAGCATAACAACCGACTTGTAATGCTTTAGGAGATACTTCTTTGGTAGTTCAACCGCAGTGGCAAAAATTTGAATACACAACAAAATTCTGCTTAGTTCCAAGATGATGGAGTCTCTGTTACCCCACTTGTTGGGGTCAAACCAGTTCAAGCAGTGGGGACCAATGATGATACCATAGATGGTGGATATTGTGGATTCACCGATGTAGAGCTTTTCCTTTATGACAAATGACAGTAAGGAGAACACTATGGAGAAAAGGGATATAAGAGCATAAGCGATATGAGATTTAGTGGTTGCCAAATGGTCCCATACCATTTTTGTTTATTATTGGAGTATGGTTTAGTTTGGTTGACTATGTTTTAGTGTTGATGTCGATATGGATTATACAAGGGGTAAAGTATTATATAGAGCTAATTTTACTTTTTTTTTTCTAATATGAAATAAGAACAGGGGAAATAATCTCTGTCTGGCAATACCACGTGATGTGTGGCTTAAGCGGGAATCAGAGGCTATGCATTAGATTGTGTGTGCAGTTGAACAAATTGGTGCACAAAAAAAAAAAGAGGCAAAGATAAGATGTGTAATCGTGTTCTATCGTTCCATCTTATCCACAGCCACTTATGATGGATTATTCACACAGTAAATAAGCACAATAGATGCTTATCACTAATACACAGATCCTTTGGGTTACTTACTAAATATAGATCAAGATCTTTTACCTGTTCTTGTAGTATACTGTGGTGTTAAATTAACTGTCAATAGCAATTCGCTGAAAAAAAAAATGTAGATTACGATTAAACAGATAATGGGTATTTTTCAAAAAAAAACGTTCAAAAGCGGTTATAATTAATAGTTAGCTTTTGATGAATCCAATTTGAACTATACGTTGAGACTGGTGTCAATCATCACTTTAACCAAATAGAATCAGTACGCATTGAATGCAAACGCAATGGATATTCCTAATACATTCAGTTCAAGGTTAGAAAATTCAGTCATCCACTGGACCACGTACAATTTGCTACTAACATTGTGTACTTATGAGAAAGGGTCCAAGCAATTATTGAGACTTATTTTCTTTTATTAGAGGTCAAAGATTCATATGCGATCTTTACACAACTTTAGTCCAATGAAACATAAGTCCTGGATTTAATGATAATAAATGAAGAAATATAAACTATTGCGGGACAGAATACATTTTTAATAAATTTTTATGTTACCCCATTTTTTAGATTAATTAAAAATTTCCCAAATAGCCAATTGTCTCCCAGTTAGGAAATTTTTACCGTGAAAATTTTTCTTGTAAGAAATTTCTTTTTTTGCTTTCTTTTCACACCATCTTCCAAAGAAGAAAAAAAAAAAACACCGTGTTACATGTCCATGTAGTATTTTTTCTACTTCAATCTGTACACACTAAATCAAATAACCTCTCTTTGGGTATTTCATAAATTACCAGATAACCCATACAATTCACATATATAAATAAAATGGTTGCTAAAACGTGTTATGTCTGTGGTAAATTAGGCCATCTTTCCTCCAACTGTACTGAAGAATCCAAATTATGTTACAACTGTGGTAAAACCGGTCACTTAAAATCCGAATGTACTGAACCGATTACTAATGATAATAAACAATGTTACAAGTGTAGTGAAACCGGTCACTTATCAAGTGATTGTGACGTTTTGAAGTGTTTCAACTGTCAAGAAATCGGTCATATATCCAAGGATTGTTCCCAACCAAAGAAGGCCCCAAAGTCTAAGTTTAAATGTTATAACTGTCAAGGCTTTGGCCACATGAGCAGAGACTGTCCAACCAGCAAAAAGTCCAGTAAATGTTTCAACTGCCAAAAATTAGGCCACATTGCCAAGAACTGTCCTGAACAATCCTAATTATAATTATATAATTCTTTCAAGTATCATTCTACCTCTTTGTGTATAATCTAAGTTATGAACTCTAACAATGTTGTTTTTATCAATCAGTTTACTCAGTAACAAAACTCCCTCCAAGTCTCTCTCTTTTGAAGGTTTATTTTCATATGTTTGCAAGAATCTCTTTCTGCTGTATCCATACAAAATAGGGATATCCTTAAAATTAGGGTTGTTATCTTCCCAGGTTTTTCTAAAGTTTTTGATTATCTCATAACATTCCCACTGCGTCTTTCCAAATCCTAAACCAGGATCAATGATGATCTGACTTGGTAACACGTTGTTTTCTATCAAATAGTTAAATTTAACCATTAAATTGTTGTAAACTGTTTGATTAATGTTTGTATCACTTTCCGATTTTGCCTTTTCTATTTTTTGCAACTCTTCAAAAGTTTCACAGGGGACGTGATTTAAAACATAGCTTGTATCTCTATTTTTGGTTAATATTTCACACAATTCCTTTTTTCTGCTTTCAAAATCAAACCCTACATCATTAATTATGTCAATATCATTTACGTTTTCTTTGATCACTTCATTTCTGTAAGTATCCAATGAAATTATTATTTCCTTATTTTTATTTCTAATGTATTGCAATATTTCCTTACATCTTTTGTTTTCCAATTCAACATCAATCTGTTCATCCTTTTTGACTGGGTTTGTGCTGCAGCAACCAACATCTAAAATAATTTCCTTTTCATCAATGTTTAATTCTTTTATTTCCTTGATAATACTATCATATTGTTCACAGCTCAAGTTTCCATCTGAGAATGAATCCTTTGTATAGTTCAATACTTTCATGATTTTCAAAGAATCATTTTTATCAAAGCTTAGGAATCTATTGTTCTTGAACATTAGCACTCTATTGATTCCCAGATCTTTGATTTGAGATAGTTGATTTGTTATAGGCTCAAAAGATATAGGATGAATATTTTCAACTCCGTCAATGCCTATTATTTCATTAAGTGGACTCAACACAAATGCTCTTTCTAACATCCCCTTATGTGGAATGATCAGATCTTTGGTGTTTAATACAACATGTTCCTTAGGTGTATGTGAATTTTCCTCACATTTTAAGTAGTAAATTATATCCAAATCTATAGTTCTTGGACCATTATCAAACTTTTTGACCCTGTTCAAATCATCGTACTCTATCTTCTTCAATTCCTTCAATAGCATGAATGGCGGTAATTTGGTGTACAAGGAAAATGCTGCATTGTAGAATCTATCTTGATCATGATAGTACATTGGCTCTGATTGGAAAATTGATGATACCTTATCTATCTTAACAACACTTGGATTCAAACTTAAGTTCTTGATGGCTAAGAATATATTTGCTAATTTATCACCCATGTTTGTACCGATACTTAAGAAAACTTTATACAAGACCTTGTCATCAATGGTATCCAGTTTATCATCAGAAACATTACACACAGGTAAATTGAAATCGTTGTTTTGTGCAAAATATTTAAAATCATATTTCTTAAGCTTTAAATCCTCCTCATAGTCTTCAAATGTTCTTAAACAACTGACACCCACACCATCATCACATTTCAAAATAGCCTGTGGCTTTAAAACAGAAACATGAACTTCCTGTAAAACCTTTGTATCGACTTTTTCTTGTATCAAGGTGTTGTAAACAACACCACCAGCATCGTTAACTAATGCTTCGACCGTTTTGAACATACTATTATCCAAGAAGCTTCCTACATTTGAGCAAACCTTTTTAATTAAATTGTCACTTAATAAGTCTTTATACTGGGAGTTTATTTTCAAGGATAAAGACACATTAATGTATTGCTTCTGTAACCTTTCAAAGGTAAAGACACCAATGTATGTTAATGACTGAATACTGTTAATGTTCAATGTATAATCTAAACCGTCATTGTTGTTCGTAATCAGTTCTATATTCTTTGAACGCAGGTGGTTGTTAGGGGCTTCAATGTTGACTACAAAATTCTTTGAACCACCACCAACAGTTTTGTTGATATGATTTCTCACATGATCATTGACTTCAACTATATTTTTAAAGTTTTTTCCCTTTTCAAATTCCTTCATCAAGGAGTTGGATATGACTGCATAGTTCAAGGTCGCACTCAAATCATCATTTTCTGAGCTTCTAGAAAAATCACTTTTGTAGTAAAGACTTAATTTCAACGCCTGCTTTGTTGGAATGTTCCACAGGTTGTTTCCCATATGTACATCCACATTCAGCTTTTTGATATGAATAACATCATTGAGCCTTCTACTTGAGTTTCTTTTACTAAAGAGTGCCACACTTTTGTAAAAGTTCATCTCGTCAGGTATAGAGAAATGGGCGTATATTAGTTAGTTTTGACTTTATTTATATGATTTATACACACAACTTTTACTATACAGAAATTTCTGAGATATCAAATTGTTGTATAAATTTTGAAAAAGTTAAATTTATGTGATAATATACTCCACGAATAATTTTTTTTTTGCACAATTCGATGAGAATCGGATTTAAAAGCTTATATACTTCAAAACCTACATTAAAAAACAAAAGCAGTGAAGTTATTAATCTGACGAGAGTTCATTACAAATCAGCAATTAAATGATCTATATATCTATATACAAAATCCCTAGAAGGATCAAAAGTAAAATCCATACTAAACATAAATCATATTGATGAGTGAAACATTTTCTTTAGTTCAATAAGTATTCCATTTCTTTATAGTATTCAGGATCCATTACATCCTTCAATTCATTCTTATTCAACCATTTGTGTTCAACTTTATCGTTTTTGAATTCACCAGAAAATATGATGCTCTTAAAGTAGAAAGTGTTCTTTAATAATTTACAAGGAGTTTTTGAAATGGACCACAGTTGCATGTTTTCACCACCCAGTTGTTTCAAGTTATCAACACTTAACAAGTCAAGACTCTTCTTATCGTTAACCAACTGTTTGTAAGCATCCTCGTTGTTTTTGAATGTAGGGAAGACCCACTTGTTTTGGGACTTGATGACCAAGTACAAGTCGTTTTCCAAGGATCTATCAAGCTTAGTGAAGTCATTTTCCTTATCTGCCTTAGTGACTCTACTATTGAAGGTAACCTCATTCTCATTGTTTTTCTTCATACTTTCATCGTTCAATTCACTTTTGACATCCTCAACTAGGACAACATGGTCACAATCAGTTTTTTCTCTTCCACCCTCATTGTACTCTACAGACTTGTTGTCCTTGAATATTAATTCATCGTTCTTGGAATATTTGTTTAGAAGTTCCATGTCCGGCTTAGGCTTTTGGACATTTTCAAATTCCATGGTCTTCATGGTTCCAGGTGGGTAATAGTAGTCTTTAGGAAAGTCTAAGGCCATTCTGTTATACAGACCTTGTTTATATTCGTAATATTCTTTTTCATAAGGAGTTAAACTCTTGGTAATGATAGGTATTCTCTTCAGTATAGAACCTATTTGCAGATCCTTGTAGACAGAGTTTTGCAGTAGTCTAGTACACTTCAACATTTTTGGATATACGTATTGTTATTTGGTTTTTAGAAACATTGTAGTTGTTGAAAAAGGATGAAATATTTGAAAGTTTCAGAAATAATAAAAGAAAGACTTGATTTTCAATATCCAAAAAAAAAACCAAAAGCCAAAAAAAAATTTTTTTTCTTCTAACTTTCAAAAAAGGAAAGTAACCAAATTCTTTGGGTAAGATTTTAAGATTCAATAGAACTTTTTAAGAAATCATTTAATACTAATGATAATTATGAATTCAAATGTACTGATAAAAAGATTTAATAGATATATACCTTACTGAGGATGTTGATTCAGTATGTTCATCAAGTTGTTCAATTGGTTTGATGAAGGTTGTTGGTTATACATTCCTTGGTTGTTTTGCTGATTGTAGTTGTTGTTCCCCTGTTGATACATCCCATTCGATGACTGTTGATTGTACATGTTGTTTTGGTAGTACATTTGCTGTGGCTGTGATACGTTTTGGTATTGCTGTTGCCCATACAAGAATTGCTGCTGTTGAGCGTATCTTTGGTTTAAAATTTCAGGGTTTGTTCTTGCTAACTCTGTGGCTTTTCTTTGTGATAATGGCTTATTTGATATGTTTGCATGGTCTTGGAAATCCAGTCTTCTGTTATTAATCTTCGTCACTTCATTTGGATTGTAATCTGGTTCTTCAAATAACATTCCACTGACCATATCTTTCCCGTTGGTTCCTCCCCATTCAGAGTTTCTTGCCCATTCCTTTTCAGCATCTGTAACCACGTACAAAGGTATCGTACTGATACCAGTATCGAAATTGAAATAGGCTCTTGGTCCAAATCCCAAAGCCCATCTAACTCTTAATTCATGAGGGTCTTGTGCAGATAAAATATTAAATGTCTTGATGATGTTTTCAGCTTCTGCTCTCGAGTATGCCTTCACAAATCCATGTCCTTTTTTACCATTCAAAAAGCATGTTTGTATTTCACCATATGGCTTAAGTTTGTTAACCAGGTCTCGTTTGGTGTCCCTGTTACTTATCCCTCCTATGAACAGTGTTCTAGACATGACACGGACATTGTTCAAAGGACATGTTGCATCATTCATGACAGGCTTATTTCTGTAATGGATGGAGCCAACTTCATTCTTTTCTCCAACAATCAACGTCATCTGATCCCTGTTTTTCACGGTATCATGGTTATCCACTTTGTGATGTCTGTTTTGATTGTGTTCTTTTTGTTCTGGCATGTTATTTTCGTTCAAGTTTTTTGTAACAATCAGATCCATTGGATTATCATTCATAAAAAATAAAACCTCCTTTAGGGCTCTTAGTTGCTCCTCTTTTCTTTCAATATTGGATAAGGACTCATTAATGAATGGCATTTTGGTGCCATTTTTGGTCTTTACATAGACATGTCTAGGTAAAGGTTCATTGACTTCAAGTTCCTTATACTCATAGGAGGGAGCCTCAAATGGTTCAGGTGCATCGGATTCATATTCCTCATTTTCTTTAGGAGTGGTATCAACCTCATCTGTATCTGAATCACCGTTATTTAATAAACTTTCATTGAACAAGCCTTCACTGATCCAAACTTCCTTTAGTTGATTGATTTTTTCTACTTCTTCATTGTCATCTAATTTTTCCATGCAATCACTTAATAAATCTTTTATGTTGTCGGAAAATTTCTTGATAATGTGTTGAAGAGTACCTGGCTTATTATTGTTATCCAAGACATGCAGGCCCAAATCATTACAGTTGTTCAATGCAGCTCTACCTAGAGAGTCAACTAGATACAAGGAACCAACTTTGTGAGAGGGAGATGCCTCCTTAGAATAATCAATAATCAAGTCAGTAACTTCATCTTCCAATTCGATGTTCTTTAAGGTGTACTCAGTAAGCTTATTGATTCTCTTGGCTGATACACCTTTCTTTAGGTTTTTCAGTTCTTCAAGAACTTCTTTAACATAATCAATCGACATATTTGACAAACTGATTACTTAGGTACGGGTTCTCTGGAATGTGATTTTGGTTTTTGTTTATTTTAATAGTTAAACTATATGATATGTATGTTCTAATGATGATATTAAAAAAAAAAAAGAAAGAAAAATACGAAACCAATCTCGTTTTACAGGATATTTTTTTTTGGAAAAATCATTTCCAAAGGCAACGCAATTATACGTGTGTTCTACTATTATTACGTATGCTTCCACCTAACTTTGTTTAGTACCAATCACTACTTGATAAAGTCAACATTTATTTATATAGTATTCATGCATTGTCCTTACAGTCTAGGCTTTTAATATTAATAGCAGAAGAATTCAAATTGGGTTTACTCTAATTTTGTATTTTCTGTTATGGCAATGAAATCTACCATGTATTTCTACTTTAGGAAATTATGTGACTCTTGATGTTGCAGCTGGGTAACTACTCTTATTCAATGTCTGTCACACACTCATTGATGTTTCCAGTACACGTAAAAAAAATACAGAAATATAAATCAAATAATGTGTAACTTAGTGACCAGAATACCACACAAATGTCATCTATAGAAAAATTATCTATACAGGGGGTGAGATCATTTTCTCCTAACTCAGTGGAGGAAATCAAATTCCAAACTCCGCTAACTTTGATTGTAGGAACTAATGGGTCAGGGAAAACTACTATCATCGAATGTCTAAAGTATGCCACTACTGGGGATATGCCTCCCATAACAAAGAGTAATGGGTTCATAACTGATCCCCAGTTTTATAACATCACCACTGTCAATGCAATGGTTAAGCTTCACTTCAAAAACATCAACAACAAATTAGTAATAACAAGAAACAGTTCTTTATCAGTGGATCCCACAAGTGCTACAAAAAAGTCCACTTTCAAAACTCTAACTAAAACCTTAGAGGATTACAATTTACAAACTAATAAAAAGATTACACACGAACCTTCAAAAACCATAGCAATTGAAGACATATTGAACAAATACATTGGTGTTTCCAAGCCTATACTTGATTATGTTATCTTTGCTCATCAAGAGGATTCGCTGTGGCCTCTATCAGATTCCAATACCTTGAAAAAGAGGTTTGATGAAATTTTTGAGGTTAGTAGATTCACTAAAGAGCTTCAAAACTTGAATGCTATCAAAAAAAACATCAAAGTTGATATAAAGCTTAGAGAAGGTGACTTAAAAAACTGTAAAGAAAATTTGAAAAAGTTTCATGTTATTCAGGATAGAATAAAGAACCTGGAAAAAACTTTGACGTTATATGATACTGAGAGAGATCACCTAGAAACGCAACTTAAGGACATTGCTGATGCTCAACAAAACTTGATGAACATAAATCAATCTTATGTTGACATTGTGAATGAATTCAGTCAGCTGAATAACATGAAAGATACAATTTTGAAACAGTTACACACAATGTCAAACAAGTATCCAAGAATTGAACTACGAGAAAGTAGAGACACTCTTGAAGGTGAGCTTCATCTTATAGAGGGAAATATGTTAAACATTAACGATAACATCAATAAGAAATACATGAATGATTTGAAAGAACTGAATAAAGATCTTGATGTTTGGAACTCTAACATTGTTGAATACAGTACTAAATTGGGTGCATTAAATCAATCACAGGAAAAATATGAAAAAAACAAGGAAGAACTTGCTAGTCTTTTGAAGCAATTGAATTTCATGAATGCAATTAACAAAGACGAAATTAAGAACATCATTGATCAAAAACAACGTGATATAAACAACTTTTTATTAAATATCAAGATCGATGTTGATGACTTAAAAGCTGTTATCAATCAATGTGACACTGATGTAAGCAAACTAGGATATGAAAATAAACACCTTAGTATGCAAACTTCTGGGTTGAACTCTGAAATTAAGGTCCTTCAAAGCAAGCTTGATTCAATAGAACGTGATCATTTGTACAAAAAGGGATGTGGTAGACAGTCGTTGGAGAATGATAGCACTCATTTAATACAGGAAATAGATACTCTTTTAAGCAATGAATTGTCAGATGAAAATATAAAATCAAAGGAACAAAGTTTGAATTCAAAGATTAGCTCAGTTAAGGAGCTTGACAATGACTTGGATACTATTCGTAAAGAAATCTTAAGTGCCAAACAAGGATCGGAAAAATCTAACATGTTTTATTATAGAAAAAATGATTTAGTTAAACATTTAGAAAATGTGTCTGCTTCCAATTTTGTTGAGAATAACGTGCCTGATGATCATGGGGAAATGATTGAGTGCATAAACAAAATACAGCAAAGTATACAATTAGATACAGTTGTCAAAATTGAAGAGAAAGGGAATGAGCTTGAGACTATTAAAGATAAATACGTGAATATGTTACACAGTCATTATGAAAGCAAAAAGAAATTAATTTCAAATCTTGAAACTTTAAAGGAAAAATTAAAGCAAAAAGATACAGAAATAAACCAGAATGATGTAGCGATCCAAAATAAAGATATAATGCTGCAAGATCTTCAAAATTCAATGTCGTCTTATGAAAACACCTTAAAGGAAAAATTGGATTTATCTGCCAATGATGTCACAATGACTGGAGAATATGAAGGTAATCTTCAAATACTAAAGGAAAACTTGGATGACATAAATGATTCTATTGGTATGAATACAGGAATGATCCAAGTATTCAAGCATGCAAAGAAAAGTATGATGAAAAAAAAATGTTGTAACATCTGTAAAACATCTTTTGAGAATGACGAAGAGAAGATGAATGTTGCATTAGACTACGTTAACAAAAAAATTGATACTGATGTTAATGAACTGATGAAAGAAAAGGAACTCGCTCAGCAAGAATATGTTTCATATTTGACTTTACGTGATACTGTTTTGAAATTTTGTGATTGTAGACAAAAATTAGCTGATGAAAAAAATGCTCTCAATTCTTTGATGACATTAAAAGTTACATATACTTCACAACTGAATGAATTAATGTTTTCAATTGAACAAAATGAAGAAGGTATAAATAAAATCGAAAAAGATATCACACGCTCTGAGAAGTTTCATAATTATTTAAAGGAAGTTATTACACAATTGAAAGAATTATCTCAATTGAAAAGGGATCTGGATGAAACGCATCAAAGTCAAAATGCAGATATCAACTCATTGGCGACTAAACAAGACGATTTGAACCAAAGAAGAAATATTTTGAACAATGAAGTTTCACACTTAACAAATGAAATATCAAAATTAAAAGAGCTTAAGGTTAACAAGATTTTTGAAAAGTCACGATATGAAGCAGAGATTGTTAGATTCAAGGAACTATTCGATGAGGCAAGTAGTCTTAAAAAACAGCTTCATGATAAAAAGAAAATTCTTCAAGATAATGATAGTTCACTGAAAGACAATATTAAAAAAATCAAGGATATGGAAGCTTTAAATAATGAAAAAAAGTTATATTTGAATCAAATGGAATCGGAAAACAATAAGGTGATTAAAACTAAGGAAGAAGAGTTGAATCATTTGAAGAGTAAAACATCCAGATTGTTTGATCATTTGATACCTGAAATAAAAAAGTTTGAAGATGAAGAACAACATTTGTTGTTATCATACACACACAAGCTCAATGAAACAAAGAATCAAATAAGAACAACTAAGAACAGTATTGATCAAATTAACTTATTAGTTGATGAAGGAAGACAAAAAATTGAAGAACTTGCTCAAGAAAGGGAGACAATTAACCAAACATTGGAATACTTGACACTTAAGGACAAGTACATTGAAGTTTGTGATAAATTATCCAATATCAATGAACAGGAAGTCTTAGAGTATCAGCAAGAGTATTCATCAACTGCACAAGAATTGAACATGGCATTTACTGATCTGAGCAGTGAAATCTCATCCAAAAAGGGAGAGATCAAACAAATCAAAAATCAGATTGACACAGATATGAAAACAATGAACAATGATTATGCAGACATTGAGCAAAAATACCACGAGATCAACTGTAATTCGAAGACCTTGCTAAACATGGAACATGACCTTGATGTAGCCTCCAAAATAATAGAGATGTCCATAATGAATTTCCATTCTAAGAAAATGGAAGAAATCAATGTTCTTCTGGATGAATTGTGGAGAACCACTTATAAGGGGTCGGATATAGCCACAATTAAAATAGTTACCGAGAAAGTGAAGAAAAATAGTTCATCAAGTGGCAGCAGTGTTGAAAGTTTCAATTATAAAGTTGTGATGTTTAAAGATTCTTTGGAAATTGATATGAGAGGCAGATGTTCTGCAGGACAGAAAGTGATGGCGTGCATTTTAATCAGATTGGCACTAGCAGAGACATTTGGTGTTTCTTGTGGTGTTATAACACTGGATGAACCAACAACAAATTTAGATCAAGAAAATTCTGAGGGATTGGCAGAGTCACTGCATAGAATTATAGAAAGCAGAAGGTTCCAACAAAACTTCCAACTTGTAATTATCACTCATGATGAGAATTTCTTAAAATTCATGAATGCCCAAGATTTCACAGACGGTTTTTGGAAAGTGAGCAAAGATAACAATTTGGCTTCCAAAATAGAATGGAAAAGCATTGAAAATTTAATACAATAATAAAAAAAAAGGTTAATTCAGTAAGTGCTTTTTTAGACTTTCATAAGTATATATAAACAATATTAAAATGGCATTAGTTTTATCTTCTAGCACCTCTTCTTGTAATTGCCGGTACTTTGAATGGCACCTTCAATGTAGCAACCTTGTAATTGCTCTTTGTGATGTTCTTGTCCAAAGATAAAGCATTTGCTTGTGTTTGTGTAATGTTTTTGACTTGACAACCAATAATCTTTAAAAGTTCATTAATCTTAGAAGGCTTCAAGTTCAACTCCTTAGCCAATGGAGTGATTTCCAAGAAGAAACCATTTAATTGCAATATGGAACAAATGATATAACATAGGATTTTATCTTCATTTCTTGGATCAACTATAAATGAGTTATTTTTGGACTTACCAAATGCACCGGATACTTTATAAATAGTGAAATTGGACAAAACGTAGTCTATCAAAGTGTCTGAAGGTTTGTTGTTCTCTGAGTACTTCTCTAGTAGCTTATCCTTGGAATGCATGTTTTTGTTTTTGAACAGAGATATTAATAAAGATGTGAAGTATAATAGTTGCCACTTGGTTGTAGGAGTATTTTCATTGAATTGGTTGATTTTTTCAAGAATAATTCCTTCTTTGGCATATGGGAAAGTGTTAATAATATCTTCTTTGCTACCAGCAATCAAGTCATCCAATCTTATGTCCTTAAGCAGTTTCTTGTTAACGATGCTTTCAATTGGGTAAATATCCATTGGATCAACAGCATCTGGGTTGCAAGCTGGAGTGACTCTTTCAAGAGATTCGTCCATTTCAAACTTGGTTGGTAGATTTTCAACTTTGGAGTTGACATTGTCAATGATCATTTGAGAATTTTCCAAGAGCTTTTCAGAATCGATTCTGTTTCTTTCTATGTCAGCAATAGCCTTCTTAGCCTTATTTGTACCGAATGCTTCACCTAATTGGTTTCTCTTTGTTGATACTCTTATGTTCTTATCAGAGTTTCTGATAGCTGGACTCTTTAAAGACTTTTTGCTCTTTGAAATGATTTTTGAATCTTTGAAAAATCTGGTTTTGAATAGTTTCATCTTATCATCCTCTATGTTGACTAGATAGTAATCAAAAGGTTCAGTGTCATTGTTTGCAATGTATTCTAATCTTTCATTTTCACCTTGAATCAAGACAGAACCAAAGTCTTCTTCTTTAGCGTGTTTTTTTGATCTCTTTTGATATAGCTTGAATTTGGAGTCCTTAGGAATGTCGTTACCTTTAAAGTTGATCAAACAGGAAGCATTTTCACTGTCTTTTTCAATCAAAGATATTTTTAAATTGTCACCAGCCATGTTTCTGTAATAATTATTGAGGATTATCAGCTCTGGTATATATTCTTCATAGAGTTTAAAGATAGCTTTTTTATTCACCAATTGTTCAAAAAAAATGATATTCCTAACAGTAAAAAATTATTTTATTTTATTTGGTTTTTTTGGGAAAACTTTGGAAAAAAAAAAAAAAGAAACGTTTTCATCAGTTGCCCGCTACCAATATATATCTTTATATTTCAAAATATTTGGCAATGAGGACCATTATATTTCAATTTTTAGACGGACATCTTAACATAACTCAAAGATCATCTATCAAGACTTCAATTTTCTAAAATTAAATTTAAAATAGTTTTGAATGGTAAAGTGCGAACCATATTATTTTTACATGAACTATTTTGATATACTCAATGTCAGTGAGTTTAGTTCTCAAGAGGAAATTAAAGAACAATACAAGAAGACACTACTAACGCATCATCCAGACAAGCTTAATAAAACAACCTCATCGATAAGTGTGGATGATATAAAGAAGGCCTACGATGTATTATCCAATAACAAACTTAGACTAGAATATATTGAATCTTTGAAAGTAAACACAAATGTTAGCATATCCAATGAGGATGAAATAGATCTGAATAAATTTTCATCAGTGTACATTGAAGATAAAGATCTTTTTGAGTTTTATCTAGATTGCCCAAGATGTAAGCATAAAGATAGCTTTTATTTGAATGAGGAGATACTGGAGAATAATAAAGAACACTTACATGTGAATATTAACTGTGAAATGTGTTCCCAATGGTTAAAGGTTGTATTTAGTACGACTTAAAAATATGAATTGTATGTAGATTAGTGCTGCAATGATCACGTGAATGAAACATAGTGGATTATAACTAAAGAGTATTGTACCAGGTTATTAACTAATTCATTATAGTAAATCGATGATAATTCTGTATAAAGTTCATTGATAAATTGTATCATCTAATATTAAATATAAACACAATCTATCTACTGTATTAATATGTAGCCGGAACATGACATATATATTCTGATTTGTAATTGCTCATTTCTTGGAAGAAAAAACCAAAAACATTTCTAGTTTTTGAGAAAAAAAAATTTTTTTTTTTTTTTTGCTCTTGTGATTTTTTTTGTTCAGAAAGATAATTCATTTCTTCAACTTTTATGAGTACAATCTCATCATCTACAAGATTACTAATCATTACCCAAAATATACAAAAAAGAGATTTGAGTATTTCTAATCATATATATTTAAATCTTGACAATAATTTCTTATTGTTAATTTTTGTTAAATCTTGTTTTTATGTTTAATAAACTTAAATCTATAAA
>ERZ794949.293-NODE-293-length-17160-cov-3.524759_pt1 | contig 17160 bp, 7 predicted proteins | sample MGYA00511363_ERZ794949 | MGnify/ENA primary metagenome ERZ794949 (study PRJEB30137, sample SAMN04331402) | food metagenome | isolation source: T1 must sample point D1 replicate B | place: Australia: South Australia ...
GAGACTGAGAGCCAGATTTGAAAATGAAATTGATTCCTACAAAAAATGGTCACCGTTGGGAAATTTGAAGTTTGTCGATGAGGACATCCTTGAGACAGACAATGATACTGTTCCTGAACAATACGTGTATTTATCCGCTGATGCGACAGATGAACTCGTAGACTTTGAAAAGGAGAAAACATACATCATTGGAGGCATTGTTGACAAGGGTCGTTACAAGAAACTCTGCTATGAAAAGGCAAACAAGTTAGGCATCAAAACAGCCAAGTTGCCTATAGAAAAGTACATAAAGATGCATGGTAACAAGGTTTTGACATCCCTGCACGTTGTCCAGTTGATGAATGAGTACTTGAAAAACGGCAAGAATTGGGAACTTGCATTCGACACAGTGATGCCAAAGAGAAAAGTTATAGATTAAACAACATATATAAGACACTTAATTTAAAGAGCATTGAATTCAAATACTTCTTCAAAGTCATCCACTTCAAAGCTCAAACTCCAGTATTTATCACTTTCTAGGGCGACATTCTCAGCTCTCACCAACAGCTCAACCTTTTCTTGCGGTTCGATGTTTTCAATGATGTTGTCATCATTCAATATCTTTATGTTTTGAACTGGGAAGTCCATTGTGTTTTCAATCTTGAAGGCCAAGATTTCCTCCTTGGTATCATTCAAATCGAATATGAACTTTTGACAGGAGATCAAGAACTCAGATGTGGAGTCAGTTAGCTTCTTGGACTTGGTGACCTCATTCAAAACAGACTCAGATAGTTCAGTGTACTTGTGTCTGATTTTAGCTTCCAGAATGGAGTCAGCTGGATTACTGCTGCCATCGTCTGCATTTTGTGAAGATTCATCAGTGTCATTTGACATGTCATCCAAAGAGCTGCCTTCCTGTTTGTTCTTGAAGTCCTTGTCAGCCTCAATTTCCTTGATGTCTATTTCGTATTCAGCAGGTATATCAAAGTTGGTGAAATCATTCTTCTCTGAGTATTTGTTCATTCTTAATTCCAAGATCTTCAAGTATCTATCGGAATGAATCAAGTTGTTTGGATCAACTGATGGAATGGAGGTGGAACTTGGATGTTCAAAAGTTGAAACACAAATAACAGCTCTATCTCTGACCTCATCATCAATGTCATTTTTGGCAATGTTTCTCAACAATGGTTCGGTGATGTTAGGGAACTTGGCCAATGCGGTAACAGCAGCGGCTCTGATGATACTATTTTCCAAGTTGATTCTGTTGTATATGTGTCTAACAAACACAGATGAATCTATACTTATCTTTGAGCCGTACTCACCTAGCAAATAAATAACTCTTGCCAAGACATCGGTGTATTCACAATCCTCAATGAAATCACAAAGACTTTCCAAAATATTGATCTTGAAGGTTTCATCAAGTGTCTTGTTAATGGAATCATTTTCAAATAATACACTTAAGCAATCAACAATCTTGTTCTTTAACAAGTTGGAACCATCGTGAGACTTCAAGCCATCCAACAAAAAGTCAACAATGACCTTAGGGAATCTGTTGATCAATCCAGCCAATGAGTCAATCAAGATGACCTTGAAGTCATCAGACATGCCTGAGCCCTTTAGTCCATTGACCAAGCTTTCGATGTTGTCTGAGTTACCTATTTTCAACAGGGTACTGATGGCGTATGAGGAAACACTCTTGTTTTCGTTGTTGACCAAAACTTCAATGTCAGCAGCAATGGAGTTGGCCAACTCTGGAGTGAGCAAATGACAGTAATCAGAAACCAATCTGACAGCAGCAAACTTACTGGAGATGGCTCTATCGTTGATTAGATAACTTAAACGGTCAATGGCTGATGGATACATGTTCTTCAACTTCAAGTTAAAGATGATCTTACATCCTTCCAGAACAATAAAGTTGTTGGTGGAGGATCCGTTTAAGGACCATTCCAAGTAAGGTAAGATGATGTCGATCTTGGAGGAGTTCTTCAACACCAATCTGTGGCATAGTCTTAGAATTTCCATTCTGGCAAACGGATTGTCAACGGTGGTTGGATCACATTGCTTGATCAACTTCAACAATCCCATTTCATCGTTCTTCTTCAAGCTGCTGGCCAATGCTAGGGAGTGGTACTGGGACATGTGTGTGCTGATTGCTGAGTGGTATTGAAGCTTTTCAAACTCTTCACTGTTCAAGTCAGAGGCAGGCAACTTCACAGGCAACTTCCCGTTTCTCTTCTTGGCGTCAATGGACTCAACAGTTTCGTTGATAAGTCTCTTACTTGTAGATTCTGAAATTTCCAACAAATGGTAGGCTGAAACCAAGGCAGCGGAACTGATGTCGTTGTTGGAAGATATGATTGATGATTTCAACAATCTTTCAGCTGTCAATGCAGTGGAGGAATCCAAAACTCTGACCAATGATCTGATAGCATTCGGCTTGATGATGGAATCCTGAGATTGTATATCCTTCATGATGGAAGCAGTGGCCATCAAAATATCATCCGACATGGAACTTAGCTCCTTAATAACCAAGTACACCATTTGTCTTAGGGAATCGTTATCTTGATGTTGGAACAGTTTGGAAATAGAAAAAAACAGTGAAGTGGCCTCTTGTGGCTTGAAAATAGGCTCATTGGATACACTGTTGATGATCAATCTATAAAGTTTAGATAGTAACTTTCTACATTTGTTAGGATTCACAGGGGACTCGTTGAATGTGGTTAGACAGTCTTGGAAGACTGCCATGGAGTCCTCACTGTCATTGAATCTCTTATAAGTTTTAGCAGACATGATTTCAAGGTATGGCTATGGTCTGTTTAGTGATATTGATCAAAGTGTTTCATCTTCAAGGGATCCTATTTTAAGAAAAATAATAAACAACAAATACAAGGGAATCTAAAAAAAATTTTTTTTTCTTTGGTGTAGCAAATGTGTAAAAAAAAAAAATAATGAGACTAACACGTACTGGTTGCCACCCAAGGATCATGTTCAAAAACTGGAACACACTGGTTCACGTGCACATTTTTAAAAATATGATTCATAATGAGGAATATATAGTGGAGTATCAGGAGGTGAGACTCATGCCTAGTAGCTGGAACAGCTGCACTTGTAGCTTGTATACTGTTGGGTCTTCATTCTTAATGTGTTCAAGTACTAAGCAAGTGTCGGGGTTGAGGCCTTTTTTAACATTCTGCTTTGATTTCATATCATCTTTCATTACATGGTATATTTCTGGTGGGAGATGGGTTCTTAGCATTGGTCTTAGCTCCTTGACGTCGCACAAGCTCAAATAGCATCTTAATATATTCTTAAAGGTTCTCCCTGGTGGGTTATTTCCGTTGCTACTTTGTTCGTTGGCTGCAGCGTGTTGTGTGTCTTTGGGCAATTGCAAAGTGTAAACCATTCCCTTCAAAACATTGAGAACGGAAAGAATTCTGTTTTCACTTGAAACAACATAGTTCAAACCCTTCTTGTTCAGCACTATTCTCATGAATATGAACAATGCCACAATTCTACTCAATTCAGAGCAGGTTTCCATGATGATCAAGCATTGGGGGACCAAGTCTGTGGAGATCAAATAGTCAACAACGTTTGTAGAGTCGACTCTGGCAAAGGATCCAAACACACCCAATGCAGTCAATCTTAAGTACTCAAAGGGTCTGCACTTCAACACCTTCTCATGAATATCAAGTTTGTTGAATGCAGCATCATCCAGGTTGGCTTGTTGAGGACACTTTAAAAAGGGGAATAAATAAGACAGAATCTCGGAGTTGATGACATCGTTTCTGGTTTCCTCATCAAATGCAATGCACTGGAAAAGCACCAAAACATTACAGGTTCTTGTGGATATTTCTGAGGTTAAGACATATTGCTTGTTTCCGGTGAGGTACGGGTAAACCTTGATGATTTCTTGTAGAAGAATGGTGACCATTCCTGGAGAGTTCCATATGACATTGCCTAGATCCGGAAACTTTTGTCTGTGTTTGCCCAAAAGAAGCAATGCTTCATTTCTTGAGTTGGGGTCGTATATAGAGGTTAGCCAGCTAAATGCAGTTTTGTCATCAAATATGGACATGTGTGTATGGGTGAAATAACTTGTCTGTGGCTTTTGTATATTATTGGTGGCTTCTGTATAGCCTGAATAGATGATATGTCTATGTACGCTGTGTATGAGTACTGATCCTTAGAAAGAGAATGTGTCAATCGGTTATTCACTGTGTTTATTTTTCTGTAATGTTTTGTAAAAAAGAACGATGTGATCTCTCAACAAAAAAAAAAATAAATAAAGAAAAATTTTTGTAGTGTGAAATTAAAATCATACCGTACAATAATGTTTATTTCCGACAACAAAAACAATCTAATTTACGTTGAAAATAAAAAGATCTATACCCCATACTGAGATGGAATACTCTGACAATACAGATGATACAGATTATAATGACGATCTAAGCGAAGTCATCAAACTACGTGAGGAGCTGCCATTTGCTCAACTGGAACCATATGACTCAGACATAACCCATGTTTTGATTCAACACAGCGAGAAGAACACAAACATATCTCGGAAACACAAATATCCAAAGTTCACTGTCCACAAGAAGGAAATACACAACGAAAGCATTGGCGATGAGTATGACGAGTACTTCACCACAGAGCAGCTCATGAACCAGAGCTACACGAAGTTCACGGCCGTGGACACAAACCATACAAAGACAAGGATCCCCATCGACGAAGACTGTACGCTTGTAACACTAAAAAAATACATATCCCCCAACATGACTGATTTGAACATTGCAAAAATCCTGGGCCTGACTCCGCAGAAGTTCACGTACTTATTGTCGTACATCTACTTTGGCGTGTATAGGGAGGATCCTGATTTCTTCAGCATCGATCAGTTGGACTTAAACACGTTCTTCACAGACAACACGATAGATAAGCTGGAGTTTTTCCTGAAGTACTTCAAACATATACTCAAATCACTGGATGACGAGTATATACAAAACAAGATTGTCGTGGATGAGGATGACATAGATGTCGATCTGTACACCAAGAAAGTACTGCCCTTACTTCTCATGCTGAAAAACAACATTCAAAATGACTTAGGTTGAGGAGTCTGTTAGGCAAGATATATGATAGTTATAGAAATTAATAAAGCATAGTTTGTTTTATTTTTTAAAAAAATGATGTGGTGACATTCGTTAGAAATCCACATATATATATTAATTATTAGATGTTTTTTAAATAAGAATTAGAATCTTGATCACTAGTAACTTGCACCGTTTTCATTACAATAATCGGAGTTCTGCAAAAAAAGTTTTTGAGGGTAAAAAACAAAAAACTTAAAGATAACGCTTTGTTTGTTTTTGTTTTTTTTTTTTTGCCCTTATTTTTTTTTTTGGTGAGTAAATCTTCGCTGTGCTGGTTTTTTTTGCGGAAAAATAGCTCATCTCATCGAGAAACTCAACAAAAATCAAACCACAAAAACAAATTTAATAAACACGTTGACTGATTTTATAACATTCAATGGGTTTGATTATCCATTTATTAATAACTAGAGTACATTTTTCCTTTAACTAAAAAACAAAATGAAAGTGCAAAAATACAAAGATACAAGTTATTTGTTTTCATAAAAAAATGAGGTATTGGATCTCATTTGCTTTAAGTGAAAGCTTAGTTCATGAAGGACTTAACCTTAGCGAAACACTTCTTGATTGGAGCTAACAATTTGTTAACCTTCTTGACTGGTTCAGAAGTTTCTTCAGCAGCAGTTTCTTCAACAGCGGCTTCTTCAGTGGTGGCTTCTTCAGCAACAGCTTCTTCGGCCTTTGGTTCAGCAGCTTCAACTGGTTCAACAGTTTCTTCAACTTTTTGTTCAACAGCAGCAACGGTTTCTTCAACTGGTTGTTCGATCTTTTGTTCTTCGGTAGACATGTTTAGTTTAGTTAGATTTGGTTTAAAATTTGGTTTAATAGTTATATATTAATCTTGGTTTGTAAGTATCTTCTTTTTTTAAAAAAAAATTGTTTTATTTAACATAATAATATAGATATAAAGTAATTATTGAAATTAAAAAACTACATTAAACATGAATAACAGCTTGTTTAAATATTCATAAATCACCAGAAGAGAAATATTCACAAAAACAAAAAGAATGAGTAAACAAAGATAAATATTGGCTTCAGGAGAAATTCTAGGAAAAAGTTCTGGGAGATACTCATTACGTGTTTCCGCTTTAGTTAAACTAGCACTTAAAAAAGTCTATTTATAGGAGTTAACGGAATTCACTTTCCAAAAAAAGAAATAGAAGGCAGCGTGTGCTTTAGTACCACAGCTTTTTGTCTAGAGTAGACTTTCCTATTATGGAAATTTTGAAATTACTGCTAGTTCCGGAATCTTTATAGAGGGCAAAAAAAATATACATATAAACAATTATTCTTGTATTCAACTGAGAATGAATAACGGACATAAGCCAAATTCTTCAGCTTAATTAAAATTAAGTTTAAACATATTGGTACTTGTTGGCATTCATCAATTAGCTGAAAGAATATTATAGAGTTTACAATTAGAATTGAAACAAGTGTAAACATCAACATTCAACTTTATTAATACGTATTTTGCCAGGCACATTACAAATGAATGAATTTATACATTCAAAGATATATGAAAAAAAAAAAGTCAGAGAAATGAAACCATTTCCAAAATATATACTATATTCAAAATACAGATATTATTAAACTATTGATGGTGTTGTTGTATTCATTTAATTGAATTTCAGAAATTTGGGTATACATAATCTAACATGATAAGTTCAGACTGGTGCACAGCAAAGTTTTCGTCTTTTTTGTCATCATATTCATTAAAAAGAAAGTCAACAACAGCAACAATAGCTAACAATACTAAAACATTTACAAAACCATATATCACTGATTTGATATAATAATGGTTTATAAGTTTTGGTTTTTGATAAGAAATTTTTTTGCTAATATATTTATACTATTATAATACATTTAAAAAAAACTAATATTTACTCACATGCTCACTTATATAGTGGTAAAAATTAAAATTCAAGTGTGAAATATCCTGTGAAGAAAAAAAAAATTTATAAAAAAAGCAAAACGCGGCTACTTTCCAAAAAGGGAAACTACAGCACAACTGGGAAATAAAAAAGAAATGTTTAACAAAGTAGGGCTTCAAATCAACCAAAAAGAATATTTAAAAATTTAATTGTAGCCGCCTCACGTGCATGCTACTCCACTCTATCAGCACAATTATTCTTCCCTTTTAACCTTAACCAAATGTAAGCCATTATCCAACTCTTCTAGATCGAATTCAGCATTCTTGAACTCCTGTTCCCATCTAACATGAGGAATTTCCCAACCTAGTAGTTTACAGATGTAGGCAGCTATGTCATCACAGAATCCCAGCAACTTGACATCAAATTCATTGGTTCTAACATCGTCTCTATTGATTAAAATCTGCGGGATCTTTGGATCTATTAGGTTCACAATATTACTTACTGGTTGCACCTTCAACGAGGTACCTATACACAGAAGTAAGTCACATTCTTTACAGTCCTTGTCTATGTTGTTATTATATTGATTTGGCAAGCCTTCTCCAAAGAATGTTATATCTGGCTTTAGCACACCATATGATTTGGCTGTATGTTCTATGTGTGTTTTGATCTTACGTGATGGTGTTTTGCTTCTTATTTCGTGTAATTTCTTTTCCCTATCGAACAAACCGTTCAAAGACATCTCACTGTTAAGTTCGTTTGATGAGAGACTATTTTCACCTAGGAATATACCGTTTCCAACGTTTGCATTCTCATCTTCTTGCTTTACAAATCCTACAGGAGTTGTTGGGTAAATCAGTTCTTTTTCTTCTAAACAATATGGACACAATGGAATTGTGTTGGATCTGATGTAACTGTAAATGTCAGTACCCTTTATACAATAGTTACAAGTCACACAAGTAGCCGTAGCAAATGAACCATGACATTGTATAACCTTGTCATCGTCTATTCCAACAAAAGATTCGATGTTATCTATATTTTGTGTATAGTTTCTGAGCAACTTGTTTTCATCCTGCAACAACTTTATAAAAGCATGCAAAGGAGAGTAAATCCCATCTGGCGGTAAGATCTCGTGTGCGATGGAATAGAAAATACTAGGGTTCTCCAAAAATATATCCAATGTAAACACATCTTGTGGATCATCCAAGTTAAGCTTTGAAACCTTTTCATAAAGCCCGTTTTTGGATCTAAAGTCAGGTATACCCAATGAAGTGGAAATACCAGCACCTGTTAAGACCAATATTTTGTTGGCATTTTTTATCTTTTCTATGACCTGATCAATTCTGTTAAAATTTGGCAATCTAATTCTCCCCACCAAAACATTGTTTAATGCAATGGTCAAGTCTTTTAACAAGTTATCGCAATCAGACTTGTCAAAATAAAGAAGTTCTTGCATATTTCCCAAAGATAGCTCGTCAACCTCAGTCAACTTCTTTGGCAATCCCATGTTTTCAGGATTCAAAATAGTCAACATGATCTTCATCAACAACTTTTCATTTGTCATTCTGAATCCCAACAACCTTAACAAATAGTAAAACCCTGCTGGTGGTTGATCATTTCCAATGTATGCATTCAAGAAAGTTTCATTGTCATAGTATTTCAAACATGATCTACAATGCAAGGACTTTTCCTTTGTAATCAATGGGAAAATACATTTTCCAGTAGATTCATCGATTTTCAGAGAAATAGGTCTCTTTCTCAAGACAGGAATTTCCATCTCTGGGTTTTTGATGTCGATTTCCCACTTAAAGGAATCGTCGTTATAGTCGTAATCATCATCATCTGAGAACTCACTTTCACTTGTTACATGAAGTTTATTAGCTTCGTCCTCTAACAAAACAACGTCTTCATCCTCATCTTTTCTGTTAACATTTTCTTCCGTTTGTTCTGGTTCAACAGGATGATGCTTAATTTCGTCATCAATGGACTCCTTTGAAGGATAAGCATCAAGATCATCTATCAAAACAGCGTCTTCCTCCTCGTTATGTAGTCTCCCATCGTTCATTGGATCCTCAACATCATCGTTGTCTGATGTGCTTGAGCTGCTTACACTTTCATTTGAAAATTCTTCGTTAAGTTCATCATCAGAACTGTCGTACTTGATAACTGGAGATGCAACCTCACCAAACTCATAGTTGATCTTTCCAGAAACAGCCTTGCTTTCAAGCTGAGGAACAACCGGATCTTCATTATAGTCGAATTCAGTTCTATGTCTTTTCAATGCCGGTTCAGAACCAGACAGATCTTCTCTATCATAAGAGTCAGATTTTCTTTCTCCCTCTGTGCTAGGTGGTAAGCTAGTCATTTTATTTTTTTATGGTTGTCCTTATGATGTTAAATTTTTAGAGTTAATATATTCCAATGAAGTGATTTACAGTTAAAAAATAGAGAGAAAAAAAATAACGATAAATAATACAAACTTGGAGAACACTTCAACTATTGGATTGTTTTTGGCCATATGGTCTTTTCTCCGAAATCTCTCCAAAAAGAAAAAAAAAAAAAAAATATTTGAAAAATATAGTGAAATCAGATAAATAATACAGAGGTAGACGTTACTATCACCTTACAGAATTAGCTTTATTGTATAGTCTCGGTGTCGAATTTCTTTATATCTATATTCAATAACCTTCGTTGAAAAATGAAACCATGAAGTGTGTATAAATACATGAGCTACTTTTGCCCAGGTTGTGCAGACCCGTCAGTACCAGCTAACGGACCTATATCCAACAATTCCTTCAGCAGAACTTCTGCTGATGTGCATGATGCCAATAGATCGTTATCCTTACTGATCCCCATGTCTTGTAAAATATCGTTGTATGAAATGTTTTGCTTCTCCATCATATCCAGTAATCCCAAGATTTCATTTTTCTTGTCAACTTCGTTTCTATTCCCTGTATCAATGTCATTTTGTAGTGTTTCCACATAAGAAACGGCCTTTGAAAGGATTGTTCCTTTGTTAGGTATTTTGTTTGCTTCTTCCGGACCCATGGAGTCAGATGCTTGCTTATGAGATATGCTGTTTTTTTTGGTGAATATCTCCTTGGGTAAGGCTAAATACAGTTCATTGATTTTCTCTGCAACATCAGCGGCTGTGTTTGGAACTTTGCCACCGGCTTTTGCTCTTTTAATTTCGTCATTCATGTTATGCTAATTAAGTTGTTTCTAATATATTGTTGAAATAAGTTGATGGTTTGGTATTATTAAAGTATGTGTCAAAATGTTGAATATACAAAAAAAAAGGAAGGATGATTACCTGCTTGACTCAGATTACAATAAAATCTCCAAACTTAAATCCTTAAGATGGGAAAAAAAAAAAAAACTTGAAAAAAAAAAATTAATTAAAAAAAAAATATATAGTGTTTATATTGTCAAATTACTCTAGTTTGGTTTCAGCTGTCTTGTCTTTCAAGTAGCCACCCTTTTGACACAATGAATAGAAAATGGATGTTTGGTCGTTGATTAGGTTTTCTGGAGTATCAAATTCTCTTAATTCCCCACCTTCCAAAACGATGATCTTATCGTTATCCAAGATGGAATCCAATCTGTGGGCAACAGACAAGATTGTCTTGTCACCGAATTCAGATCTAATAGTTTCTTGAATAATCTTGTCAGTTTCAGCATCAACAGAGGAAGTGGCTTCATCCAAAACTAAAACCTTGGACTTGTTCAACAAGGCTCTAGCCAAACATAACAATTGCTTGGTACCAGCACTTAAGTTAGAGCCATTATCAGTAATTTTAGTGGCCAACAATTGCTCAACAGTCACTTCAGTAGGAGCACTGGCATCAGAGCTGGCGTTTTGGTTCTCTGGCTTCAAATCAATATCTTCTCTGCACATCTTTTCAATGTGTGGGTACAAGTGAGATAGTTTCAAGGCTTCAACCAAGTCATCGTTGCTGTATTCATCAAATGGATCCAAGTTGTATCTAACAGAACCTTCAAATGCAACACCTTCTTGTGGAATAATGGATAATTTCTTTCTGTAGTTCAAACCTAGTTGAGTAATGTCGACACCATCAATGATGATCTTACCCAATAAAGGCTCCAAAATTCTGAATATACCCAATGTCAATGTACTCTTACCTGAACCTGATCTACCACAAATACCAACTTTTTCTCCAGCATTGATCTTGAATGAAACTCCTCTTAATGAAGGATCCAATTCTTTTCTATAAGTTGTTGAGTAATCTTCAAAGATAACTTCACCCTTTTCAGGCCAGTTTTCAGGTAGTTGCTTATCGTTGTATTCAATTTCCATAGGAGCTTCAGGAGTCAAATCACAGTACTCCTTGATTCTTTCAACAGAGACAACATTCGTTTCAACTTGTGTGTACATTCTTATCAACCACATCAAAGAACCTGACAATTGCATGGAATAAGACATCAATAAACCAACCATACCGGCAGATATTGGATTGGCTCTGTTGGATGATATGCAGCAGAAGACAGCAGTGAACAAAACAATAGTGGCACCAACAATTTCCAATCTAACAGTTAACCATCTATTGGTGGATCTGAAGTTAAACACACAGTTTACATTGAATTGAATGTTTTCAAAGTTGAAGTAGTTGAATCTGTCATATTGGTCAAATGCATTGATAACAGATTCACCAACTAGAGATTCAGACAAAACAGACATTATTGGAGAGAAGGAGATGGACATCAATCTTTTCAAGTCTCTTGTCATGACTACATAGTACTTTTGGTAGTAGTAATAAATGGATATCAATATCAAATTCAATACAAAGAATGGAGGCATGTTGTAGGACAAAATCACAACTGTTGTGACATAGTTCAAACAATTTCTAATGAAGAAACTTAAGATGAACTGCAAGTTTTGATCAATGATGGAAATATCAGAGGCAAATCTATTGGTGATTCTTCCTAATGGTGTGGTTTCAAAGAATTCCATAGGAGCTCTTAAAACAGCATTTGCCATGTCATTGTGCAAGACCTTTGAGGCTCTAATAGCAGAGAATTGAGTAATGGTAATGGATCTAATAATGGTGAACACACAAACAGTCAAGGAGATCACGGCGTAGAATCCAACATAGTAGAACAATGAGTGCATAGGACCTCCAATTTCTTCACCTGCATCAGACCAAACCTTCAACCACCATTTTTCCAAAAATACCAATAAGTTACCACTGAAGGTGAAAAAAAAGAATAAGCAAACACCAAAAGTACCACAGGCTCTAGCATAAGTCAAATAAACATCCATGGATACCTTACCAACTTTCTTGGACTCAGCCTTTTGCTTAGTCTTTCTGTTGTCATTTTCTTGTTCAATCAAAACTCTGTTAGGCTTGAATGTGGCTATGGAAATTCTTCTAGAAAGCATGGATTTGATTTCGGTGACATCATTGTTATTCTTTTGGTTCAAGTCATTTCCAGATTCCATGATTACATCCTCAAAGGCAGTGTTGTCATTTGCGTTGTTCAGAACCTCTTCAGAAACATAGTCCTTGACATTTTCACTTTCAGAAGATGAGTCAGAAGAGTCAGTAATTTGTTGACCAAATTCTTCAATCAATTTTCTCAACACAGAAGTTGATTCAGTGTTGGCAACAGCCTCCTTGTAAGAGGAAGTTTCAACAATGGAACCGTCTTGCAATGCATAAATCATATCAGAATCCTTTAAAATTTTAATGGAGTTAGTAGATAAAATAACTGTCTTGTTTTTTAGTAAACCGGTTTCTCTGGATAGAACTTGAGTGATAATGTTTTTACCGACTTCAGCATCGACAGCGGACAAAACGTCATCCAATAGGTAGACATCAGCTCTGGAATAAACGGCTCTTGCTAATGCAATTCTGGCCCTTTGTCCTCCTGATAAGGAAATACCTCTTTCACCAACAACAGTTCCGTCACCATCAGCCCAGATTTCCAAGTCTCTTTCCAATTGACAGGCCTTCAAGGTTGCCTGATAGATCTTTTCATCAAACTTGTATCCAAAGACAATGTTTTCCTTAATGGAGGCATTCATGATCCAAGGTTGTTGTGGACAATAAGCAACAGAATCAAATCTGTGGATGATTTGCGGAGTCTTCAAACCGGCTTCATCACTTGGAATAGCAGACATGTATCCCAATAGAGATTTCAACAATGTGGTTTTACCAGAGGCCACTCTACCGACAATACAAGTCAAACTACCAGTGTTGGCCTTGAAGTTGATATTTTTCAAGGCATATCTAACACCAACCGCAGTGTTTTCCTCATCTGCAGTATCCTTTTTGTCATCTTCATCGTTATTTTGAGAGTTGGCCCAAATGAATGAAGCATCCTTGATTTCAACAGCTGCAAGAGACTTGTCTTTGCTTTTACCTTCCTTGATGACATAAACATCATCACTTTCTTCAAAGAACAAAAATTCTTGTAATCTGTTAAGAGAAACTTTAGTTTCGATAATTTCAGTAATGATATCTGGAATAGCATAAATAAACTCACCTAACATATCGAATAATGATAGAGCAGGGAAAATAATTTCAGCTGTTAGTGGTTTACCTGTAATTTTGGCATAGGCTACAAATGAAGAAATGGAAACAAATAAAGGAACTAAAGTCCACGCAAAGTAGATGATGTTGTTGTAAATGGACATCTTAACAAAGTTTCTTAATTCCAAGTCATTTCTTACATGTCTTAATTTGGCCAACATAGGCTCTTCCCAGGCATACAATTTGATACTCTTGATGGAGTTTAGAATTTCAGTCATCAATTTAGATCTCATATCCTTGTATTTCATGTTCTTGTCATATAGGGAACTGGTGATGGATGAAAGCTTGGAGTTGATAGGAATCATAATAATCATGGCAACTATACCACCAAGCATGGCTCTACCCAATAACTTGTACAAAGTGGTCATGACAATAACAAACGATATTGGCACACCAACGATGGATTGAGAGTTTTCAAAGAATCTTTGGATATTCAAAACATCAACAGATATCATGTTTAAAATATCTCCAGTGGTTTTCTTGTCTCTTGAAGCTTGGGATAGCTTCAAGGCCTTTTGGTAAACCAAACTCATCAATGATGATCTGATGGATAAACCTGCCTCAAAGATAATGATGAAGAATTGGTTATGGAAGATAGTTGTTATGATGGTTATCAAGTACATCATTAAGGCCAAGAAAAAGGAGTTCAGCAAAGGATATGAGTCATCAACAATGGAAAATGATCTTAAGAAGTGTTGTAAAAAGACAGGTTGAATGGAAGTACATATGTCAGCAACCAATTCATAAAGAATGGCAACGGTAACAGTCCATCCAAAGGATTTCCAAACTGAGGCAAGCAAAATGACAGGTTGCTTGGTCTTCAATGCTGATGAGTTGTTTAAGTCTCTTTTCCATAGTTGGGTGGCCCATGATGCCTTCAAGGATTCACTGGCCTCTCTGGCATCTAAGTGACATGGAGGAACAGGCATGTTGTAAGGATCAACAACCTTTCCATTTGTGTAGACTTCAACAACAAATGGATTCATCCAGGTAAAAGTGACTTGTTGAACTATGTTGCTTGGAGGATAATCGCCCCCTGAAATTTTAGACTTTTCCCAGTATTCAGTGATTTCAGAGTGTGGGACATAAACGAATAACTCATAAGTTAAGTTTTTTATAGTTAAGAAGAATAAAGAAATATCAATTACTGAGTATTCGGCAGGCAAGACACCATAGTCAGAGGAAGACCAAGAGGTACTTTGATAAATTCTAAATCCATAAAAGAAAGCTTGTAAGGTATTGTAAAAGATATTAGAAGTGGAAACAGCAGGTGTTTTGAAAAATTGGGTATACTGCATTGGTAAAGAACCTAAGGTCAAATACATTAGATTCCAAATGGCATTGTTCTTCAAGTATGTGTTTGTGCCATTGTAAAAGATTTTGTTAATTTCTAACTGATAGGTAACAGAACCTATAGAACCCAATAAAATCAGTAAATTTAAAGCATGTTTTTTGTTTAGTTTAAAGATGTTCATGCTCAACTTAGTAGGACTTTTCAAATTAATTAATTCATACCAGATGGTAATCAAAAAGAAAATGGCTATGTACTTTTGACACATAGAAATGAAACATGGATTCAATACATTTAGGTCATTGGAAATGTATGGACTAGTAACTTCAGCAGGACATGTGTAACCAACAGTGGAGTTTGAGCTCCAGTTGTTGCTGTAACTACTATGCATCGCCATAATATTCTTTTTTGGTAGTATTGGTTGGTTTATAATCTATTTGTCTAAACAGTTTCAAAACATCAATGAGTTTATAGGATTATAAGGTGACTCGAAGTATATAAATATTCGAAGCGTAGATAAAATGCCCAAAAGAACTTAAGAATTGAAAAAAAAGGAGGGAAAGTGTGTGTGAAGAGCCTTCAGCCAGGAGATTAGAAACACCAAGTGTTCTCTTTTTTCCCTCAAAATGGATATAACCCCAAACGGGTGGGAAAAAAAAAAGGAAAGAGGAAAAACTCGTTAGCCGCCTGGAACAAAATGTTTCAATGGCGCTTTTATTTTACAAAAAAGAAAGGAACTAAATAAATTTATACGGCTACAGCGTTAACAGCGAAAATCTTATATACTAAGAAACTATATACTTGTATAAAAACCATTAAAAAGAACATTATCAAAAAAAAAAGAGCCGTGAGCATTATATGCCATTATCAGTTCGTTGATAATCTCAATTTCCTTTGAGGAACAATATGGATGATTAGATAAAGGCTATCAATTCCTTGACTAAAACATTGTTAATGTTATCTCCATTAAATCCGTCCTTTGTTAGTTCATTCTTTGTGTATTTTTTCAACACATCTAAAAGATCATCATTGAAGCTTAGATCCTCAAAGTTCAGGCTACCATTTTCATGTACCTTGTTCAAGATCTCTTCATAGTTGCTCAATAACTTGCCTTGCGTTTCTTCTCCATTGTCTAACCACTTGTTTATAACAAAGGACAACACGTAATCTCTATTTCTTTTGGATACCTCAATATCATACTTGTCAAAATATGGTTTTATCAATACATCTGCTATTTCCTTCAAGTTCTTGATTGTATCATACTTGTGTCCAAACGGATCATTGTCAACTTCTGGTGCACAAACAGCAACTTGCTTGATTTCCTTTGGACTATGGTTTATCAAAAAGACCTTTTCTGGATTCTTGAAGGTATCAACTATTTGATGGAATTCAGGAACCCTCTTGACCAAAGTTGTCATTCCCTTAAGTATTCTTCTATAAACAGGTAAAGTATGAATTTTATCAGCCCATTTGATCAATTGCATCAATGGTTGCACAGTTCCTCTTCTCAAGGCATAACTGTTGAAGTCATGTTGATCATTCTTGTAAATTCCATAGATTTTGAACACAGCTTCAAATCTCTTAACAGCCAGGTTTTTGTATTGCAAGGCAGATTTAGCTATTCTGATTTTCTCTGCTTCTTCTTCTGTTGATTGCAACTTGTTCAACTCAGTTTCAAGCAATCTTGAGTAGGCCTCGGCTTGCTCACTCAAAAACCATGTGTTTTGTACAGAGTGCAGATCTGTAATACCAGTATCACAATAGGATGTATCATTCTTAGTGAACATTGATATTAAGTCAACAGCCTTCTTCACATCATTGGCTCTTAAATGATATTTACAGGACTTGTTGTTCAAGAATCTATCCTTGGTGTCCTTTTCTCTGGCTACTTCCATCAATTCACAAGCACTCTTGAACTCTTTCATGTGCTTCAAGATTCTGGCTTGGAACAGTTCAAATTCCAATACCTTGCCCTCTACATCCAAGTATTGACATTTTTGAATCTCATTCAACGCAGCATCATAGTTTCTTTGGAACAAATACAAGTTAGAAAGGAAATATCTGATGATTGATTCAAGTTTGTTCTTACTTTGTTCATCGTTTTTAACATTTTCCTGTAAAGAGCTTAATCTTTCTTGACAGATTTCTTCAGCCAACTTTTGGAATTTCATACTTAACTTCAAGTTTCTAAATAATGGCTTCAACAATTGGAAAGATGCAAACACACCCTTGGCCCAGTATAGATCCAAGTAAAACTGTAAATATGTTTTCAATTCGGAGGCATCTTCAATGAATGTTAAAGGCATGAATCTACATGGTTCAGACAA
>ERZ794949.295-NODE-295-length-17084-cov-5.474543_pt1 | contig 17084 bp, 17 predicted proteins | sample MGYA00511363_ERZ794949 | MGnify/ENA primary metagenome ERZ794949 (study PRJEB30137, sample SAMN04331402) | food metagenome | isolation source: T1 must sample point D1 replicate B | place: Australia: South Australia ...
GCGGTACATGGCTGCAGGGGTGCGCTGAGGCTCGAGCCGGGCGGGTCGGCCCCTTGGTGAGAGCTGGGCTGGCGGAAGTCCGAGATGAGCCTCGACGGGCGGTCGCGGGTGGCCGGGTCGCGGTTGACGGGGTGCACAGTGGCAGTAGAGAGCGAGTCGTGCTCGCTCAGGCTGAGCAGAGTGGAGCGTCGTGGACAGAGACGAGGACGAGGGCCGAGACCGACCGCCGACTTCATCAAACCACTCGCTCCCTCGCCCTCACACGCCATCTGCTGGCTGTGCTAGGTGCTCGACAGACTCGTAGCTCTCCATCAAGCCCGCCGTCGCCCGCACAGCGCCCGCCCTCGCCCTCGACCTCGCTCCGTCCGCCTCTCCCCCACCAGTCGGTCCACCCTCGTCTGCAGCTTCCCACAGTCCGAGAGCAAGCTGACGAGCCTCCTTCCGACACAGTGGGACAGTCCTCAAGCGCCGTCAAGGTCACCCCGCAAGACCGCTCCATCCTCGAGTCCGTTCTCTCCTCCTCCCCCTCCCCCACCTCGTCATCCGGCAAGTCCTCCTGTCCCAGCTAGCTGATGCTCTCGATCTCTCCACTCACACAGTCTCAAGCTACAGCGCGACAAGCTCAAGCAGTACCAGCGACGGGTGCGTCCTTCTGCAGCCTCCTCACCTGGGCCCCGCCGGCGCCTCCTCCGGCAGCGGCTGCGCTCTATATGTCGCGGAGGCCATGAAGCTGACGCTCACTCCCTGCACGCAGATCGAGGTCGTCCTCGCCCGCGAGCGCGAGATCGCCGCCGACTCGCTGCGCCAGGGCAACAAGCAGCGCGCGCTCATCGCCCTGCGCCAGAAGAAGTACCAGGAGCAGCTCTTGTCGCAGACGGACGCGCAGCTCGAGACGCTGCAGAAACTGGTGCGTGGTCCCTCTGGCTCGCGGCGTCGGCCTGTGCTCGTGCTGGCTCGCGCCTGTGCGGGACGGGCCGCAGTTATCGTGGTCCAGGTCCCTCGCTCACGCTCGCAGCCCTCGCGCGCAGGTCCAGTCGATAGAGTACTCGCTCGTCGAGAAGGACGTCCTGTACGGCCTGCAGCAGGGCAGCGAGGTCCTCAAGCAGCTCAACAAGGAGATGGACCTCGCGACCGTCGAGCGCCTCATGGACGACACGCGCGAGGGGATCGCGTACCAGGAGGTGCGTCGGCCGCTCTCTCTTGCCTTTCATGAGGAGCCTCGAATTCTGTCGGGGCCGCTACTGATAAATGTGGTCGCGATCGCGCACAGGAAGTCAGCGCGCTGCTGTCGAGCCGGATGTCGGCGCAGGACGAGGAGGACGTGCTCGCCGAGCTCGCGGCGATGCAGGCAGAGCAGGTGCGTCTCCTCTTCCTCTCCTCGTCCCTTGACGCTCGTGCGGCATGCATGCCGCGCCCCGCGAGGGTCGACGCGTGCGAGCAAGGAACGCTCACGCCCACTCCTCGCTCGCAGACCTCGACCAAGCTCCCCGAGGCGCCGACGCACGCCCTACCCGAGGTCGAGCGACCAGCCGTCGTCGTCGACGCCGACGCCGACGAGGAGGACGAGCGGCAGGCCGCACGGGCACGGCCAGAGCGGCAGCTCGTCGCGGCGTGAGCCGGAGCGGCGCAGCCGTGTCGCTGCTGCGGATGTTGCGACGCGGCCCGCGCGAGGAGCATGTAGACCTTCTGTGCCTGTATCAACTCGTTCGCCGAGTCCTTCTGTGCAGCGGCTCGTCGAGAGCGTCTCGCCCGGCCGGCTGCGAGCAGGCTCGACCTCGCGCTCTCTTCCGCCTGGCCGTAGTTTTCTCACAGCCTATTCACGGGCCTACGAGTGTATCAGAAGCAAGCTTGAGCTGTCTTGACCCGGTCCTGAGAGCGGTTCGCTGATCTCCTCCGCCGCCGCCGCCGCCGCCGCGCCGGCCTCTCTCCACCACAGCTCGGCACTCGCACAAGATGAACCAGGAGGAGCTCGAGACGTACGAGGTACGTCCATAGTCGACGCTACAGCCACCCTGCGCAGCCGCTGACCCTCCCTCACCTCCCTCGCCCCCGCTCCACCCGATCCCTCATCTCTCCCCGCGCCCACTCGACCGCGCACCACCGCCTGCAGTACCAGCTCTCGCAGATCAAGCTCGGCCTCGTCAAGGACCCGAGCAACACCGAGCTCCAGACGCTCAAGAGCGAGCTCGAGGACCTCATCTCGCTCACCCGCGAGTACCTCGGCGCGCAAGCTGCACCCGCCCCACCTGCCGCCTCGACCTCTTCGTCCGCCGCACGAGCACCCTCTGCGACCTCGCCCGCACCACGCGCCTCCCCCGCCTCGGGCCGACCGGCCACCCTCGGCGCCGCCCCTTCCTCCTCTTCCACCGCCACCTCGAGCGCCGCGCCGCCGCACAAGTTCGCGACGGGCGACGACTGCTCGTGCCGGTACAGCGACGGCAAGTGGTACCCGGCGCGCATCACGAGCATCACCGGGTCGGCCGACGCGCCCATCTACACGGTCGTGTACCGCGGGTACGACACGCCCGAGGTGTGTTCGGCGGGCGACGTGCGGCCGGTGAGCAAGTGGGACGCCAAGGAGGCCAAGGAGCGCGAGGCGCAGCAGCAGGGCGACAAGCGCAAGCTCATGAGCGCGCCCGAGCTGAGCAAGGACGACGTCGAGAAGGAGCGCAAGCGGCGCAAGAACGAGAAGAAGGCAGAGACGCAGAAGGCCAAGGCCGAGGAGGCGAGCTCCAAGGCAAAGAGCTGGCAGAGCTTTGCCAAGAAGGGCACCAAGAAGGGCGTCCACATCCCGGGCGTCGCAGGTGCGTCCTCCCCTCTCTCTCTCTGGCTCTCTCGCTTCCTCCCCCGCCTCGACTCGACTCGCCCCTGCCTCGGCTGACATCGCCTTCCTCTTGCGCGCAACAGGTGGCAGCATCTTCCGCTCGCCCGACGACGGCAACCCGAACGCCAAAGGTGCGCCCGGACCCTGTCCTCCCTCTCTCCCTCTTCGCCCTCTCGAGCCGACCCGCTGACCCTCTCTCCCTCGCTCGCTCGCAGTCGGCGTTGTCGGTGGTGGTCGCGGCATTACGCAGAACTCGCAGCGCAAGCGCCAGACGTTCCTGGACGGCGGCGACGACTGAGCCTCCCCTCTCCTCCCTCCCTCCCTCTCGTCCTCCTCGCGCGCCTCTTTCATCAACCCATACGCCCATCGTAGCATTTTTATTGACCCTCCTGCCTCACTCTATCCACGGAATGTACGATCAGCGATTCACCCTCTCGAGCGCTCGCGTCGGTCCCGGTCAAGGCGAGATGCGCTCCTCCTGCTCCTCAACCCGCTCTCGCCCGACTGGCATTCCTCCTCTCGACCGTCTGAGAGATGCAGGGTCCCCTACGCTGGCTCCTGCTTGCGCTCGCCCTTGCTCGCCTCGTCCTCTCGGTGCGAGCGCTCGCCGGCTCTCGGCTCGAGCGCTCGGACCCTCTTCCTACTCGCTCGCCGCTCGAGCAGCCTCTCGAGTCTCGCTCTCTCTACTGTATCTCTGAGGGCTCTAGCACTTCTCGGTGCAGGAGAGGGACGAGGAGCGGAAACTGCGAGTCTGTAGTTGCACAAGGAGCGCGCGCGAGCTGGAATAAGAAGGCCTCTCACCTGCAAGAAACCGGTCACGCCGTCGCCAGCCACACGCCCTTGAGCTGGGCGATCGCAGCGATCGTGCCGCACACGCCGACCCAGGTGTTGTTGGGGAGGAGCCCGCCGGGGAGGGACCTGCGCGCGCGTGCGGGCGAGAGCTCGTCAGCGCGGCCCGCTCTCGACATGTACCGAGAGAGGGAGAGAAAAGGGACGTACCAGTGAGCGGTGAGGGGCAGGTACCCCGCTTGGACCCAGCAGTCGCGCTTGAGGGTCTTCTCCTGCTTGACGAGCGCGGCGAGCTGCGCATTCTCGTCCTGGACGACCTCGGGCGCCGTGTTGCCCGCGCGGACGCGCTCGCGCGTCGAGCGGATGAGGGCGCTGCGCGACTGGCGCAGGAGCTGGAACGAGCGGCGGATGTGGAAGATCTGCCTGCGGGCGGTGGTAGAGGAGGGAGAGGAGGTGCGAGAGCTGGGTCAGGAAGCGCCCGTGGTGCGAAAGGAGTGACGGACGTGACGCACAGGACGACATAGGCGGCCCAGAAGCGGCAGGACCAGACGGCAATCTGGCCGATGCGCTGCGGCGCGACCTTGAAGATGCCCTTGCCGGCGAGGTAGTCTGCGCGGACGCGCTTCGTCAGCTCTGCGCCGCCAGGGCCCGAACGAAGCAGCGAGGTGGAAGGGACGTACAGAAGTGCTCGAGCGGGTAGTAGAGGATCATCGACAGGCACTGGAGCCTCTGGAGCGTGAGGAGCTGCTTGTCCTTGGGCTGGCGCGCCGGGTCGTTGAGCGACTGGGCCCACTGAATGATCGGGAAGATGCCGAAGATGCGGTAGCTGCGAACGAGAGTGAGGATGAGTGACTGAGACGTGGCTGACAGGAGGAAGGAGAGGAAGAGGGACGCACAGCACTCGAGCGTCCGAGATGGTCGCGCGCAGCTTCTCGACCCGGAGCGCCAGGTCGGCGTTGGTCTTGCTCTGCAGGCGCTTCGAGTTGAGCGCGGCGACGACGATGTGCGCGGCATCTGCGGTGCATGCGAGGGAGCCAGGTCAGCCGGGTTGGGCGAGAGGTGGGGAAGGCGAAGGGGAAGGGAGCGAGGCAGCCAGCCGCTGCGCTGCGCGCGCTGCGTGTGTGGAGAGAGAGAGTTGTGACGCACACTGGTAGACCATGAAGAGCCTGTCCTGCCCGCTCTGGCTGCCCGTGACGCGAACAAAGTGCGCCAACACCGGCGACGGCATGGCGAAGGGGCTGAGCGACAAACCCGAGGGCTTGCTGGGCATCCTTGGCGGTAGCTGGTGGATTGCTAGGCTGGTTGAGCGAGTAGGAGAGCTGTAGCGCCGTGTGGTGAGGCAGCTCGAGGAAAGGAGATGAGGACGGTGGGGAGGAGGGCGAGGAGCGAAGCGGGCGGTGAGGCGGTTGGCGGTCGGCGGGGTGGCTCGGCTTGGTGGTCTAGTGTGCGGCCCTGGTTGGAGCTGGGCTGTCTGAGCAGAAGCGAGGAGGAGAGCGACGAGAAACCGGGCGGCCAAACGCCGGAGCTTTCGAGCTGTGCCGAGCAGTCGACGTTGCTCTCTGGACAGCTTTGCGCCGCTTGTAGGGCTACGTGATATCTTAGTAGGACTGGTCCGCAATCGACGAGCTGCGCCGAGCGAGTGAAGGAGGATCCGCTCGGCGCTGCGCTTGCGGCCGCGGCCGCTCTCGCAGTCCGAGTCTTGGCCGCAGGCGGGCGTGACTATCACCTGGCCCCCTGCTCAACAGCCATAGCGAAGGAGAGCTAGACAGAGCGGGCGAACAAGCGCGCAGGGACGCGGAGCGGGGCGGCCTGAGCGCGCGCTTCCTTCTCAAATCCGCTCACTCGACGACCGCTTTTCGACAGAGTACAACAAGCTCGTTCCTGCAGCTCATACTTCTCTACTCTCGCACGACGGCAAGCCCTCCCGACTCGACGATCTCGCCCCAGAGCGTGTCCAGCACGTTGAGCAGGAGGTGCGCCTTCTCGAGGTTGACCTGCGAGCGACGGCGCGAAAAGCGGGTCAGCTCGCTCGGTACAGATCGACGAGGGCGACGAGAAAGATGGGCGCGCCTGCAAAGAGTAGTGGACGCCGTCGTAGGACCGTGCGCCCTCGCTCATGCCGTAGAAGTCGAGGTACCGCCACCCCCCGAGCGCGGCCTTGTCGACCGGGGTGTGCGCGCGCATGGCCAGCTCGACCTGCTGCTTGAAAGCGCGGACCTTGTGCGGACCTTGTCCTGCGGCGGCGCGGCGAGGGCATGTCAGCCTGAGGAGCGCGCCGGCGAGACGCTGTCGAGCGGGATGGAGAGAGCGAGAGAGGGGACGCACGCTCGAGGTACTGCGGCGGGAAGTTGTCGCCGGGCTTGTGCGGGCCCGCAAAGAGGTTGAGCGGGACCGGGTACTGCCGAGAGAGGCGGTCGACGCTTGCCGGCCACCACGCCTTCTCGAGCTGCGAGAACTCGTAGTTGAAGTGCGCGCCGAAGGCCTGCAGCGTGTAGAGCATCGTCAGTAGAGCGACGACGTCACGGCGAGAGAAGAGAAAGGCAGCGCACCGAGATGAAGACGGGCGAGTAGAGGTGCGAGCGTTGAGGAAGGCGGTCGTGCCAGTCGCGGTAGACGTCGTAGGTCGCGCTGCACGAGGTCGACGCAGCAGTTGCAAGGTCAGCACGTCGTCATGGGCATCTCGAGAGGTCGGGCTTGTAGTAGAGCGGGACGCACACGTCTGGCTGGAACCTGCGCGCGCGAGGAGGAGAGGTCAGCTCGCTCGAGAGGACCGAGCGCTCGGCGAGAACACGCACATGGCCGAGTAGAAGAGCTGCGCCCGTCCTCCACAGACAGGGTAGCCGGCCATCGTGTCAAAGGCGACCCGAGTGCGGCAGAGCTTGCCGTCGTCGAACATGTGCTCGCCGCGGCAGTCGCTGGTCGTCTCGAAGTCGGTCACGGCGCCGTCGATCCGGCCTCGCAGGATCATGAGGAGCGCCGAGTACAGGTGTCGACCGAACGAGTCGCCCGTCAAGTAGAGCCTGCGGCGAAGAGAGGGTCAGTGCGCTGCTCGAGCGAGGGGAGCGGAAGGGGAGAGAGGACGCACCCGCCGAACGCGCCCAGCAGCTCGCACGCCTCGTCGGCCGAGTACACCTTGGGCGTCTCGCACGAACTTGCGCCCTCGCCGGCGGCCTCCTCGACCCACCCTCGCTCGTCGCCGAGGTCGAACGACCACTCGATCGGGCGCAGCTCGACCTCCTTGGGCTGGCTGAAGTCGGGGTGCGTGCTCGCACCGTCGGGTCGCACCTTGGCGCCCTTGATGGCCTCGAGCAGGTCGTCCGTCGCGCACGAGGTCGAGGTCGAGAGCCCGTGGGCGGCGAAGCGGCTGCGAGGTCCGACGAGCGTCGGGTGGTACGGCGCTGGCGCGCCGCGCGAGGCGCCTCGTGCGGTCGAGGAGAAGTGAGAGAGAGGGTAGGACGAGGTCGAGAGAGAGAAGAGGGTGGCGAGGCTGATGGCGAGGAGGATGAGGAAGTAGCGCAGCTGTCGGCGCTGGAGGGCGACGGCCCACGCCCGGAAAGCGCCAGCCTCGTCGCTCACGACCTGCACGTCGAGGACAAGAGTTAGCGTCTGATGATGATGAGCTCAAGCGGTGCATGGACGTACAGGCTGGACGGCGACGAGCCTCGGCTTGTCGAACAGCGTCTCGCTCGAGCCGTCCGAGGTGAACGAGTCGTCCAGGTCGAGCCCCGGCGTGCCGGGGATGGAGACGTAGTCGTGCGAGGGGCGCGTCGGCATGGTCGTGAGGGAGTGTCGATGGCGCCGGAGGAACGAGCGGCGGGCGTCGATCGACGTGGGGAAGGTGTCGAGGAGGAGCGAGTCGGCGGCAGCCGCTGAGTAGAGGTCGGCGCCACGCCTGGGATGCGAGGTCGAGCTGGAGGAGCAGAGCAGGAGCAAGAGGCAGGAGCTCGCTGCCGGAACGGTGTTGTTGCCCCTTGGCACGGCAGGTTCCAACTCGTGGACGCGCCGCTCGCCGACGCGATCAAAGTGCGGCCTCGCCGGCGGCGCGATGGTCCGGAAAGCCGCAGACGGCGCGAGCGAGATGTACAGGTACCGTCACAGCACGACGAGAGCGACGTAGTTCGCGCCCTCCTCTCACGCACGAAGCTCGAGCCGACCAACTCGAGTCGAGCTGAGCGAGCCGATGTGGCAGCCGAGGTCGTGGCGGGGCGAGTGCGCGAGCGAGGCGTGCCGTACCGTGTGCAATCCTAGCAGCCTGCAGCGCAGCAGGGCTCGCACAGAGGCGAGGCGACAGGATGGCGGGCGCGGAGGAGGAGGAGCCAGATGAGCGAGAGCGACCGCCTCTCTCGCTGTCCACCACGCACCAGCCCTCGTCAAGATGGACGACCTGCGTGAGTCCGGCTCGCTAGATCTACCTGCGTGGCCCCTCGCTGACCCACTCGCCGTCCCTGCAGCCATGGTGCGCCTCTCGTCCAGCACCGCCTCGCCGTCGTCATCCCCGCGCCCACTACTCCTCCCTCGACCGTGGCACTAGGTGAGCTGACACGCCCTCGCACAGCTCGCAAGACCCGCCGACGAGGCCGCCATCGACGCGTACCTCGCCAAGTACAAGCCGTCGAGCGCCGACACCTCGGTCGGGCCCTGGATCTGGGTCGCCATCCCGCACGACGGCAAGGAGCTCGTCACGGAGGACCTCACCGACGCCACGCTCTCGTCGGAAGGCCAGCCGCTCATCGACCGCCTGATGGAGAGGCTCGAGGAGATCAAGGTGCGCTCGACTCTCGCTTACCTTCCCCTCGACAGCGACAGCGCTGACCCGCTCTCCGGTCGCTCGCAGGCTACTGCGCCCGTCCGCGCCAACAGAGCCACAGGCGCGCGCTCCCAGAAGGACTGTACGTCGCCCTCCCCTCTTCGCTCGTCCCACTGCATCGGCCCAACCAGCTGACCTCGTCCCCGTCTCCCCCTCGAGCAGTGCGCGAGGAGGCCTACGCCAACTTCAAGACCGACATCAAGGAGCTCGCGCAGAGACACGATAAGCTCAGCGGCAAGTGGCTCTTCTATCCGAGCCCCGAGAACGTCGACTTTGTCTGGAGCCTGATCGTCAAGGCCATCGTCGACGAGGACGGCCCGCTCGCCAAGACGGGCGCAGTCCACTGCGCCAAGGTCGCGACGACGCCCATGGGCGACGGCGACCGCAGCGCGCACGTCATCTGCGTCTACTGCGACGACTCGTACGACGAGGAGGCCGTCGGCAACGTCTTCAAGGTCCTCGTCAAGGACCTCGGCCAGGTCTCGCAGTCGTACAAGCCCGACGTCCTCACCCACCTCGGCATCGACTCGAAGCACGCGAGCGGCTTCCCCGTCTCGCTGTACAAGCGCACGACGTTCATGACCAAGGACGACATCGACGCGGCGTGCGAGGCCTTCTCGAAGAAGGCCGAGGCCAAGGTCAAGAAGGCCAAGGTCAAGACGCTCGAGGACGAGCAGGCGTCGGGCGCCGCCGACGGGTTCGACCCGGTCTCCGAGTCGGAGGACGAGAAGCCGCGCAAGAAGGTGAGGCGCGGCTGAGGTGGAGGAGGTCCGCGCGCCCTCGCTTTCTCTCTCTCGCTTTCCGTCGTTCGATACCCTCCCTCAGTGTCATACCTCCTCGTGCTGCAATGTCGTTCCTGCCTCAGAGCCGCTCGCAGCAAGAGAGAGCGAGTCGTTCGACCCGATCGCGCGCGGCGGCGCCGGCTGCGGCCTCGTCAGGGAAGCATCTCTCCTCGGCTCTCTCTCGTCCACCACCGCACCAGCCGCCTCGAGAGCAGCACGCACAGCAGGACAAGAGCTGTCTTCACCCCGCCACGCGTCTCGACTCGCACCCGCCGCTCCTTCCTCCTCGCCCTCGACCACCTCCCTCGCTCATCGAACGATGGGACCCGCTCCGCCCGCACAGTACCAGGCGGCGCCCAAGTCGCTCCACTACGAGTTTGGCGGCCCACTCGGGGCGCTCGGCGTCGTCCTCGCCGTGCCCTTCTTCTCCTACTGTGCGCTCGCCTCTCCTCGTCCTCGCACCACCCCACAACCGGCGAAAGCTGACCCTGTGGATGTCTCGCGCGCGCAGGGCTGCCGTTCGCCGCACAGAGCAACTTTCAGCTGAGCAAGTTCGCCGAGTTTCACGCGGCGGGCTGGCGCGCCATGCACGACCGCGCGTGGTGGGAGAGCCTGTGGAGCTGGGAGGCCTTTGCCGTCTACCTCGGCTGGTACTTCTGGTGCGTCGCTTGCGCCATTGCGCTCCCGGGCAAGGAGATCGACGGCGCCGAGCTGCGCAACGGCAAGCGCCTCAAGTACACGATGAACGGTGCGTCCCTCTCCTCGTTCGTCCTCCTCCTCTCTGAGCCACAGAGCTGACTCGCCGCTCCTGCAGCCTTCTCGACAATGATCCTCACGCTCGCCATGATCGGCGCATGGACGTACAAGTTCGGCATCGGCGCGCTCCTCTACGTCCCTCACCACTGGGCGCAGCTCGTCTCGGCGGCGTTCGCCTGGAGCACCTTCCTCGTGCGTCGCTTCGCTCGCTCCCTCTTCCTTCGACTGCGCGCCTGCACGAGCTGACTCTCGAGCACCTGAAGGCTACGTTCGTTTTCTTCCAGAGCTACATGGGCGAGCAGATGCTCGCGCTCGGCGGCAACACGGACAACGCCTTCTACAACGTGCGTCCCTCGCTCTCTCTCTCCCACGCCCTCTCGGTCCTCTTGCTGATGCTTCTCTCGCACGCAGTGGTTCATCGGCCGCGGTCTCAACCCTCGCCTCGGCGACTTTGACATCAAGTCGTTCAACGAGATGCGCCCGGGCCTCATCCTCTGGGTCGTCTTCGACCTCGCCTTTGCCGCGTGGCAGTACGAGCGCATCGGGCGCGTCACCGACAGCATGATCCTCACCGTCGCGTTCCACGCCTGGTACGTGTTCGACGCCGAGTTCAACGAGGTACGTGCGAGCCCGACCTCCTTCCTCCTCAAGCTCGTGCGCGACCCGGACGCTGACGCTCTCTCACTACCGCTCGCAGGCCGCCATCCTCACGACCATGGTGCGTCCTCTCTTCTCTCCTGGAGGATCTGTGCGGCACGGTGCTGACTCGCGCTCTCGCTCGCAGGACATCACGACCGACGGCTTCGGCTGGATGCTCTCGGCGGGCGACCTCCTGTGGGTCCCGTTCACGTACGGCTACACGGCGTTCTTCCTCGCGCTCCACCCGAAGGATCTCGGCGTCACTGGGTGCGCCGGCGTCCTCGCCGTCCAGCTCGTCGGGTACTACATCTTCCGCACGAGCAACAACGAGAAGAACGAGTTCCGCCTCGGGCGCAACCCCAAGAGTGCATCCCCCCCTCTCTCTTCCTCGCTCGAGTAGAGTCCCGGACGACGTGCTGACGATGTCGGCGCGCGCAGACCTCAAGTCGTTCCAGACCGAGCGCGGCACTCGCCTCCTCACGTCGGGCTGGTGGGGCCTGTCGCAGCACCCGAACTAGTGCGTCGCCCTCTCCCTTCCTCCTCCTCCGACGTGCTCCTCGAGTCCCTGTGCGCATCGCTGACCCTCTCCTCGCTCGTGCGCCCCTCTCCCTCGCGCGCAGCATGGGCGACTGGATCATGTCGTGGGCGTGGTGCCTCCCCTGCGGGTTCCAGAGCCCGCTGCCGTATTTCTACGTCATCTACTTCGGCATCCTCCTCTTCCACCGCCAGACTCGCGACGACGAGGCGTGCGCGCTCAAGTGCGTCGCTCCTCCCCCTTCTCCTCGTCGTGCTTTGGGGCGCGCTCGGGCCCTCCTCGGGTGCGGCCGGCGTCACGAGCAGCGGCTGACCCAGCTGTGGGTGCACTCGCGCAGGTACAAGAAGGACTGGGAGACGTACAAGAAGCTCGTGCCGTACCGGTGCGTCGAGCCTGTTCTCCGCATCCGCCCGCAGCTCGTTGAGCTGCACCGCCTCGTCGGCCCTCCTCTTCTCCCTCGCTCGGTCGCTGACGCTGCTCCTTTGCCTCGACAGCATCATCCCCTACGTGTACTAGACGTCGCTGTAGCAAAGAGCTTGAGCGGGCGGGAAATGCTTGAGACAGAGATGCGGAGTGAACGGTTGGGGTCGAGCGAGAGGGATCGAGAGGGAGCTGTTCTGCGGGACTGTGAGCGCTACCCTGTGAGTGCAGAGCTACTTGGGAAGCGCAGCTCCAGCAACGCAAGGAGGTGCGAGGCTGCTGCGGGAGGGGACGCCGCCGTCCTGCTCGTCGCGAGTCCGCCGTCGCTGCCGCCTCTCCCCCTCCCTCTCCCCTCACACCCGCTTGGCTCGCCAGAGCAAGGCCGCCGCACCCTCGTACACCTCGATTCGACCCTCCTCTCCCGTCCTCCCGCCTCGCCTCCGTCCCTCTCGGCGAATCGTCCAGGTTCGTCCACCCTCCCAACCTCGCCTTTCTGCCCTCCTTCCCGGCTCCCTCGCCTCTCTGCGGCACTGTGGTTGCCCGGATCGCACTTGGGACTACCTTGGCTCGCCTTGGTCGGCGGTGCAGGCGCTCGGGAGAGGAGCGGGCGTTTCAGCTCAGCATCCCCACCCGTCCCGAGCGAGCTCACACAGCCGCTAGAGCCGCGAGCGAGTGCTCTGCTGGACTGCAGAGCCCTTGCAGAGACCCTACAGCAGACCAGCGAGCCCGGCGACGAGAGCTGACACGATTCCTGCGCAGGCTCCCCCTCCCGACCTCCGCCCACCTTCCTCTCCTTCCTCTCGGCCCGCCCAGCTCCGTGCGACCCGGCCATGAACGGCCACCACACCCGTGCAGGCACCGGCGCCAACACGCCGTTCCACACGGCCACCTCTCGCCCTCTCGTCCTCCTCCACCCCTCGACCCAGACCCGCGTCTCGCTCCACGTCCCCTCGACGCCGCAAGAGTGGATCGCCGCCGAGGTCGCGCGCGACACGTTCCAGGACTGGCTCCACGCCGAGGACAAGAGCGGCAACCTCGTCGGGTTCGAGGCGGCCGAGATCGACGACGACGACGTCGCCCAGGATGGCGTCGACGAGCACCAGCTCGTCCTCACGGCCTACTTCCTCGCCCACGTCGCCGGCCTCCTCCCCTTCCCGGCCTCGGCCACCTCGCCCGCGACCGCGGCCGTCCTCCACGCCGCCTTCACCTTCTTCGCGCACGAGTACCTCGCGACGACCGACGTGCACTCGCTCGGCGCGAGCCTGTCGGCCCCGGTCCGCACCCTCGTCATCTCGGCCTACTTTGTCGCCAAGAGCAAGCTCGAGACGGCCGGCCACGCGCGCACGCTCCCCAAGCAGCCCCAGCCCGCCCTCCTCCAGCAGGCGACCAAGGGCCAGGCCGAGCTGTACGCCCTGTTCGGAGGCCAGGGCATGAACGAGGTCTACTTCGACGAGCTCCAGGTGCGCTCCCTCTCTCTCTTTCTGTCTCTCCTCGTCGGCGAGACTTGAGCGAAGCGCGTTCGGGCACTGACCCCCCCTCCCTCTCTTCCTCGCGCGCGCAGTCGCTCTACGACCTCTACACGCCCCTCCTCGTCCCCTTCCTCACCCGCGCCTCGGAGCACCTCGTCTCGCTCGCCGCCGCCGAGTCGTCGACCCTCCTGTACTCGCACTCGCTCGACGCCCTGTCGTGGCTCCAGGACCCGTCGACCCGCCCCGAGGTCCCCTACCTCGCCTCGTGCGCCGTGTCGCTCCCTCTCATCGGCCTCACCCAGCTCGCCCAGTACATCGTCTACGGCAAGGGCTCGTCGCTCGGTCCGGCCGAGCTCGGCGCCCAGTTCAAGGGCGCGACGGGCCACTCGCAGGGCGTCGTCTCGGCCCTCGTCATCGCGCGCGAGTACCCGGCGGCCAAGGGCGACGGCAGCGACGCGTGGATCCCGTTCTACGAGCAGGCGCTGCGCGGCCTGAGCGTCCTGTTCCAGATCGGCCTCCAGGGCACGCTCGCGTTCCCGCCCCTCTCGATCTCGCCGGCGCTCCAGGCGAGCTCGCTCGAGAACGGCGAGGGCACGCCGACGGCCATGCTCGCCGTGACGGGCCTCGAGCTCAAGACGCTCGAGAAGAAGATCGCCGAGGCCAACTCGCACGTCGCCGGCGAGGGGCGCGACGAGACGGTCCAGGTCTCGCTCTACAACGGGCCCAAGGCGTTCGTCGTCACGGGCAACCCCAAGGACCTCGTCGGCCTCGCCGACGGCCTGCGCAAGATCCGCGCGCCGGTCGGCAAGGACCAGTCCAAGGTCCCCCACTCGAAGCGCCTCCCCGTCTTCTCGATGCGCTTCCTCGCCATCAACGTCCCGTACCACTCGACCCTCCTCGCCGGCGCGACCGACAAGGCGCTCGCCGCCCTCGCCGACGCCGACGCCGCCTCGTTCTGGACGCCGTCGTCGCTCACGTGCGCCGTCTACAACACCGAGGACGGCTCGGACATGCGCAGCGCGCAGGCGCCGTCGCTCCTCGAGTCGGTCTTCACCCAGATCTTCACGTCGCCGATCTACTGGGCGTCCAAGGCGACCAACTTCCCGGCGTCGGCGACGCACGCCATCGACTTTGGCACGGGCGGCGCGAGCGGCATCGGCAGCCTGTGCATGCGCAACTGGGAGGGGCGCGGCATCCGCACCGTCATGCTCGGCAACCGCGCGACGGGCGTCGGCGCGGGCAAGGAGGCGTGGGGGAGCGTCGTCCCCGTCGAGCACAAGTGGGACGCCAAGTTCCACCCGCGCCTCGTGCGCACGAGCGACGGCAAGGTGCACCTCGACACGCCCTTCTCGCGCCTCCTGTCCAAGCCGCCCCTCATGGTCGGCGGCATGACGCCGACGACCGTCAAGGCCGGCTTCGTCTCGGCCGTCCTCAAGGCGGGCTACCACGTCGAGCTCGCCGGCGGCGGGCACTACAACGAGAAGGCCGTGCGCGCCAAGGTCGCCGAGGTCCAGAAGCTCGTCGACCAGCCCGGCATCGGCCTCACGCTCAACTGCCTGTACATCAACCAGCGCCAGTGGACGTTCCAGAACCCGCTGTGGCAGCAGATGAAGAAGGAGGGCGAGCCGATCGAGGGCCTCACCGTCGCCGCCGGCATCCCCTCGACCGAGAAGGCCAAGGAGATCATCGACGGCCTGCGCGACGCCGGCATCAAGCACGTCTCGTTCAAGCCCGGCTCGGTCGACGGCATCCGCCAGGTCGTCAACATCGCGTCGACCAACCCGGACTTCCCCATCATCCTCCAGTGGACCGGCGGGCGCGCCGGCGGCCACCACTCGTGCGAGGACTTCCACGCGCCGATCCTCGCGACGTACGCCTCGATCCGCCAGCACCCCAACATCCGCCTCGTCGCCGGCTCTGGGTTCGGCGACGCCAAGGGCTGCTACCCGTACCTGTCGGGCCAGTGGTCCGAGGACCTGTACGGCGTCGCGCGCATGCCGTTCGACGGCTTCATGTTTGCGTCGTGGGTCATGGTCGCCAAGGAGGCGCACACGAGCGAGAGCGTCAAGCAGCTCATCGTCGACGCGCCCGGCGTCGACGACGACAAGTGGGAGGCCACGTACGACAAGCCGACCGGCGGCATCCTCACCGTCAACTCGGAGCTCGGCGAGCCCATCCACAAGGTCGCGACGCGCGGCGTCAAGCTCTGGGCCGAGTTCGACAAGTGCGTCCTCGTCTCTCTCTCTCTCTCTCTCTCTCTCTCTCTCTCTCTCTCTCTCTCCCTCTCTCTTCGTCTCGCTCGTCATCGTCGTCGTCGTCGTCCTCGTTCAGAACTGACCTCGTTGCGCACGCTCCCCCTCCCTCGCGCTCGCCCCCCACCTCGCAGGAAGGTCTTCTCGCTCACCAAGGAGAAGCAGGTCGCGTGGCTCGCCGACAACAAGCAGTACGTCATCGACCGCCTCAACGCCGACTTCCAGAAGCCGTGGTTCCCCGCCAAGGCCGACGGCTCGTCGTGCGACCTCGCCGAGATGACCTACGCCGAGGTCAACGCGCGCCTGGTGCGCCTCATGTACGTCGCGCACGAGAAGCGCTGGATCGACCCGTCGCTGCGCAACCTCACGGGCGACTGGATACGCCGCGTCGAGGAGCGCCTGAGCAACGTCAACGACTCGAACGTCAAGGTCTCGGTCCTCCAGAGCTACTCGGAGCTCAACGACCCGCACGCCTTCCTCGACAAGTTCCTCGAGGCGTTCCCGGCCGCCAAGGACCAGATCCTCGCCTCGGCCGACGTCGCCTACTTCCTCGCCATCTCGCAGCGCCCGGGTCAGAAGGTGCGTCTCGCGCTCTCTCCCTCTCGTGCGCGCACTGGCCTCTCCCCGAGACCTGCTTTGCTGACTCTCTCCTCCCCCTCTCTCTCTCCTGCGCGCAGCCCGTCCCCTTCATCCCGGTCCTCGACGCGAGCTTCGGCGTTTGGTTCAAGAAGGACTCGCTGTGGCAGTCCGAGGACATCGAGGCCGTGTTCGACCAGGACCCGCAGCGCGTGTGCATCCTCCAGGGCCCGGTCGCCGTCCGGCACTGCACGTCGACCCAGATCCCGATCGCGACCATGCTCGGCGACATCCAGGACGAGCTCGTCGAGCGCGTCCTCGCCGACTACTACGGCGGCGACGCGACCCAGGTGCCCGACATCGACTACCTCGCGCCGCAGCCCAAGCCGGTCGACCCGGTCTCGTTCGCGGCCGAGCACGACGTCGCGCACGCCGTCGAGGACCTCGCCGACGGCGCCAAGAAGCACGTCTTCTCGATCAACGGCGTCCTCCCGCCGACGGGCGAGTGGCTCGCCGCGCTCGCCGGCCCCAAGCTCGGCTGGCTCCAGGCCTTCCTCAGCAACGTCTCGATCCAGGCCGGCGAGGCGTCGGTCCCCAACCCCGTCAAGCGCGTGCTGGCCCCGCGTCACGGACAGCGCGTCGAGCTCACGCTCCGCGCCGACGGCCAGCCGCTCAAGCTCGACGTCTTCTCGGCGATCCAGTGAGCGCACGGCGTCGGCGTCTGTCCCTCCCTCGTCCTCGACTCGTCCCTCCTTCCTTCCTCTCCTCGTCTCGTCCTCGTTCTCGGTTCTCCTTTAGACCCCCTCCAGGCTTTCTTCCTCTCTGTCTCGCACCGCCTAAATCTGTTCCCCTCTCCCCTCTCTCCCCTTTCTCCTCTTCGTCGTCGCCGCCGAGCGGCTCCTCGAACGACCCTTTCCCTCCTCCTTTTGCCCACCCTCGTCCTCGTTCCGGTTCTCTCTCTCGCTCTCTCTCTCTCTCTTCGCAACCCTCCTTCTCGGGCTCTCGCTCTCTTAGGTCTCCGATCCCCGTCAGTGCATAGAGAATGGAACGCGCGCCTTAGCTTTGATTATGCGAGCAGAGCTAATGCCGATTAGCAGAGAGTCAAGCCGCCCGGCCTGCGCTCCTCCTCGCCCCTCGTCCACTCGCCCTCACGACTGGGCACTCGACCTGGACCTCGGCGCGCGACCTGCACCACTCGACAGCACCTCTGTGCTCCGCCTGCGCCACCAGCCGCC
>ERZ794949.296-NODE-296-length-17075-cov-170.959577_pt1 | contig 17075 bp, 8 predicted proteins | sample MGYA00511363_ERZ794949 | MGnify/ENA primary metagenome ERZ794949 (study PRJEB30137, sample SAMN04331402) | food metagenome | isolation source: T1 must sample point D1 replicate B | place: Australia: South Australia ...
TGATCTTGGTGAATATTGGCAAAAAATCTGCTTTTAAAAAGCAATATATATTTTTTCGCCAGTTTAGTGACCAGTATCCACGGCTGAATTGTGTACCAAAGATGCTCAAAAAGATTTGGATACTTATCGATGATTTTTAACCAACCATCAAATTCATTAAATCAATGCAAAGACTTTGAACTTGATGTTTTCAAAACTTAAAAAGCTGAATTCACTTGCAAAGTAAGTTTTCAGTGAGTAATACGATTATGCAGCATTTGTTTAAAAAATTTTGATGTAGCTATTGAGCTATCGTCTACTATCGTAGGTATCCGAAAAAACAAAAATATGCAATAAACTCAATTCTTTGTTAGTAAACCGATATTATCTTACAACATATTTATTTTGTTTGTCATCACTTAAAAATAACAATCAAACGCTTTTAAAATTTACATTTAAGAATGATTACTAAACCGAAGTTGAACCAAAAAATTAAAGGTTGTGCTTTTTTTGTTCCTTTTTAAACTCTTTGTTTAAATCAAGTATCAACTATCATTAAATCAATTTTATCTTCATTTATAGACATTCCATTAACCCCGTAATGTTCTTCAATTTCGTAAATGTTACAACCAATTACATGCACTTCTTACTTACAATGTGTCAAAAATTTAGTAAATATTGGCACGTGTTTATAAATATTTAACTTCTTCATTTACCCCTGTCCAAAAAAATTTATAGCAAACAGAAGTTTGGAATTTATAATTACTGTAATCAAAAAATTTAATCATTTCTAATTAACGATTATATATAACCTCATCACAAAAATTGTGATCAATCTTGTTTGAATTAAAAAAAAAAAATAATAATAAAAAAATAAATAAAACCATAAACCATTTATATAATGTCAACTAACAAAGCCTTATTCGCCGGTAGAACTATTCTAGCCTCTGGCATTTCCAAATCATACAGTCAAGAAATTGCTCAAAAATGTCAAACCATATCATCTTCTATTATGTCTCCTCCAGGGAAAAAACCATTTTTAGTTGGTTTTTTGGCCAATGATGACCCTGCTGCAGAATCATATGCTAACTGGACCAAGAAGACATGTGAAGAAATGGGCTTTGAATATCAGTTAAGAAGAGTTCAAAATAAAGATTTCTTAGAAGAAAGAATCATAGAAGCAAACAACGATGATGCTGTTGATGGAATAATGATTTATTTCCCTGTTTTTGGTGATGCTCAAGACCAGTATTTGAAACAAGTCATTAGCTTAGAAAAAGACGTTGAAGGTCTGAACCACACATACTACCAAAACATGTACCATAACATCAGATATTTAGATCAAGAAAAGACCAAAAAATCTATAGTACCTTGCACTCCTCTAGCCATTATAAAAATCTTAGAATACTTAAAAATCTACAATTCTTTGCTACCAGCCGGTAATAGGTTATACGGTAAAAAAGCCATAATCATCAACAGAAGTGAAATTGTTGGTAGACCTTTAGCTGCGTTAATGGCTAATGATGGTTGTGAGGTTTACAGTGTTGATGTCCATAATATTCAAAAATTCACTAGAGGTGAGGGTTTGAAATTTTCTAAGCACCATGTTGAAGATTTAGGTAGCAATACTCCTGAGTTACTAAAACAATTGTCAATTGATGCCGATATTGTTATCACTGGTGTTCCTGTAGATAATTACAAATATCCAACTGAAAATATAAAAGAAGGTGCTACTTGTATCAACTTTTCTTTCCACAAAAACTTCAATGAAGATGTTAAGTTGAAAGCCGGATTATACGTTCCAAGCACAGGTAAAGTCACAATCTGTATGCTGCTAAGAAACATGTTAAGACTAATAGAAAATAAGTATCAAAGTAATAGTAGCCCTATTGCCTAAATAAACTTAAGATTATTACAATCAATTTTATTATTATTATTTTTTTTTGAAAAGCAATAATTAATCTGTTTTTTTTTTTTTGTTATATATACAAAACTTATTTCTTAACTTTCTTTCTAGATGGTTGTTCAATGATTTCTTGTTCTTGTTCTAGTGTATATGGTTCTTCATCACTACCAAATTCTTCTTCTTCATCATTCAAATAGTCTTCTTCCATAGCTTCGTAATCAACTTGATCATATCTAGGTTTCAAACCCTTCATCTTTCTTGTCTGTAGACCACCTAAATCTTGTTTACCCATGTGAATTCTACCTAATTTGTCACCCATGACATCCATTTCAATATTCTTTTCCATCTTGAAGTTATTGGCGTTGTTGGCACCATAAGCTTGCTTAGGTTTTCTCATAGCTTCCTTTTCCATATCAGCAGCAGGTAATTGTTCTCTGCCAACCTTGAAATCTAATCTTGGGCCAAGTTCTTCTAGTTCAATTCTTGGAAGTAACTTACCAGTGTTGGAATTTACGACACTACCGTTATTAGATTTGTATGACTTGATTTTATAAACTCTGAATAAAACATTTGGTAATTTATTGCTAACTGTTTCATCATATTCACTATCAACAGATAAACTGATAACATATTGCAAAGCCTTAGCATCTTGTACTTGAGAAGAACTGTCCCCTTTGTATAGATCCATAAATACAGACTTTATGTGCTTATAAGTAGGATTGGTATTGAAGATATCACCTTGAATAGAGAACATAGGTTTCAATCCAACATTGTAGGTCAATTTCTTGAAATCTTGCATTAGCTTGAAGTTCTTGACAACTTGTAATTCTATGATATCATAAACTTTGTATTCAAAAAATCTAACAAAAGTCAAGTTATTTGGTCTTTTCTTGTTGTTGGAAGATAGGACAATTATAGAGGCATCGTTTTTTTCACTGAAGAATTCTAAGTTTGTGTGGTCAGCTTTATCGAATGGTAATAAATCCTTGTTTTGGTTCTTCTTGGTGAACTTCTTCATGAATGGTTTTTTCATGTTACTTAAGTCTATGGTTACATCTTGTAAAGCTTGATTAGATGTGTGGGTTGGAATGAATAAAGCTGTTTTGACATTTTCAACTAATTTTCCTTCTCTATTTTCTAAAGCTCTTTTGGATCTAGCGTTTTTTGGTTTTGTTGATCTAATCATTTTGTAAGCTGGTTTTAATTACTTGATTGTGATTTTGTTTTGGTTGTTATCTCCTATTACTCTTTTGCTTACTATAAATATATATAATGAATTATTGCTTATATTTTTTTAATTATAATTAATCTACAAAGGTAGAAGTAGTAGCAAAAATTTTAAAATATCTAGAAATATCAATATTACCTAAATAGGTAATTTTGGAGATTACCCAAAGAGGGTGAAATTTCCAAAATAAATAAAAAAAAAGAAATTAATGTACGTCACGTGCTTTTCATACTTTTTGCATAAACCACAAATATGTACGATTTTTCTTTGTTGCTGGTAGTTTAAAATTTGTGTATATTTAAAATGTACTATGGTAATAGAACCCGTTTTAGGTTTAATTTGAGACGATTTATTTGGGGTGTTATTTTTAATCACACGAAAAATTATATTTATAAAAGCCCTAAACCAATTGTTTATGACAGTTTAAGAATATGTCAAGATCTTCTGTTAACCCTACAAAAATTGTAGCTAAGCCATCAAACAAAAAATTGAAAAAATTAGAAAAACTGAAAAGAAAGTCATCAGGTAGTTCCAGACCTTCTTCCAATGATTCCAATTTATCTTTACAATCTGGAGATACAAATAATAGTTTGAATGATTTTGATACTGTAAATAATGTAATTGAAAATGATAATGTAAATCAAACATCCAGCAAAGAAGTCAAAGACGTTTCTGCACAGCTATCCAACATTGAAGAAGTCGATACACCAATAGCAGATGATGATGAAGTTCACAGCCAAAAGGAAGAAATCAGCAATAAAAGTGTTTTTGCTTCTGATGACAATGAAGGTGAAGTTGCCGATGAAGCCAAGAAGGAATCTTTTATAACGATTAATAGCATTGAAAAGAGCGATTTATCCATTGATCAGTCCAATAAAGAGGAAATAACAAACCCAGTTATTAAAGAGAATGAAATTGCAGAAGCAAATAATGAGGAAGGGACCGTGGAAGAAAAAGTTTCAGAGGTAAATACTAAAGAAGCAAACATAGAACAGGAAAATACAGACGTAAACAATGTAGAATCAACTGAAGAGGAAGAAGCTCCAGAACTATACACTGTAGAAGCAACCGAAGAGGAAGAAGCTCCAAAAGTAAACACCGAAGAAGCAACCACCGAACCGCAAGCTACAGAAGTAAAAATTGAAGAATTAACTGAAGAGGAAGAAGCTCCAGAAGTAAAAATTGAAGAATCAACTGAAGAGCAAGAAACTACAAAAAAAAATACTGAGGAAGCAATTGCAGAACCAGAAGTAAACATTAAGGTAGCAACTACAGAGCCTGATGTGACTATTGAGGAAGACATTACAGAACCAGAAACTTTAGAATTAAGCATTGAGGAATCAACTGAAGAGCCAGAAGAAAACATTGTGGAAGCAACCGAAGAGCAAGAAGCTCCAGAAGTAAATATTGAAGTAGGAACCGCAGAAGAAGAAGCTCCAGAAGTAGACAATGAGGAAGCTACCGCAGAACCAGAAATGAACATTATAGAGTCAACTGAAAAGGAAGAAGATCACATTGGGGGCATCCAGGAACCAATCACTGAACCAACAACTTTAAATGGAGCTGAAACAGGAGATTTTAACGATGAGTTCGGAATCTTGAAAAAAGATAGCAAGGATCACAAAGAAGATTTAAACATTGAAGAATCTGTTTCAGATAACGCAACCAACAGTGATATTAATAATTTTACTCCAAAAGAACCAATTAACGGTTTTAATGAAAAATCCGAAATCAATAATGAAAACCTGGTTAGATCTGATTTATTTTCTGATGAAGAAGTGCATTCAGACAATCTAGATAATCAAATTTCAAGCCACAGTACTAATATTTCAATGGATGTAGAAACAGAATCTGAAGAATATGCTGATATTAACTTCAAGCCAAAATATTCAGAAAACAACGTAGATGATCATATCTCCTCTGAAGAAACACCTGATATGGATGCAGAATTACACCATATCAGGGAAAATAACAATCCAGACATGGTGGATTTAGAAATTGTGGAATCGGAAAACGATCAGGCCTTTACCATTAAACAAGACTATGCAGATTTTATGAAGATAGATAATACTTCCAATACTGGTACATCTCATACGAGCTTAAAAGACAACGTTAATATACTTTTGAATCATCGAAAGTATATATTAAAGTCGATAACAACGGAAGAATCAACACCATTCACTTCCGGAATTTTAAACAGTGAATTGAATGCGGACTACGATATATCTGTCAATATACTAAAGAATGGTCACATTAAATTTTCTAATATCAGCAACAAACATTCTTTGGATTTGGAGTATAATTTATTGGAATTGTTGCAAATTAGCCTGAGTCAGTTACCTTACCTAAAAGTTTTTTTAAAGTCCAACTACTCTACAAATTCATTAAATGACAACCTTCATGGTAAAATGAATCCGTCTGCCCTGATATTTGATTCATCTTCTGGTTCATTATGGGATTTTGAAAACATAAGAGGATGTTTTTCAAGCAAATCATACTTTTATAAGCAAAATGACATTTTGAAAAAGTTAAACTTCACTGCAGAAAAAGACATTTCGTTTTTACCAAAAAGTGGATGTATTTTGTTCAAAAATGATAAAAATCAATTAGTCTTATACAATGTTTACAAGAATCAAGTAACATTTTTAAAACACAAACATGAGAAAAGACATAAAGGTTTGTTTAACAAGGTGTTAACCTATATTGAATCACCTAGAAGTGATATTATAGATTTTGTTGTTGAGGATGGTTTTAGCGAAGATACTGTTACTGTATTATTTGACTCTGATATAGCTATGTATCACATCAGGAAACATAATGATAGATCGGACTCAAAGTTTCACTTTGACAAGAATTTAGAATTTAGTGCTGTAGAGAAGGATGACTTGATTCATAATAATATTTTGGACAAAAAGGCACCAGTGACCATTTTGGCACTAAATAAGGTTTATTCTCATAAAAAAGAATTTTTCTATTCTTTACTTGTTGCAAAAGACATTTCTAAATTGGTATACGTAAATGTTTCTATTTCTGATAAATTTGAGGTTTTAGGATACTATGAGATAAACCAATTTGAGCAAAAGTCAGATCTTTACAGAGGTAAATTAAACGTTCAAACATCTTATATTGAACAGCAAGATTTCTATACTTCCTTCATCACTTATAAAAATGAAATTATATTAACGCAAATTCCATTAAATGGTAATAAGAGTGAGCTGTTGTTTTCTGATGTTGTTCTCCATGCTGATGAAACAACTGTTTTTCCCGGTACAGTCTATCAAGTTGAATTTGAAAATGACAAATCAACGTGCCTATCATATCAAACCAATTTTGGGGGTCAATTCACGTTTTATCAACTTCATATTAAAAATCAAGAAGAAATTGATAATACTGACCAAAATTTAGAATTTTTAAACTTCCACATTAGCAACTACATCTTTAACAAAGTCATAGACAATGATGGAGAATTGTTGAGTAATAAGTTAAATTACCAATGGTTTGCATCCGAAATGAAGACTTTTGAAAATGCTTTTAAAATTCAAGTAGATATGATAATTCAAAGTGATGAAATTTCTTCACAACAGAAGATTAACTTATTTGAGAATGGATTAAACAACATTAATGTTAATATTAACACTTGGCTAACGTTTGTATCCACAGATTTTATGAAATTTTTGATATTAAGAATTCTTGAACATTTAAGCACTTTAAAGGTAACAACGGCCATTGATGATGCTACACCATTAGCTGAAGAGTCTGTACTAAAAGTTTTCAAAGATTTTAAACAAAAATTTTTGGCTTTTGAAAAAGTTGCTATAAACTTTGATCAGTTGTTAGATTTTGTTTCCAAAGTGATATATGAACCTTTGTTGTGCGGAATAGAAAGACAATATAGATGCCAATACTTTGAACAAATAATTGGCAGCAGCTTATACAAAAATGTTTTATTCTCAACAAATGTTAAGAATGAATTGCTTGGTTTCATCTCTCTAACTCAAACTCTTAACTTAGAGTATAGTGAAAAAATATTCACTGGTCTACTTACTGTATTAAATGTCATATACTACCAAAACCATATGGGTATTAATAAAATGAATACATTAGTTTTGAGTATTGGAAGTATTTTGGACACTTTTAAGGGGCAATTAAGTATCAATGAGATAAACATGCTAAAGCATTTAACTGTTATCAATAAAGATTGGATAAGTATGTTTAAGATTTATGATTACTTATCAAGTACCAAAAAAATTCAGTATTCTGAGTATCCAAGTTTCTTTGAATCAAAGGAAAATAAAAGAGTATTGGTTAACAGCTTTTTGGATTTGTACTTGAACAGAGGTTACAAAACAAAATTGCAAAACTTCTTTGACATAATGGGAGGTCTAGAAAATACTTTCTTCATAAATCAAGTTTACCAAGAATTAATTTCAAGAGAAAGGGAGAATATTGTCACTGAAGTATTATGGGCTTTTGAAACATTAATCAATAAAGATTATAAAAAAGCTTTTGAAGTTCTTTCTGAAGTTGAAAACAACAAATCTAAACCTTTAGATGTTGAAAGCAAATACAAAGATTTCAAAGAATTTAAAATTAGCATGAAAAAATTGCTTGAAGTGACAACTTCCAATGAAGAAAAAGTAAATACTTGAATATATAGAGCAACTTTCAAAGTCTCATTTTTTATAACAAAAAAAAAAACCACCAAAAACTAAAACAATTAAACACTCATCTTCATCTTAATAGACTTATAAGGGTTGTAGTCTTTGATTTCAAAATCTTCCAACTTGAAATCATCAATGTCTTTAATATCTCTTTTTATTTCTAAAGTAGGGAATTCTCTTGGAGTTCTTTCAATTTGTTCTTTCAAAGCATCTACATGATCCTTGTAAACGTGAGCATCACCCATGGTGTGAATAAATTCACCACAATCCATATCAACAACCTTTGCAATCATTCTGGTCAACAAAGCATAAGAAGCAATGTTGAAAGGAACACCCAACCCCATATCACAAGATCTTTGGTATAAGATACATGACAATTGAGGCTTTTGGTCTTTAGGGAAAGAAACATAGAATTGACAGAAAACGTGGCATGGCGGAAGAGCCATTTTCTTAAAGTCTGGTGGATTCCAAGCAGACATGATGATTCTTCTATCGTAAGGATTGGTCTTCAACTTATGAATTATATCGCTTAATTGATCGTATCCTTTGTTTGTGTAGTCAGTGTGACAATCAACATATTCAGCACCAAAATGTCTCCATTGGAAACCATAAACAGGACCTAAATCACCTTCTTCTCTGTCAGTTAACCCAAGAGAATCTAGGTATTCACGAGAACCATTACCATCCCAAATTTTGACGCCTTCTTTTTGTAGATTTTTGTTATTGGTATCTCCCTTAACAAACCAAAGAAGTTCTAATATAATAGCTTTGGTAAATACTCTTTTTGTTGTTAATAAAGGAAATTTGTTGTCTTTAAGTGAAAATCTTAATTGTGGTGGTGCAAATATCGATAAAGTTCCTGTACCGGTTCTATCTGGTCTGGTTTCACCATTTTCGATGATGTTTTTACATAAATCTAAGTATTGAAGTTCTTCTTTGTTAAGGAATTCAGTCATTTTGCCCTTTAAATCGATTATTTATGGTATTTTTTAATGTTTTATATTTCAAATAATGTATACTGTAATTAAATACTGTATATATAATGGCATATATGAGCATGTATTTTTTTTTTTTCCTTGCCATAATAGAAGCAAAACAATAATAATTGAGCTCCGGGTAACGCGTTTTCGTGTCATGCCCCAAATAGGAAAATAAGCATGGTAGGGTAAATAGTAACTTTCGGATATAAGTATCGGAAATAACAATCGGTGTTTACACCTGCGGGTGCCTACTTTTTTTTTTAAAATGCAGTATTAACACTTTAGCAGTATTTATTTAGATAACACTTTATCATTGGAGCATGATTGACCCAAGAATAACCTAGGAAACATGAACTATAACATATTTGATGAAAGCGATAATGAAATTTTAGAAGATGCTTGGAAAGATCCTTTGGAAAATGATAATCATTCAATAAATAGGGAGGACAGTGATTATGAATATAACAAAGTTTCTGATAACGATAACAACTCATACACTGAAGAGTTCAATATCAGTACGGTGGAATCTGACAATAATTCTGTGAAACAAATTCTTAATGAAATTATATCTGAAAATGATAATTCAAAGTCATTTTTGAATATTGAAGATGATAAAATTAACAAAGATATCAGTATAGAAGAAAACATCTTTAATGATGCTAACGACGTTAATATTTTTGAAGATCTACCTACAGATGATTCGCCAATTGAAACATCATTTACCAGGACCAAAAGTTCTTTGAAGAAAAATTTGAAAAAGACCCATGGTTTACACATTCAGAAGTTGTACAATAAAGAAAAGAACAACAATGAAACAAAAGTTGATATATTGGCAATCGAAGAACCCAAAAAAATGGCTTCTGCTGAACTTGATTTACCAATAGAAGAAAAACTGCAGGATATTTCTATAAATACAACACCTTCGACTCCTGTGAAACCAAAGAAAACTATAATTGATTTACCTAAACCAGAACCAGTATTGCTTACTTCAGATCCTGTACATATTATAGAATTATCTGACCCATACAAAGTAGGTGATTTAACTAATTCGTTTATCGAATTTCAAATAACAACAACATTATCACCAAATACTATCTTGAAAGGTGTTAAAGTAGAAAATTTAATTGAGGATCGAACATTTATTGTCAAAAGACGTTATAGTGACTTCCGTTGGTTGTATAGACAGCTTCAACAAAGTTATTGGGGATACATCATACCTTCTCCGCCAGATAAATCTTTAAAGAATTTGTTCACAATATCTGACCACGATAAAGTGGGTATGAAAAGAAAAGACTTACTACTTAATATGTTAACAAAGATTGCTAGCAATCCGCACCTTCAATATGATGAAAACTATTTAGAATTTTTGACCAATCAGGAAGTACAAAAGTTTTCAGAATACTACAAAATTAAAGACCAAGAAACACTTTCGTATGCGATTAATGATCCTTTGGATTTATCCGAAATATCAAGATTTAGTGAATACAAACTATTTGGTCATGAAGATGGTGTAAATTTTTATGAAGAAGCAAAAGGAATGGAAACTGAACAATTTTTACAAAAGAAAATTACTCAAGCCTTGAGAAATTATGGTAGCAATAGCTCTTCTTTGACAAAGGCATTATTTGGTTTTGCTAAAAATGTGATTAATGAAGGTGTTGAAAATGGATTACCGCAATACAGCGAGCCTGATAACTATTTTGATGAAGCCGAAGATTGTTGGGATTCTTTGTTTACGGAGTTGAAAAATCTTGACAATGTTTTGAAACATTTGAAGGAAAGCAAAGAAAAGTCAATAAAAGATTTAATAGAATTAAGTGATGTTTTGAATAAAATGGAAACTCAAAATGTATCGGAGAACCTCAACAAATTATATCATTCCTTTGCAGAAGTTCATATTAATATTAGTGATGTTTTAAGACGTTCAAGCGATATAGAGAAATTTATTTTTTCAGATTATGTCCAAGATCAATTAAGATCTTTAAACAACAGCACATCTATTTTCAATCAAAGATATAAACTAGGTTCCATTTTGGTTTTACTGGAATGGATTGTCAAAAACAAAAAAATTGGAAAAATTGTACTGGAAGGTGAGAGTTTAAAGAAATGGGAAGATCGTTACAATTCAGTCAAGTTGAAATGGAGGGAAATTGGTGTTGTTATTAAAAGACAACTATATGAATTTGATATGAATAGAGTAGTTGAGTTTAGAAACTGTATAGAAATATACATAGAGACGTTTAAAGAACAACAGAAGGAGTTGATTGAAATATGGGAGACTTTTCTTGAAACAGTTTGTTAGTAATAAACAACAGGTTCTTAATTAATCTGGGTTGTTAATACACATTTACACATTAAAATTTTCCAAATAAAATAAAACATAAACTTTATAATGTATTTTATTATTTACAAGAACTATGATATATAATCCATTTAAAGCTGACTTTCTTTCAAGGTTTTTTGATGAACTGTTTCCATGTTTTCTGAATCAACAATGATACCGTCTGATGCAACACAAACCTTCATAGATGAGGCTTGATTGATATACTTTCCTGTACCTTCATAAAATTGATCGAATTTTCTTGATGAAAAGTGTGTTAAAATGACATTTTTAGCTTTCATTCTATCACCAATAAATAAGGCTTCTCCAATAGTAGAGTGGTTTTTCTTACAAGCATGATCATGCATGTCGTTTTGGAAAGTGGCTTCATGAATCAAGAAGTCCGAGTTGGCACCAATCTTAGGGAAATTTTTGTTGGGTCTTGTATCACCACTTATAGAAAGTTTAAAGGTTTTATCAAAAGATACGTTAAATGTAAATGAGGCTGAGTATGACTCTAGACAATGAATAGCATCTACAGTTTCAAACTTAGATAAATGCAATTCGCCGGTCATTTTATTCAAAATTGAACCAAAGTGGTTTAAATCAACTACTTTTTGAATTTTAGATTCTAGTAGGTATCTACAGGCTTGTTGTTTTATAGGTTTACCAACATTTCCGTTTTTGAAGACCTCATTAGAAATAGCTACAATTCTTTTTAGCAAATGCTGGTTATTAGCAAAGGATTCAACAATAAAATTTATAAATCTTGCAGGCACTAACAAATATAAAGTTTTGCTGCTATCTTGTTTATTGTATTCATACCATTTGTTGATAAGTGTTATAATTCCACCTAGATGATCGGCATGTAAATGAGACAGGTATATGAACTTCATGTGATGGAAAATATAAGCCAATTCTTCGTCGGTAGATAATCTTCTTAGAGTATTGTAAGAACCCTCACCGGCATCTAAGTAACCAAAAGTGTAGTCATATTCCTTTGTTTCTTCATTAAAATAAGGAATTTTGATTATATTAGATGAAACGTTTGCAGCAAGACCAGGCTTTGATGAGTATGTACCCATAACAGCAATCTTAGGTAATGAGGAAGGAGTTTTTAAACTTACACGTTCAGTTTTTTCTAAAAGCTTTGAATTTCGGTTGTTTCTGTCTACAATATATTCTGGCTTATAAGTAGAATCTTTTAAAGTCATAATCTTTTTTTCTGCGACAGATTCTTTGTCTAATTTGTCAAATGCACGTAACAAGACTGTGTCGTTTTGATTTAAAATATTTACTCTTGAAGGTTCAATGTTTGGGATATCTTCTTCTGGCGAGTAAGGCTTCATAATCTTTTCGGTTTGAGGTAGCAAATGACTATACTTTTCAAAGAATTTTTGATTGATCTTTCTTTCAACATTTAGTTCTGGAAAATTTTGGGGTAATTCTCTTTTGAAATGCCAAAAAGATGAAGCATATTCATCAATCATGAATTGGTTAGAGTTTACTTCCGGGTGAGATACAAAGATGTTAGAATCTGGCAATGTTTTAGCAGCCAGTAAATCAATAAAATCAAATAATTCTTGATTTAAGCTAACTTCTTCGTCTAAAGTCAAATAGATCAAACCAGCGTTAGTTGTATCAAATTCTTTTTGTTCAGATAACTGCATTGTTAAGTGTTTTAAGTAATCATTATTAACCACATGTAATATCAACATGTCATCAAATGATCTTGTATTGCTTGTAACATCTAAAGTTTTGATAACTTTGCCGTTTTCTAAAGTTATCTCTCCATTTTTTAGTAATTTTCCTCTATCTTTTTCAGGCAAACCTAATTCAATTGATTTTTTGACATCAAACTTACCAGGAACTTTATTAAACTTTACAAGGTATGAAACAGACATATCTTTAATCTTTACTTTTTCTATAAGGCTGTTTAGCAAACGTATTCTTTTTTCGTTAGCTGTAGCAAAATCATCAGTGTCGTTTTCATTACTTCCGCAAGAATTTTTGTTGCCATGCATAAAAGTATCTGCAATACAAGCATCCAAAAATTGCAATTGAGCTTCATCTAAATCAGTATTTGGCTCAGTAATGTTATCAAGGTTAGGATATGTTATGATAGGCTTGACGGTAAGTCCGGAAAGCGACTTTTCGGTATTTGTAGTATCTACAGCAACACCAATAGATTTTCTTAATATAAAATGTCTACAGCTACCCAGCAATAACTTCAAATGATCATTTGGATAACAAACATTTAGTGGTTTAACGGTTGGAATCTCAGCCAAACTCAGCAAATATCCAGGAAGCCCTGCAATAGAAGACCAGTTAAGCTTACCAGTGATCAAAAAAGAGTCAAATTTTGATTTAAAAGAAGCATTTGTGATGACTCTTTGTGAATTTTCCGAAAGACTTCCAAAGAAGAACAACCCACCAGTGATGGAATTTGTAATTGTAATTAAATTGTTTGAATAATCATAATTAGATTGAGCGGTGTGATGAACTCTATAAGTTGATGAGTTTGTGGCTTGAAGTTTCATTTTTTTTGTTTTGTTTTCTATTATTGTATCTTTCATAAATTTCTTTTCGGCTTTGGTCATCTTCTTAGGTATCCTTGCCAGTAATGCTTTTGAAAGATGAGACGGCTTCTTATATGTACGTGCAAATTTCCCTTTATAGACTAATCTTTTACTTGAACAATTGATGAATGACAAATTGAACATCAACAACAAAGTATTGCTAAAAGATATGAGAGCTATATATAGTCTAATTTCTTTGGTATTGAGATGCTTGTAGTCTACAGAGAAATGAAAAGAAGGAATAAAAAGAAACGATTCTATTTAGTGAATATATGACGGGTAGAAAAAAAAAGGCTATGAATATCGGATATAATGAAGAAGGACAGGATTTAAAGATTTAATTAATATTGGCATAAAGATTGCCATAAATAAGCTTCACTGAGCAACATTTCAATGTCTCTTTCATCCCATGAAGTTGTTGGACAGCTTTGCAAAAACATAATAATTCCAGTAAAGTCCATAGATTGTAAAGTTGTCGCCCATTTTTCCAAAAATGCGTAGCATACGTACACGTGAAAGTCATTCAACTTTTGAGCTGTGGAGTTGTTTGTTGTGCTTAAATTACTAAATTCCTCTGAAAGCTCATCTGCAGTATCATTAACTGTAACCAAGCTGTTTTTTTTCAGTCTGGCATCATCATCATCGTCGACTTGTGTATTTATCAAAGATGAACTTTCTGCAATGTAAGTATCAAACATTCTTAACACAACTCTCATTGGAAACTCACGCATTAACAAACAATTCATCCATCTAAAGGCAAACTGAAAAAACTCTACACTTTCACTGCTCAAGTGCTGGTACAACTCAGGATCCACTCTTTTACAAGTATCCTCTAGCTTTTTGACTTGCTTAAGTATCCCAGGTTGGCCATGGACATAGTTGTCCATAATGGATTCCAAAAATCTATCAAAACACCAGAAGGTATCAGCTTCCAAGTTTGAAAAATCAGCATCATTCATATATTCTGTTGGATCTATGTTTTCTATTTTTTCCCAGCATATCAAATCTTCGGTTGTGTTTGATTTAATGTAGTAGTCCAGTAAAAAAACTTGATAAAATGTTGTGCATATGTCATTTATTCCTTGAACATACCCAGTAGAAGAATGTCTTATTGACCAAGCATACAATATTCTTTGTAAGGACTTCTTGACAGATTGAAACTGATATAACTTTATATCCGGATGTGTTCTTTTAATATCAATGTTAATTTGATGCCAAGTTTGTTTATTGTTTTCTGTGTTTTGAATAATTTCATCATTTTTAATTTGTTGTGATATTGTGTTTTTATAAGTTTGACGTTTTTGCTTCAAAATTTGTTCGTGTCTTCTGGTGTTGCTAGGCAAGTACCCCAATAACAATTTCCAAGTAATGGATTTGTACTGGAGAGGGGTTCCATGCCAACTCAAATCTCGAAGCTCTTCTATTTTTATAATTTTATTTGTACTCAATATTGATTTGAACTTTTCCAACAACTTTTGTTTGTTGTCATCAGCTGTTGTCGTTTCTTCAATGTCATGCTTTTCTTCAACAGGTGTGTAAATGAACTTATCTTCATTTTCTATGGTGTATTTACTCACATTAGCACTCCAATCGTCGTCTTCATTAGAAAATGTCTTGGTTAATTTCTTCTTATATATCTTTGTATTTCCATCTATAAAAGTACTCTTATCCGTGTGGTTCAATGTCATTAATGAAAATGTTCTATTGGGTTGCTGTTGAGATATGTTATGATGGGATTTGATGTTTATAGATGAATTGTTTGAAGAAGCAGATATTGATCTGTTAAGTTTGACTCTTGAATGATCCATAATGATATATGATGTATGGTAAATGTTCTTTAGCTGTTTTAAATTTATATATAAACAAATTAAGATTTGGTGTGTTTTTAATAATATATTGAATTTACGGAAAACATAGCATTTAATGTTTATTTCGGATATAAAGAAGGAAAAAAAGTCATAGAGCAAGGTTATCAACAATTTGAATAACTACAACATACAATGTTAAAAGCTTTATATTGGTAATCAATAAATAGTAAAAGAATATATATAATTCTTTATACATAATAAAACATAAAAAAAGAGTTTTATTTATTTCATTAGAATTATTTTATCGTGGATTGTTGTTGTTTTTATTTTTTTTAATATCATTTATCTTAGTTTATTTCTTTGGAGGATTGTAAACAAACTTTCTGGATTTCAAAGAACCCCATTTGAATCTCTTGGTCCAAATACTTAAGAAGTATAAACCAGATAAAATGGTGATGGTCTTTAAACCTAATCTCTTTCTTTCATCTTGGAAAGGATCAGCAGCCCAGGATAAGAATTCAGTGACATCCTTAGCCATTTGGGAGGTAGTAGCAGGAGTACCATCTTCGTATTCAACTAAATCATCAAATAAGACTCTACCCATAGCAATAGCACCACCTGGGAAGTATGGGTTATAGTTGGAACCAGGAGGTAGAACAACACCGGCAGGTGGTTCTTCTGGGTAACCAGTTAATAAGGCAAAGACGTAGTCACCGTTACCGTGTCTGGCTCTGGTGATTAAAGACAAATCAGGAGGTAAAGCACCTTGGTTAGCAGCTCTGGCAGCTTCATCGTTTGGATATGGACCCAAGATGTTGTCGGCTAATCTACCAGCTCTCTTTCTTGGGTTACCATTTTCATCAGGTTCATCATCATATTCGAATTCAGCAGCCATTTCTCTGGCTTCTGAGTTAGTGTGGGAGACACCAACTAAGTTTCTCCAGTAAATTCTATCTAAGGAGTGACAAGAAGCACAAACTTCTCTGTAAACTTGGTAACCTCTTCTGATGGAGTTGTGATCGTAGGTTTGGGTGTAACCCTTTTCTGGCCATTGGAATTCAGGAGCATGTAAACCGTGTTCGGCAGCAGTTAAAGCATCGGCTGATAAAGATTGGGAATATAAAAAGAAGGTTGAGGATAAACCAACTGTGGCAACACAGCTCTTGGTTAATAAAGAGTTGTAGGTCTTTTTGAATATGTTTGAATAGGACATTTTTCTATTGTAGTGGTAAAATATAGTCTTTCTTGATTATTATTGTTAAAGTACAATATGGTATTACTTGTCTTTTTTGTTAATAATTATTGTTATTTTAAGATATCAATGTATGGATAAACTCGACGTTTTATTGATCTGTGGTAAAAAAATAAATAAAGAGAGTAGAATAAATAAAGAATATGAATAATATATTTTCACTGGTTATTATGTGTATATAATTGTTTATACACTAAAGTTTCAATCGTAGAACTATTACTGAATTAATTTTTAAAATATGTTAAGAAAAAATTTTCCTCTATAAGTTGTTTTTTCGTTGTATTCTATACTCACTGCAAATATCGCTTTCAACCAATATTTTTTTGCTTTCCCAGCGAAAAAATGAATGAGGAAAAATTTTT